>JGI24159J19872_10011724_pt1 | contig 11473 bp, 9 predicted proteins | sample Ectturendosymbi4_FD_19872 | JGI IMG/M metagenome (IMG submission 19872) | reverse complement strand
AGGCCCCATTCGGATTAAACTAAAAAGTTAGTTTCAGGACAAGTTGTCCATTTTTAGGGCAAATTGTTATTTTCAGGGCAAACTTTTTCCGCCCCCCCAGTAAAATGCCTTCCTGTACGCCTATGAATCTCAATACCCCCTGGGGGTAATGAGGCAATACTTTAAGAACCCCTGAGCTAAATACGTCCACTACCAATACCTAACAAACCGTGCTGAACCTCATTGTCCTACTCCTAAAGCAGTGGTTCACCGGGGGGTACGCCTTCCAGGGGGACGTCAATAAATCTCTAGGGGAGCGCGAGCTTTTTCGCGCTCTACAACATGGAAAGTTTGATCAGTAAATTCACCAACAAATATATTTTTCTTTACAACTTATTTCATGTCAGGAGGCTTGAAACAAAGGACGCTTACGACTTTGAAGGGGTCGTGGAATAGAAACGGTTATGGTTTGGAGCGCCTTCAGTTTGGAACGACAACCAGACACACATGAGGTTGAGACTTGAGAAATTGATGAAAGAAACTGAAAAATTATATTTGAATTTAACTTATTTTCAAACTAGAAAGAGAAGAAATGTGGAAAACAACAACAGCCCGCTCAACATCAGATTTGTCGCCAAAACATGATACATCAGAAATTTCTCTCAGAACATCAGATCTGATGTTAAAACATCAGAAGTGGCAACACTGACTGCCATGACTTGAAGTGCATCTTCGAAGATTTGTTGCCATGTTATTGTTACGCAACAAACGCCAATAGTAGAACAATTTGCTCGCGAGTTTCGCAACCTGCCTCTGCAGGCAAAAAAGCGGATTTAGTGAACTGCAAGTGCAAGCTCATAACTGCACGTTACCAAAATAGTGAACCTGACTCTTGTGCAGTATGAGTATAGGGTTGCCAGATGCGTTTTGTAAAAATACCGGCCATCAACAGTGCCATATCTACAGTAATCTGTGTCGTAATTCGTAAGCGTCACAGGGAAAACAGAGAGACAATCAGTATTGTTAAGCCACAATTGATAATTTGCCCGTATTTTGGCTGGCTTACTACATTTCGGTGAGTGTGTGTGACGTGACAATCGCACCAAGGATTGCGTCAACAGCAGCAAACAAACTTTCCTGAAGGAACTGTCCTGACAAGATTCACTACCGGAATCATTGTAATGTGAGAAATTCGACGTTTGTTCCTTTCAAAGTTGCGGCAAATTATTTATTTTCAAAATACCGGCTTCGAGCAGTGATTATCAAAATACTAGCCTTTTACCGGCCTCTGCTAAATTAGCAGTAAAATACCGGCCAGGCCGGTGAAATACCGGCCATCTGGCAACCCTATGTGAGTATCATACCGGCAAATAAACTGACATTGCAACAATTAACCCAACTAATCAGAATAAAACTGCTGATTTCACGTTTTCCGGGAATTTTTCCTTCTTAGTCCCAATTTCCCAGGGGGGGCAAATGCCCGTTTTGCTCTACTTTCAGTTGAAAAGGTGATGAATTTGACAGTCGACATGATAATCGATGGATTAAGTTACATTGAGTTGATATGAAATTCTGACGTAGTCTGTGCAGTGATTTGTGTCTGAATCTTTTTATGGTTTGAGGCAGTGCGTGCTTCCCTTTTGACAAGACTGTCATAAATTAATGCAGGGTTTCAAAGTCAGCTTTTGAGGATCGGTCGAGGAAAATTTATTGTGAATATTAAAATGAACAACTTTGTTGGGAATATTTTGCGAAGCAAGTTTTGCGCCTGCTGTTACATGTTGCTATCAGGCGCACGCCCTAAACGCCGATGCGCTCATGCCTATTTGCGGCGCGGCTATGCTACTTTAGGTACCACTGATGCCGAAATCTCGCTGTTGTTAACTGCATATAGTGCATTGAATAGTCCTTACCCTATCAACGCTGCAGATGTGTATTACATTCGTGATAGTAGTTGCATAACATTATGGTTACACCACAATCACAGTCAGTAGACACCAAGCTGTTGGCAGATGCTTTGTTTTTTAAAAATTTGCGTAGTAAGAATATTCTGACGAAACTAGTTCGCTATCACCAGCCTACTTCTCTTTGTGTCGGATGGAATTCGTGGTTGGAACGATTTCGCTTTCAAGTGAATTGTTTTCACTTTCGTGAAGTTGTTTTCGTTCATGTGGGGCCGGCACAAATGTGTACGGAAAATGGTGTTTCGATTTGCATGAGTAGAGCTGTGGAAGTAGGATGGTTAGCACAGAATATTCGACACAGCAGCACACGTGTGCGTCTAGATGTTTCTAGTGAATAGTAACGCTATAGATCATATTTAATGATATTCACAAGCCTTATGTTGGGTTGGATTGGGTTAATCATAACAAATTAATCTTCAAAATAACGGAAAATCACCATGCATGATAGATATTTATGCTGGCCCCGCAGTTCCCCCCACACTTTTTCATTTCTAGAATCCAGGTTTGCGGAGTCGGAGGTTTTTGGGTGGAGTTGGATTCCTAACAACACTACGAGTCGCATTTTTTGTCTGACTCTGGATGTCCAATTTGTTCATTTTTTACATCACACTCCTAATTTGGGAATTCCTGTTGAAATGGTACAATTTCTTTTGAATCTTTTGTTGAAACAGATATTTCTTGCTGTGCACCTCGAGTTCCACTGATTTTAAATCCCACTGAGCCAAATTCATTCCCTTTATATTAAAGAGTCGGGAGTCGGAAATTTTGGAAAGGTCGGAGGTGGAGTCGGATATTTTGCCTCGAACTCTGCAATCCTGCTAGAATCGCCACTGACCATAACATCCAAAGGAAAAATACCTCAGTAAATAAATAAAAGCTTTACAATTTCTTTTATTGAATACAAAGTAAAAATATTGTCCAACGTGAAACCCGCAGAAGGCATATTAAAAACCGTTTTGCTCTAAGCATGGCATCCGTAAATCATGTTCTTTATGATCAGAATCCAGCAGGTTTAGCATTTTGTGAGGAAACGGGCGGACCATGAAACCGATAGCAAATCCTGTCAACAAATACTTGTGTACGACATTTACGGTCTACGATCACAGGATGCAACATGACTTGAGAATAATAGTCAGTCATCACAACACGGAGTACGGAATTGCAACTAATCGCAAAATAGTTGAGGACCGACGCAACTCACTTTCACTCAAACAAAAACCGTTCGCAAAAAAGCGTAACAACGCAATCAAGACAATCGAAGTTCCACGTTAAAAGAGACTAGCACCGAAATTCCATATTTTTGAGATCGCCTTCAACCTTCTTTCCTTCACGAGCTTCGCTAAACAGATTGGGATTCGTGTTTTATTATATTAGGACCCCTTTATTATCTTAGTTTTCTTCGACGTAGGCTACGTGCCATGACTGGAGACAAGCATGACCTGCGCTCAAGTGAAGATCACCGAATAACTAAATGGGATCATTTTACAAGCAAAAGTGCTGCTCAGGTAGATTGGCACTTCAATAGCCCAGGTTTCGACCAGGGCAACTCGCTGTTCCACACAGCTCGCTATTCGCAAGTTGGTGGATATCGAATGTGTTGCAGGGGCAGTTGATTTTCTTTAATTCTCTGCAAATGCCATTAATACAAACCGAACAGGTCTTTTTTGTATACTTAGAACAGATATTTTCGAAAATTTTTCAAACAAAACTAAATGACACAACCAAAACTTTTTTCAAAAACGTTAGCACAGCGCAAGCCACCATAAACACAGCCAACACACATATGTTTGCTAACAACAATGTGAGGAGTCATGTTTCATTCGCATGATTTACAATTAGCTTCAATGCAATTAAAAACTGAGGCTGAAAACCTTTTTTCAAAATGTAGTACATCGCCTCCAAGTCCCCAAATTGAACTATGGAGCACTACAAATCGGTGGAGTTTTTCTCAAATTTCAGAATGTCAAGACAAACAAAGCTCCAAGACCCCAAATTGAATTATGGAGCACTATAAATCGGTGGAGTTTTTCTCAAATTTCAGAATGTCAAGCCCCTCTGAACAAACGTAAAGGCCCCTGTTGAAAACTTTCTGGTGACGGTTCTGGCCCATACATCTGCCACACCAAGGCCATGATTGCACTAGTTGAATACAGAACCAGGTACTTGGATCACCCACAAAAAAACAAATTCCAAAACTTGATTTTGAACGGTAGGTAATTCCCGAGCCGGTGACACAATATTCACTTTAAACATTCGGAAGCCATACAGCTGACTTGAAAAAGGAGGGTAAACTCAGAGCATGAACACTTAAAAAAACGAAACCCACAACTGCATGCCAATGATTTATGTTTAAAATGCACAGTTTCAACCAAGCCCTTATAACAAAATTCAATTAAACTCAAATTGTTTTGTGGAGCAAGAACACTGTTGTTGCTACAGGCTACGTACGCGCGTCAGGGTTGTTTCAGATATAAGGAAATGCGAAACATCGCCTAAACTCCGAAACCGCAGTTTTTCTTAATAAAGCTTTCCGAGGTTTGCCCCATGTGAAATATATCGGCAGTCAAAGCTCGTGTTTAAGATTGGGAATGTGTAGATGCCAACTCCACTTTGAAGATTCAATTGCCTGTCACACTAGAATATTGATTATTACATAGCTTATCGATTTGTAAAGTCGAGGTTTTACGTTTAAATCGTTGACGTCATGTATGTCGATGTCCATGTCCAACTCACGCCTATGCTTTCTGTAGATGAAACAAAATACAAGCACGATTTTTTAAAGACGGAAATGCGTACTGCCGCGTTTGCACTGCTTGAAGCTCCATAAAATCATTACCACAGCATGGGCTTCATCGATTCTCCATGAAAATCATAACCCGTAAAAACTGAGCTGTAGCTCAGGAGCGTGACAGAAGTTGTGAAGTGAACGCGTGTGTGTCTACAAATAACCATTTCACCGTAAAAGTTTGATCATTTCAGACTTGACAGATAAAAACTGAGGAGCTGACAGAACGCAGACTTTAGTTCCAGATGGATACTTCACAAATATAAAACTTCACTCGTCCAGATATTTTCATTTATTTTCGAATACGTGGCTTCCGTCATTGTATCAATCACCATGTTGCAAATGTGGGTGCAAGTTGCCTCTGACAGTGCTACCAGACAAGTGAAGTTTTTCAAGAGTCGAAACAAATGCGCAGCACGATTAAGCGTACGAAAATATCCAATCTACAATGGTTACATACAAAACTCTACGAACGAAAACGTGAAGTGCAGTTTTGAAACCCAAGCTTGCACAACATCTTTTGGTGGCAATGTGATTTTTCCGAAGATGTTTATCTCGGAAAATGAACAAAGGAGAAATTCCCAGCAAGTTTTACTCATGCCAACAGGAATGGCAAAGGTAATCAGCTTTTAGTCCTCATTGATCATCCGGCCCATCCAGGTCCGCTTCTATCTTCGGAAGAGTCAACGACGGATGTACCGCGCCAGACGTTGCATGAAAGACGGTCTTGATACGAGACACCACACACGAAGGAAGTGGGACTTGCATGTCTTCTTCTAGGTAGCCCCAGCACCAGCGTACAAATTGACAATAGGCAACATAGCGATAACGCCTGCGAAACAATATCGCACATTAGTGAATGGCACTTTTTCGTATCAAACACATTCCATAATATTTCCAAAAAACAGTCAAACCTATAGATGTTCATATCATAGGAAGATCCCTTACAAAAAATAAAATCAGATTTTTTTCTCTCTGTCCCGGAACAAAACGATTGGTATTGTTAGGTTGTACAAAGTGCCAGGTGCTCATCGGTACCATGCATGAAGCCTAACGGCAGTATATGTTGCAAAAATGCTCACTAGAGTTCTTAAATAGGCTACGATGAAACGAGACAGTGTCATAAACACTTTTGCATAAATTACAAAAAAAACATAACTTTTTCATACTGATTGATATCCATTAACATTGTAAAAAAGTTTTTGGGTTGTAATACCTTCAACAATTTCATGCCTGTATAGCTGCCTACCACTTAAGATGCACTACTATTCGCAAACCACCACAACCAATGGAAATTTCCTATTTTGGGTAGTGTTCTGCATATTACACAGCACTCAGTGAAGTGATTTGAGATAATTATGTAGTACAACAATGCAATAAAAATATACCAATGCAACTTGCAAAACAGCCTCAACATGTAAAAAACATAAAACCCGAAAACACTGGTTTAAATTCATGATTACCTGCGAAACCTACTCAAACTAATTACTTAACTGCAGCCTGGTACACAAAAGTAATAATGCAAAAGTGCAACGTTTTAAGTTCACGGAAGCCCTCCGCGAGCAAGCATTGACTAATACACCTGTTGGAATACCTCAAAAATAAAAAAAAACGTCGTTCAGTCTTCCACTCCAGGTGGTAACCAAATGCAACCATTCAAACATATACACCCTGTACAACCATGGGTAGAGATATTGTTTCAACATCAGGTTTGACTCCAAGCCTTTTCATCAGACCACATCACCAAAACAAGAATTCTAGCATTTTATGTACATTAAAAAACACAGAAAAGGGTCAACAGTACTAACACCCTCACAATAGCAATCATCCTCATGAAAAAAACTAACTGCAATAAACCTCGGTTAATTCGGATTCGACTTGACCGACGATTTTATCCGGTTTAGGCGAAGACCCGGATTAACCGAAGATGGTTGTTTCTGGCCTGACGTCATCTAAGTAGTGAGATATCGGTGAAAATTGCCAAGTTGAACATCTTTACAACTCAACAACAGCCTTTCGCAGAAGCAAAACGAATTTATCGATGTATTTACAATGTTACACCAGACTAGTAACCGCCAAATCCAGGTAGTTATGAACACTACTTGACTGCGAAGAAATCTGGGATATTGGACTGACACAGAGGTTTCTGCGACTGGTCCATAAGCAGTCACTCTATTTGGAAGGTAACGCCCTTCAGACATCTTACCGAGTACAGTACACTCAGGGTAATGCTCTACACACGCACACTCAACACTGATCAATAGGCTGAAACCATGGTACGGTGGCGTGCCTTGAGCGTTATATTCAACGTAAAATGCTATGCCCGCGTGTGACGTAATAATCCTCTCTACGACTAGTCGGATGTAGTGCTCAGTTGCGGCTGTTTTTTTTTTCATAATTCTATCCGCTCATTGGTGATTGTGAGCACGCTTGTGTTGCATCTGAAAGCTGCTGAATCTTCCTAGAGACCAGCCAATGCACTTAAAGGACACAACAGCGTGGAAGTACAGAAAAATCCAGATTACAAGATGTGAAAAGTGCAAATTTTATCCGGAATTGGCAAAGATCTGGATTAAAAAATCTGGATAAACCGAAGATTTTTATAAAAAAAAACGTTAGAAATCATTTGTACCACTGTTTTTATCCGGTTTTGGCGAAGATCCGGATTAACCAAGGTTTACTGTATATATATATATAAAACAGCAATTTTTAACAAGTGGCCATGATATATGCTTAAGCAAATTTTCAGGAACAAAATGAGAGTTTTGCATGAAAAAACTTTCAAAAAAGTTTTGACCACGCATGAAAACCCAATGTTTTATATCACAGTTAAAGCCCTATAAAAAAAATTCACGAATAGCACCATTTGATATATCTGTACCAACTTCTTTCTTGTGCCCTTAAATAAGTGGACCACAAAAATGCTACAGCTTTGTTATACAGTATTTGGAGATTAAGATCTTATCTAGTAGTGGGATTAAAAATTTTTACGAACAAGTTCTCTCACTCCAGGACTCACTAAGAACAGGTTCTCTCAATATCGCAGTCTCCCGAGGCAAACCATGCTCGTTCGAACAAGATTTTAGTCTAACCTGATTTTAGTCTTGTTTTTCACTACTAAAAGGTCTGTGAGAGGTTTGCCAAAACAAGTTATAAGTAAAAGGTATTCATGGGTAAAAATTGAGAACCTCTGACTTAAGCAAAAAAACGTTTCTTGGGATTTAAGAAATTCCAAGAACAGGTTCTTGCGAACCAGTCCAATCCCATCACTAATCTCATCTTAAACACTGTCTTCTGATATTTTGTTACTGCAGAATCGTTCAGAAAGAAAACGCATTTTTTCTCAAGCTAAGTTACGCTTGGTGATACAAACACACTTCACTTGTTGTGGAAAACACAACAAGTTCATGGTCCCAACTGTTTCGAACACCAGGCAAAAAATAAGACCTTGTGTGCGAACTATGGTTTATATTTATGTGGTGACTTGTGTTGTATGCGATGGACAGCATGTTGGCCAAACAGGAAAGAAATTTTCCACAAGATGGCCAGCACACCACGGACAAAGCAGGTAATACATATGACAGCATTCAAATGGCCTTATACCAGCACTATTCAATGTTTCATGGCATCGAAAATAAACCACCTATTCATTACTCTTAACTGTTACCTTTGTAGGACCACACAGTTTTGACTCTCTGGATACCTGTGAAGATAAATGGCTTACTAAACACACAAATTAATATTCAAAGCATGATCTTCCCATCATCCCATGTGTGAAATAATTCTTGCTGAACATTTTGTTAACTTGCAGAGCTGATATTTTTTCCAATTTTGCTTTGTCCACCTGTTTGATCCTTTGCCATATACCAAATTTTTAATTACTAAATTTTGTGCCTGTAAGACTGCTGTTTGCTTACGCATTCCATTGCTGTTTTGAGTCATTGCAGTGTTGCTCATAGCTGTGATTTCATAGATGTGGTATTGCTGATGATCTTTAATTGGTGCCAGATAGTTTTTAAGTTTTAGTGAAACTAATCATTTAAGAATGGCATATTTCCAGTTTTTTTTACTTGCCACAGCTTACACTTTGATTTGTTCATTTTAGTTTGCTTGCTTTCTCCAAGATTGCTTTGGCTTTCAGCATCTTTCAGTCTGGAGGATGCACAGATTTAGATGAAATTGATTTTCCTAATAAAAAACTTCGGCTGATTCAACTGCATTAGCATGGTGGAGACTAATTACTTGCACACAGATGTGCGCAAAACTGAATCTTCACAACATAATGCTAACTATTCAAATCAATGCTTAAAATACATTAAAAACAGAGGTAAGGGAATTACTGCCTGATAAGGTATGACAACTACTGGTTGTTTAATCAATACAACAAAGCAGCGACAATCTCAGTATACTATCATCAAAACTGTATGACACGCTTCCTACTTAGTATGCAGAAAGCTTATGCATTTTCATGTTTGGCAGAAATTAGAATAATTTCTTGGACATATTTATTAGAACTAGTTTATACATAAGGAACAATAATATAAAAAAACTACGATTTTATTTATATCATAAAGATGTTCTGAAAAATAACTATGTTCATTGTTAGAAAAATTCACTGAATCAAGTGCAGAGTGTTGCATCACAGAGTACACAGCTGGCATATATACACAGAAAATAGGAGGCAATGCTAACAACCAAATATCGTGAGCAGTGGATTAGCAAAGAGTCTATCATCTTTTAGTCAAACATTAAAAAGTGAATAAACAGGAGAGCTAGCATCAAAATTTTGTGATGGGTGGATTTCTAGAATCAATATAAACTTGAGTTGGGCCAAATTTCAAACGAAATGTGCTGCTGATGAAGAAAGTTATTTACAAAAACATTCTTGTTTTAATCATTGGTTTCTGTGTTATTGTTTCTACAAGAACAGTCAGATTACAGGTTTGTTTCTGTTCTGCATTGTGCAGTTCATGTGCTATCCTGTTTTTGCACAATTCATCCGTAATCAGCACTAATCAGGTGTGTAGAGCAAAATATTGCATGAAACCATGGTAGTGCACAATGTATCTACTTGAACAGACAGCAGACACTTGCATGATATTTTCTAGACAGCAACACAGATGAAAAATCAAAATAAGATATTATCTGCACAACCCAATAAATATTGTAAACCTACTGCTTTCAAATTTAATGCGAAGTATACCTAATGCTTGTGTAACATGACACCCAGCATTAAGTTCATCAAACATAATTTAAGGCAACTAAACCAATGCATGATTCATGCAAGTACTAGTAAAGTATCAATATCTGAAAAAGAAAATGCACTTACTCATAATCTTCTGAAACTGATAGTTCACCAACACTTTGCTTGTGTTGATAGAAAGCAACTTGAAGCACCCAATCATTTAGGCACACAGCACTAAAGCCAGGGTGATCTGTGATGCATTTAAGCTGAGGATGAATGTTTTTCATTCTACTCTGAATTGCTGGAACTTCACAGCAGCAAACACATTTTTCAGGAACTGACATCTTTTTGCATTTGCTGCATTTGCACCTGCAAGTACCATTTATTAATAATGTTCGCAGTTTCAAAATAGTGTAATTAATGTACACAAAATATATGCATAAATGTGAAATTTTATAGAAACCAATTCTTCATTACAAGGATTACTATCAAAAACAGTTTATGCTACAACATACAGGTTACATTTCTAAATTTGGTTGGGACCTATGCTCAATCGCAAAATCAAAAGACATGTATTATTCGATACTGCAACAGGCAATTTAAACTTCATTGTAATCGTCTGCAAGGTTTTCAAATCTGCTGATGTAGTGTGGTACTCTATTATTAAGTTTGCAAACCTTGCTCAATTCGCTATTGAAAAACTAGTAATACACATAGATAGACAACTTCTAACACATCTACCCAAAATAAATTTCAAAACACTTAACAATATTTCAGGCATGCAGCTAGGGAGGAGCAATTGTGGCATTTCCCCCCCGAAAATTTCAAAACATTGCATAACAATTTTGACATTTGCAGAAACTTTCAAAGAATAAAGATGAAATTTGGTATTCTAATCATTTAGAAAAGTCTTATTTGATTTTTTCTTTGTTGTACTGGTTAATTATCTTCATACAAGATTTATCTTGAGTCAGGCCATATCATGGAAAATTTTGTAAATGAATGGTATTTAACCACGAATATGCTGGAATTGTCAAAACTTGGGAGATAGTTTAACATGTTGGTATTTCTGAAGCATTCGTTATCCTTTTGTTCATGTACCACTCAGAAAATTTTCAGAAATTCAGTGTGTGTGTACACTTTGATTTTGTTTCTTGCCTATCTTCTGAGGAAGAGTTTGCATAGACTCTCAAAACATCAACAATAGATACTGCATTGTTATCACACCAGTGGAGCAAAGTTATAGCCAGTAGACTATGCCTGGCGGCTTGGTTTTGCAGAAGTTGGAGAATTGACTTCCTCTTGACCCAAAAATATGAACTGCTACAGAGCAACAGTCATCTGTATGGATGCGAAAGGGTTATGGAAACCCAGGCAGAGTTTCATTTTAGCTGGGTTTACACTTTCTCTGTCAAGCTCAGCTCCTTGCGAAACTGAGCAAACAACCATAGATACCAGTTGCGCCCAGCACTCCCGCGCAACTGTGTTGATCATCCAGCAGACTGCAACCTCTTCAAAACTATAACCTTATTAAATTCGCACTAATTCGGCCATCAACTT
>JGI24159J19872_10011717_pt1 | contig 11476 bp, 6 predicted proteins | sample Ectturendosymbi4_FD_19872 | JGI IMG/M metagenome (IMG submission 19872) | reverse complement strand
AAAATTCCTCAGGAATGCATGCAAACAGTCATTGTACCCATTTGCAAAAACAAGAATGGGAACATAAGTGATCCTGGGAATTATAGGCCTGTTTCCCTTGCGACTATCATCTCGAAGTTGTATGAACACTACATCTCAGTGTCTAGTGTTGTCAGGTTATACGATGTGCCGTAGGGGCGTTACTAAGGACCGAACAATAGGAGAAAATGGATTAAGCTAGCCTTGACTATTCACCGTGGTTTCATGCAAGGTCTTTTTTATCAGATTTTGAGTGAGGCATGGCCGCCGCCAGCGGGGGGCCAGTGGTGCCCGGTAACCCCATTTAACCTCTGTGCCCTCCCGAACTACCACGAAGCTGTAAAAATGCTATGCGCAGTTGTAGATGGTCATTAGCCAATTGCTTGTTGAATGACCCTGTTTTACAACTTCGCGTTCTCTCTTCGAAGTAAACAAAAACGCAAAATTCCACTTTTTTAGTTGCAGGAATTGCGAAAATATGGATCTTGAATACTCTGTGAACAAGATTTTCGCTTATGGTAAACCAAGAGCGCATCTTGTTTTTATTTCATGACGGACAGTAAAGTTGTACGAAACACAGAGTACTGTGAAATTAGTTTTTGAGGAGTAGTCACACGTCGGTTGGGTACACTCAGGGCCGGATTCACCAATAGGCTATGTAGGCTAAGCCTAGGGCCTCAAGAACCAAGAGGGCCTCCAGCAAACTGTGGTACGCATAGAGTCAGTGGCTGCCAGGAGTTCCGCCGAAACAGATCAAATTTGCCTGGGACGAAATCAGGCCCGTAACCAGGGGGGCTTCTAGAAATGTTTTCGCCCCCTCTGGAAAAATGTGTTGGACGTAGTTTGAAAAGATTGGACATAGTTCAAAAAACTTGGGCCCCTCTCGGAAAACTCTTCGCCCTCCTGGGGTTTTAAGCTGGTTACGGGCCTGGACGAAATTCGCAACCACAGTTCCATGCAATCGTAGCAATAAAACACTTAGATCAGGGGTGGGCAATTAATCTGGCTCAGGGGCCGCTTTGAGAAGAACGCGTTTAGCGGAGGGCTGTACCTTCTAAGTTGATCGTAAAGTAAATAAAAAAAATATGAACAATTGCGGCACACAGAAGAAGTTTTCATGAAAGCCCAACTGTTCTTGTGCAAATACACTTTATCCATCGCAAGCAATTCAATGTGGTAAATGTAACCTCGCACACTTCGAAAATGTGCAGATTTGAAGATTTTTCCTGAATGCTTCCACGGGCCACTAAAAACGCTTTGGCTGGCAACATGTGACCCACGGGCCGCTAATTGCCCACCCCTGACTTTGATCATTGCTTAAGGTTCCATGAGCAACGTGCACATTTGCGATATGTTCCGCTGCAGCAAAAAGGTTGAAAAACACTGCCTTAAGATAACGATGACAGTGCTTCTCTCTCGGGTCACTTTAACATCAGGCCCGTAACCAGCTTGGAACACCAGGAGGGACGAAGAGTTTCGTGAGAGTGGCCTAAATTTTTTTTAACTATGTCCAAAACGCTTTTCCAGTGGGGGCTAAAAATTTTGCACGACCCCCTGGTTACGGGCCTGCTTAACATAAATTTGCATGCCTACTCAGGCAAATTTCAATCAAATCCATGTGGTAGCCTACTTGTTAGTAGCCTTACAATACGAGGAATCATGTAGCTACAGCATATCGATAAAATGTACTTTAACTCTTTGGATTTCCCTCTGCATTGGTTGCTAGGGGCCGTCGTCATCCCCCTTTGCACGTCACTGACCAGAACCGAAGTAAAAATGCACCCGATACGCAGCACTGGTTGCTACATGGTGGCGACTCGCAACCACGGGAACAGGAAAAATTCCCATAGAATTTGCCGGACTTGTTCGTCGCCGATCACATCAATCAACCGACACGAATTAATGTTGAAGTCAGTTTTTGCAGAATCGCAACACCCGACTTGATTTTTATTCAAAACCAAGGCGCGCAGCTATTATTTCAAGCTCAAGCGTCAGACAATCTTGCTTGCATCGAAAAGCACGAAATCGTTCAAGACTGTTCTCGTTAAGTGAGCTGGCACGACAGTATCCATTGTTAGTCTCTTGACTGCCAATTCCATTGCAAGAAGATGCAGCTTATCACCATCATCGTCTTTTATATCCCAAAATGTTGGGTTTCAAAAATCGGATCATTCTTGACCTACAGCCAAAACAAAGATGTTTAAACAACCGAACCAGGAGCGGTTAGTTTCGCAGATGCTATAATCAGAATACAGATGAAAAAGCTACCATACTAAGATTTGGAAATATAATAATTGTTATACTGGCAACTCGCTTCCACAAGTAATTTTGGGTTTTGATTACAGAAAAACTTAGCGTGGGTACTTTCCTTTTTGCAGGTCACACTATCTACCGGGCCTGGGTACAATGCACCTCTTGTACCCCTTCTCCTAGGCCCTGCCCGCAAAACTTGATTGCAGAAAATAAGGTCATCGTGTTTGACCACATTTGCTTTCCGACACCATGTTGTCACGAAAGTTCCAGCTCTATCAGCGAAAACATGGCAGTATTATACCGATATTTTGACAGTATTGAAATAGCTGCCATAACACGCATTGCTTGCACGCTCTAGCGATGCTGCTGTTTTCTGGCCACCAGGTAGGTGCCCTTGAAAACACTTCAATATCAGTTTTTGCGTCAGACCTGCCCAATACTCGGAACGTGGTTTGAGACTGGGGAGATTTGATGACTCAGCTAAGCATTTACTGCCAGCGAGTACCGCGATAAAAATACTATTGAAAAGTAACTATCCTCCAAGCGGCAAACAAATTGGATAAGAACAACTGCGGCATTTAAAAATCTGCAAGCAAGCTTTTAATAGTACAAAACAAACCATTCAAAAGAAAGTGACAACGAAATGAATATCCGGAGCAAACTCTGCGAAACACTCAAGTACTGCGAAAGCAGTCGTGCATGAAACCGCAACGCACAGTCTTTTTCGGGAAAAGATGAAATGATTTTAGCTTGCAACAGCTTTAGAAAACAGCTCAGTGTACCCAGAACTCACCATCACGCCCCTTCAACCGAGATACATAGCCTTGGCTTCGATTTTTACGGAAAGTGTCGAAAGGATCGTTCATATCCATTCCTAGTCCCTTGAATTGATCGTATTTGTCCCGGGCGTCTCCAGCGGTGACTGGATCCTGCAAAACAAAGCGACCGAGCTTGAAAACGCAAAGGCCCAAAAGTAAAGTTTGACATCACTCGCCAGGACCACCTCTATACAAATCATTTTTCGATTTATTTCGTGAATACTTCAGGAGCTGCGTAATCATTCGTAATGGGGTAGTTGTCCAATCAGACATGCCCAGTTAGGCGGCAGTAGAGCTCCAGCTTCAGGTCAACCAGCTATGGTTTTCTTTCACTAGATTTTGATATAATACACAATCTACTTCCACAACCTTATTGAACGAAGCATCACCAATGATTGATTTTCCAACACAAACCATCCTTACACAACTGGTGAAATATCTAGGTCAGGTGTGCACAACCTTATCACTATTTCCGGCCGCATTGCGTTCATTTTCGTGAATTGCGAGTTGAACATATTTTTATTTTTTGCATTGCTTCTGTTCTGCTTCCACACGTCTGTTTGGCCATTTTTTTAAAATTTCGTTATTTAAAAAAATCACCGTAAAAGTGTTTTACAAACGATTGTTTTAATTGATTTCCATGAAACCAAAAAAATTGTATTGTCTTAAAAATATTTTGTAAAAAAACTTCTTCCAAAACAACTCCTCAAGAATTTTTTTACTTAACTGTACCCCAACTCTGACAACGGAATGTTTCCAATGGAAGTGTGGCAGTTTTTTTATCTAATAAATCAGGGATCTCAAACTCAAATTGCTCGGAGGGTCAAATGATGAGTTAAAAAGTAACGTGAGGGCCGCATTATGACGATGACGCAACAGTGGCTGTACCTGAACCTTACTAGAAACAGCTTTCACATCTCATTTCCTGCAAAAGGTGTCGTGGGTTGTAGGCGGATCATTTCCAGCCGTCTCTACGTTCTTTTAAACGGATCTTGTTCACTCGCTGCCGAACACATTTAAACATGGGCGAATAAACCAAACAACGTAAATGGTAATTGTTTGAAAATTCCCAAAAGCATCGCGAGCCGCGTGTTTGAGACCCCTACAATAAATCAACCTAGTTTCTTCTACGATGTTTCTTTGCATTCTCTCAACGCAATCTAACGTCTTTTGTTGAAGTCGATTTTAAATTGTTGCAATTGTTATGGCAAGCAGAAATTATAAAATGCATGCGAGGAATATAAACTACAAGGCGACTTTGTATTTTCCAACTTGCAGTTGGATTAGTCCAACTAAGTAGTGCATGGACGTCATAGGCAGAATTCGGAATACCAGACCACAAGCATCACGAAATGTCCTCATACATCAGAGTACTGGTTGTTCTGAGAGTTGGATTGGACAAGTTAAAGGAGGATTGCTTCTCGTTTTCCAATACTTCAAAGGTTAGCAATGCCATTAGACGTCTTTGCGACAATGCAAACCAACGCACCATAAGAGAAACTAGGTCAGCGTTGATTTGTTAAACAGAAAACTGCCGTAAGAAACGAATATGCAAGGTGTGAATTTACGATGTGGTTCATTTACAGGAGTGGGGTGCCTGCGGCCTGCAAGCCAAATGCGCCCCGCGCGAACATTTAATATGGTCCGTAGCAAAATTTTCGATACCCACGTCAGAACACAACATCGCGTCAAAACGAAACTCCCTGACAAACAGGCACGCAGACAGTACGTCAAGAAGTCTCTCTCGCTCTTTGACATAATTTACGAGTATAATTTTAAGATTAAATTAATTCATTTTTGCGGACAACCAGCGATATTCCAGAATTCGTCTGGCNNGTGATGGCAAATAGGTTCCCCACCCTGATTTACAGACTTCAATGAGAAACACTTCGCTGGCAGAGTCGGGCGCAGGAACAAAAACCAACTGTCATGGTAGTTTCTTGAAAATTGTTTTCGCAAAATATTCTTTTGACAAAATTATTTTTTTAATTGAAAGAATTTGTAAATTAACTAGTTTGTTGCAAATATAATTTTTTTTGTGAAAAAAAGGTTTATTTTTTGTATCTAAATACAAGCCGCCTTAGCCTGTCGCAAAAATGACAAGGAACGGATAAGAATCCGTCAGAACCTAATTTGAAAATGTGAACCTAATTCAATGGCGGTCCGCGATCATTCAGATTCATTGGGCAAGATATTTCCGACGAAGTTGTGTATTTATAACTCAGAGCTAAGTTGTAAGAAATTCAAGTCAAACAGAGTAATTTTCAGTTTTTGAAAATACCATTGTTTCATAAGCCTTTTAACGAAAGATACATCTACTTTGATGCGCCACTTAACATTTCAAGGCAGCACAAGAACTATGGCCAAAAGTTTCACATGGTACAACTGGACAAAATCCGGTAACTGTTGCAGTGAAATGCATTGCTGTCATTTTTCTGTTGAGATTGTGCAGTAAACAACCTTTGCTTCAGCACCCAACGCAAATCATCATAGACTAGATGCTATACTAGCGACTGAACTGTCGTGGCGTCATTTTAATGACCAATCCGTATCTCAACTCTCCAACCGCTACCTTTGAGACAAAAAGCTTACGGCAACCGACGACGCAACGCTTGGGTAAGAAATACAGTAGATGTCGACATCGTTGCGCAATATCACCGCGCCCGTACTTACAAAAACGAGGCACAAAACCCCACCTTCATTCCCTGCTCATTCGTTCCCAGTCCGGCTCCTCCCCAACCCATGCGACGCATCATCTGCGCACCGCGGTTGTCATCTCCGAGTCTGTCGCTCCCTCCCTTGTGGCCGTCGTATCCCTGGTATGGCGGCGCGAAGCTGCATGCGGCGTATAAGGGAAGTTTATTAATGGGAAGAAAATATTGAACAGGACAACATTTCTAGCTCCCCTTCTAATTGATAACGTTTCGATAGTCGAGATTCTTTTCTTGAGCGCGATACAAAGAATCTAGTTTACGCCTCTGTAACGTATGAACTGCTTAGTGTGGCAAAGCACCAGCCCCACAATCACTGACACAAACCTCTCACTTTACTTGCTAGCAACAACTTGTGTTCCAATCTCGGGGGATTCACCATTGGTATACTCTTGCGGCCGGTGCTTTGAATACGAGGGACGTTTCAGAAAAAAAACGATTTAAATCGGCATCACCAGACACAAAACATTTTTATTATTACAACAGTGACACTACGTTAAACCATCACCACACGTAGTTTTGGCAAAAACACTTTGTTTCTTCTCAGCATGATCGCGAAGTGACACCTTAAGATAAACCTTCAGCAAACCAACCGCAACAGTTTACTTTTCAGCACTTGACCCAAAACTTATTCAGAAATAACAAAACCTTCGGCGGTAACTATATTGAATAATACATCGAATGTTTTCACAAGTGTGCAAGTATCGACTTACCTCGTGGGGGTCGGAGCTCGTTCTGCAGATCGGGATCTGGACTTTGACCTCGAACGTGAACGCGATCGACTCCCTGACCGGGAAGACCGCGACCTTCAACGATAAATGTCACAATCATCGACACTCGCAGGAAATGCAAGTTACGCGAAGCTTTACACATTACCTGGAGGATGATCTTGATCTTGATCGCGAGTATGAGCGAGAACGTGATCTTGACCTTGAGTAGGAACGATCTCCGTCCGACCTGTGACGATTGACATTCGTCGACACCAGGAAAACGACAACATAGCAACGTTAAAGGTGACAATGATGCCCATAAAACGCTGCTCACTGAAGAAGCCAAGGATTACTTGCGCACAACGCCAACATATATTGCGATCTGGATTTTAACATTTTAGTCAGTTCATGTCGGACGTAGAAAGAATCATTGACAGACATCCTCGCGATGGTGACGGAACACCAGGTTTCGCTCTGCAGTTACTGTTTAATTCACGTTTAATGAGAGTGAAGACGTTTGTAAATAATTTGCCTAAATGTTTTCACAGATGAAGCTGCGGCTTAAGAAATGGATGTTGCGAACAAAGCCACACAGCTACCGAAACAGTACTGCTGCAATAGTATGTTCACCGAATTGCTACCGTCGCAGAAGTCATAAACGCAAAACAGAACTGATAGATCGCTTTATGCGTTAAGTGTCACTATGGTCGACTTAACGAACTACGCAGAAAATTTAACCCGGCCAATATCAGGAACTGTGATGATGCGACTTGTGGAGAAAAACCAGAACCACTTGCGTTGGCGTATTGTTTTCCCTGATCGTGTAATGAGGTTTTCATACAATAAAAGATTTGTGACACGAAGCTAAAAAGAGGATAAAGTTTTAAAAGTGAAAGTCAAGTTGCACAGACCAAACATTATAGAAAAAGCATGCCTGGTATGGCAATTTTCCATAGAAATGGGATTTCAAATAAAAAATGGGGACATGAAAGAACAATAAAAAGCTCAGTTCACCAACGATAAAGCCTTTGGAAGAAACATCAGTGGAATTCCGTGTCAGTAAACGAGGTTTGGCTCTACAGTTTATAAAGGCCCGCTGGCCTTTTACGTAGGTAAGATTGTAAAGACAACAGACTCGATGGTTTTATGATCTCCGTACACATACAGTAAATTTCACTTCGGCTGAAAGCTATCTGGATCTGTGAGCGCAGGTCGCTACAGCGATGCTGGCGGAGGTGACTGTCTTTGGTGGAGGGTTCTTCCGGCTGTTTAGCGCAGTTGGCCGCAACGTGAGCTTTGAATGACCACGCAGTTCTCTTTTCAGTGGAGAGAGCAGCACGTACGGTGGGTGGGTTAATAAAAGCGTCTTCCAGTCTTCCCTAATGGATGTGATTCTGCCAACTGCTACCGAAGAAGAGGACTGCATCGCGAATTCGCCAAATTCTGGCATACTTATTCGAAAGCATACCAGGCTTATTTAACACAAAAGTTATAACAGCCGCGAAAGATATGGGGAAAAGAAACAAGGTCATAAGAAATTTTATTAAGTCTACTAAGTTGATGTAGAACGTACAAACGCTGAACACATCATTCTGTGACTACAAAGTCGACTGAGTCAATTCCCAAAATACATTTACAAAGATTCTACGCAAATGCAAGTGCTACGCACATCCTGTCTCGCATGTTCACTACCAAGAGGCAAACATCAATCGTGAAAAGCGAAGAAGTTCTAACAAGCGCGCGCGAAAACAATGGCTGATAGAAGCCGGGTTAAGCACCTGGATTTAGACCTTGATCTGGACTTCGATCGAGATCTCGATGTTCTGTTCTGTTGTATTCGTCGTTTCGCTCTCATCTTTGCACGGAAGAACTCGAACAGGCCATTATGCTCCCAACCATCTCTGAGCGCAAAGCGGAGTAGGATAAAACGACAGCAGCAACGATGGAAAATCTTGGTACACCCAAGTGATCTCCGCTTAGATTTTATCACAAGAAAAGTAAATGCTCACAAACGTGTTTATTAAAACTATTGCACTGCTGATGGTGCAGTAATCCGAGAGCATTGACAATACAGAGAACAAGTGCTCACATCTCCACAATCTTTGATATTTCGATTTCTATTATAAAATTTGTTCAAATCAGTACATCAGGTTCGAGGCCATACGTTACCAAAAAAACAGTCTGCAGACCGGCTTAAAAAGTTAAAATAATTAAACAGACTTTGAAATATACTTGGACAAGACCATAAACAACAGCACTGGAGAAACAAGTAATGAATCATATAACAATTCTTTCTAAGCAAAACCGTTCGTACGTCATTTTCAAATCTAAACTTCACCCACTCTTATAACATATGAAACAAAAAAATCACATGATAAAAGCAAGTGCTCACGGGTTTCTCGGTCGATCGTGCGAAGGAGGACTGTAGAATGCTTCGACAGCTGCGAGTAATCTCTCGCTAGGTGGCACGGGAGCGGGCAGTCTGATCATCGTAGGGTCAAGTTCTTTGTAGTCAGTTTCTTCGAGCTGAAACCGACAGTTTCATTAGTTCGTTTAAATGAACTCGCTCTCGGTGGCACGCAATACAATTTTCTTACACCAGCCATCCCAATCACACGCATCAGGAAGCTTCAGTCATTCAATAACCATACATTTGTTGTCAGTGCAGTATGTTGCAGAACATACGCATGGATTTTAAGTCCCGCTTGAAAAGGCTTTGATGATTCACCGCAAAAACAAATACCGGTTGCTAGCAAGTCGCAGAATTTACTCCCAGGCAATAAAACAGAAAAGTACAAGCCGCAAGACTTTAAAATCAGTAACATGTGTTTGAAAATAAGGAGAGTCTGTTTCCTATCAAGGCAAAAAATATTGATGCAACCAACCCTGATCAGGGGGGCCATGAGTCCAGCAGGTAAATCGTAATATGGAACTTTAGGAATCAAGGCTGAATCGTCATGTTCTATCGGAGCCATCATACGAGGAGGCGGTCCACCAGGGCGCGGGCCTTGATTGGGCCATGGCACACGCGGACCGCGAAAAGGTCCTGGGGGACCACGAGGCCCTTCTTCCCTCCAATGTTCAGGCCCTTGTGGCATCGGATGCCAGTTATCGTTTTCTCCTTGCCAGTCTGGCGGACGACGTGGACGGTTGAAACCCATTCCGGGACCTTGTTGGTCAAAGCTGAGCAAACACAGTGAATGAACACATTGGAGCCTGGATGGAACCCATGTTTGAGTNATTGAAACATTAAAATCAAAACGTAGTACGTGCTGAAACGTAAAGTCAATACGGTTTGAAAGCATGTGACTTGAATATAAGCTTAACAGCAACAGACAGCGTGGAAAGCAAACAAAGTTGATTTGGGCGAATATTTTGTTCAGAATATCATGGCATATTTACGTCGTAGCAGTAGTTTATATTCCTGTACAACAACCACACTTCGCGACATGTCAATTTCGACTGAAGCAGGAAACCAACTTATCAGACCGAATGCGCAAAAAACGAACTTTATATCGTGTGGCCTTCCTTGTTGGTTGTACTGCATGTCTGAACCATCTTCCATATAGTTGTCTCTTCTAGCCCAAGGTGGGTCGAGACCTGAACGAGGGAGACGACCTCCATCTGTTAAAAAATGGGGGAAAGGTCAGGGTGGAGTTTCCATTTCAACTGCACAAAAGACGGAAAAGCAATTCAAACGCAGTGAAAAGCACCAAAACAATACCTTGATATTGGTCACCAAAGTTTTGATCGTGAGATGATGGTGGAATGTTTTCACTGCTATTTACGTCTTCAAAGCGGTTGTTCCTGTTCGCAGTGTTTTGCTGAAACCCAAGGAGTGTTTCAACAGTTAAAGCTACCGACTCTGCAAAACTCGGACAAAGCGTACAGCTGCATACAGCTTAAAATAAAGTGTCAATTATTATCCAAGAACCACATAAGCTTCAAATGCATAATCACACAATAGTTATTCTTTCACAAACCGATTGCAATTTCTTCTGCTCTTCTAAATTTCTGCGTTTCTCTTCGACTTTCTGTTTTATATGGTTCGCATAATCCTCGTGTTGCTTCTCGAATTGCTGGTACTGGTCGTTTATTGACTTTTTCACAGACTCAACAACATCTGAATATTGACTTCTTACTTTTTCCTACAACATCAGATTGAAAGATGTTTCTAACAATCCACGCGCAAAACGACAACGGAAAAAGTACGACTGAAGGAAACGAAAAAAAGGAACGACTACGAAGCAACCACATAGTGAGAAAATGGTGCAGATGCATGGTACTGTTGTTGTTCGATCAGCTTCGCACATGTTTTCGCAATAAAACCGCACATCGATTACAAATCAAAAAACAAATAAAAATACACAAAAAATCAAAAATTCACAATGTCACGGAAAGGCACTGTCGAAAGATTCTACCAGCCGACAGACAGAGCCTTGATTTGTTACGCAAAATTCAGAAAAATATGGCATAAATGCCAATCACTAGTAACAACGATCACTGCAAGATGACACAAAAATGTTGGTGTTGTGATCAGTTTCCAAAACATGATACTGGAAGTACTCTTATCTCAGAAAAAAGCGACTGAAAGGGGTAATTATTTTTAATTTTGTTGTAAGTTACTACAGCGCAACTGTTGGAATCGAATAAAAAATACGTAAACATTTAGAGCAGGGGTGGGCAATTAATTTGGCTCAGGAGTCACTTTGAGAAGACCCGTTTCGCGGAGGGCCATACTTTCTACTCTAACAAGTCTCGGTTCAAGTTAACCTCAGAATTAACATTTGCAGTGCTGTGATAAGTTGGAGGAAATTTCAGATTTGAAGATCTGTCCTGCATCCGTGGGCCACATGTGGCCCGCGGGCCGCTTCTTCTTTCGTTTGAGCGAGTTCTTCTTTTATCCACTGCTAGCCCGCCAAGATATCGGGGCAGGTGTTGAGCAGCCATTCGGTTGTCTCATCGT
>JGI24159J19872_10011715_pt1 | contig 11477 bp, 10 predicted proteins | sample Ectturendosymbi4_FD_19872 | JGI IMG/M metagenome (IMG submission 19872) | reverse complement strand
ATGATACCGGTTTGAACCATTGTTCCAAATATTGAACAAAATTTTCACCTCAAATAATTTCTTTGCAGATGGAACGAAAGACTTGCAAGATACATCATTACTTTCGGTAGTGTTTCTACTTTCGATAAATGTAGCATTTACCATGAAGTTGTTTTTTTGTTGAGTCAGCATTACTGAGCAAATGGAGGCCACTCAAATGTAAAAGAAATGACATTTTTAACCAGCCAGTAGGAAAAAAGAAAAAATGTTTTGAAAAAAAATTTTGAAAGGCATGTTTTCATTAACGTGAACTAACATAGAAATGAAAACTGAGATGTTACAATGAAGCGTAAACTGGCCATGACCAGGCCCGTAACCAAGGAGGCGCAGGGGTGGCGAAGCTCCCCTAGAAAAATGTTTCCCCCTGGAAAGATGTGTTGGACATAGTTTAAAAATATTGGACATAGTTGAAAAAATTTGGGTCCCTCTCGGAAAACTCTTCGCCCCTCCTGGTGTCCCAAGTTGGTTACGGGTCTGGCCATGACCATGTAGGTTACTGTAGATGTCATGTTCCAAAAATGGATCAATTAATGGGTAGCAGTACTTTCATGGAATCACGTTTATCATGCTTTGTATATTTGTAAAACAACGCGCCTGGACAACTCCATTGGTTGACATGTGGTGAAAATGTCTGCTTATCTATCTTCATGTAAAAAAATCTTTTCACTTGCAGTGCAAGCAGCCATTGCATTCTTTCAAACTGATGTCGTTCACATCACTACGCCATGTAAGACATGAATCGCTTTCCACAAACTTTTATGGAAAACTGGACAAACCACGACGTCGAGTACGCAATTGCTTCCCCTTTTGTCATAAACTAAAGAGAAAGCCGTTGATTGTTTTAAGTTGAGCAACACAAGTTGAGCATTAGTTTCTGAAGCGATATTGACAAATTAAGTAAAAGTGACTCAAAAGCATCCTAAAACTGGAACACTAAGTGTGGCTCACGAGATCATTTTAATTAAGTATAGACACGTGCTAATGTCTAAATCTAAGTCCTGCCATGCGGACGGAAAACAACCGTCGATCATTAGAATAAACGATCAGTTAGTAAGATAATAATTGATTTGCTGTGTGTTATTGCTGTTTCACAGTTATAACGAAACAATTTCTCCAACTTGTTCGGCGAACAATGAGAAAGAAGTGAACGAACGTATTTTGTTGAGTTTAAAACTGTGGTGTTAAGATGTGGAACTGATTTGTCCTTTAAGTCCCGCAAGCGCCACTTTTTTGCAGAGCTTTGCAGCACCGTAACTCCCCAACCAATTGAGCTATAGAGAGCAGTTCAAACCATCTACGGATTCGGAAAGTCTTCTAGCTTAGAGTAAAAATATTTTTTTCGTTTTGGGTTTGGGGTTCTCTGTGGGTGACGTCACAATTGGGACATGTTTTCAACTTTTTGGCGACGTGTACCTGGTCCTTTGCGCCAACCCAATGAGCCATTTTTATGGCTCAAATTTTTTTGGAAACTAAGCAATATTCCGCGTCTTTCATAGAGCCTTGATTGGCATTCCAGCATTTCTGGATCCAAAATTATGGTTCAAAAATCCAATATTTGACAAATATAAAGACGTTCCACGAAAGGCATGATATGCTCTGTCAGGGTAAATTTGGGTCAGCCATAACTCAGCAGCAGATTGAGCTAGAGAGGTGTTCAAACTTTTTAAAAACTCGGGAAGTCTTGTCATTTAGAGTAAAAAAAATAATTTAAATTTTGGGTTTGGGGTTCTCTGTGGGTGACTGGGAGACATCATGTTTGGGGCTGGTTTTGCAGTTTTTTGATAACGTCATCGGCGATCCAATGAGCCGTTTTTGTGGCTCAAACGTTTTATTGGAAACTAGGGTATAATAGGAGTCTTAAGAGCCCTTGATCGTCTTTCAAGCGTTTTTCGTTTCAAAGTTACGGTCAAAAAACTACATTTTTTAGAATTCCCTTGGGGATTTCCTGAGAATTTCTCCGGGATTTTCCTTATTAATATGTGATTTTTGGTTGTAATTTTGGAACCAGAAATGCTAGGAAGTCCATCAAACCCTCTAAAGACTTGTGTTACAGACTAGTATCAACAAAAGCTCGGGTCAAAAAATGTGTTATGTCATTGGCTTCCAGGGCCTGATGACGTTATCTAATTGTAAACAAATATGTATAAACATACTCCCCTCTTGTCAACATCAACAACAAACCCAACACCCAAAACTTATTTTTTTTTAGTCTAAACTACAAGATTTTCAAATGTATACAGGGTTTGAACAGCTCTCTGACACAAACGGCTGCCGAGTTATGGCCTTTAGTAACAATGGCCAAGGTTACCTTTTGCGTGACTCAAATTTTTACCCAATTTTTGGTTCTTGAGCCATGAGTTCGACTGCAGATATGCTAGCAAACTAATCAAGGGCTCTGAAGACTCGGATGATAGTCTAGATTCTACAAAAACCTGAGCCAAGAAAGTGGCTTTTTGGATTGGTGCCCAAGGGCAGGTAACCTCAGCAATAACGGCGTGAAAACATAGCCCCATTATGACGTCACCCACAGAGAACCCCAAACGCAAAACGAAAAGAAATTTTTTAAAGTAAAGTAGAAGAATTCCCGAATCTGTAGGTAGGTTGAACAGCTGTCTAGCTCAATCGGTTATCAAGTTGCATTGTGGCAGGGCATCTTGCAAAAAAAGTGGCGCTCGTGGGAGTTGAAGGGTTTTAATTAAATCAAACTCCCTGTAGAGCAAGCTGCTCAAAGAACACGATGGCAGTTAGAATGCTGTACTGCTGCTGTGTCGCTATAAATTAAAGCGTCGTAGTCATTGGGAACTAAACATGGTCTATGTGGAAAGAATCTAAATCTCTTCTCTTTTATCTTTCACGACTTGAGCCAACAAACCAGATATTTGTTTCACAAACATGTTTTACGGTGAGACTCAGAAAGCCGATGCCTCTGAGCTTGTAATGCGCTTTGTCATTGTCTGCCGTCATCAAAACGGCTTAGCCGCTGACGTCACGGTGGTTGCCATGGTTTCGGGTGGCGTGATGTGCGAGCTACTTGAGGTCATGTGCTTGCAAGTCTGTGGCTCTTTGGCTGATTTGCAGTGACCTTTACGAATGGTACTGAAATTTGTTACTGATGCCACTCTTGTACTAAGATATGTGCGCAATGGGCCTGCAATCGAACACAAGCAAACATTGCGCAACATGGAACTTTAACTGCTTAGATCAGAATGATATGTAGAAAGCTGAATAAAAAATGAAAGATTGTAACCTTTTGTATATGCTTCTTAGTTCTTGTACAAATGAGGCGTTTCTTCCAGATATTTAGTTGCCTGCAGTAAGAGTTTCAGACTGTTATTCATTTTAAAAGGATGCGCTTTACTATCAGCATTATTTTCACCGCGCACTTTTCTCTGATTGGTTGTGTCTATATAGCTGAAAGAATTTACTGAAATGGTTCAGTGCACGCATTGCTTGCGAGTTGTCGACAACGCGCGTACTTGTCACGCTTCACCGTGATATGGCCAGTGACATCAGAGGTTGCCATGGTTACCAGGTGGTGTGATAAATGCTGCGGCAGGTTGCTCGTTCGCTTGTCGATTTATTGCCAGCGGGTTTTAACTTTAAACATTCATCCGCACGTTCAGCGGTTTTCCGTGTAGTATCTTTAACAGCGAATCGTCATGCTCACATGTGGTCAGTTTTGTCCTTTCAACTTTCGTTTGATCATTTCGCTCCTTATAAACAATACTGCCTACGGTAAAAAACAGCTAAGCTGGTTCATGCAAAGAAGACAACAAAGGCGACGTCACGTGCTGTTAGTGGTCTAATGGTCAATGCTATTTGGTTACAATCTACCGCATTCCTGTTTGAATAAGCGCTGAAGATGTGTACTTGACGCTAATTCGATTTCCTAGTAAAATGGTTTGTGAGCAGATTTGGCTGCATTCACTTGTGGTACTTTGTCATCTGAATGTTGATACGTGCAGTCAGAATCATCGCCGGGTTGTGAAAGTACAGCATGGCAGGCAGATTCAGCGAATGCCCTACTTCACTTGTTACTGCATTCCTGTTAAGATAGAATATGAAATTCATTGACGTCAGCGCACTACTATAGTGATAAAACGAAAGTGCCCTTGCTTGGCGTTGGGAAACAAGTCGATGGCTTTTGTAATTTTAGAACCGAATCGAAATTAACGAATATCTGATGTCTCCAGCCAATGCAAAGAACTGACGACAACAAAAATCGTGTTTTGTGTTAACTAAAAAACAAGACTTTTACTTATTCGTGTGTTTTTCATTGCACATTTTCATATACAGCAGTACCAATTCAACTGTACTAAATCCAAACAAATGAATCTCAAAAACATCCGAGATGAGCTTGCTAAAAAGTAGTTGTTATTGTAGCTCAAGTATTGCTATTCTCCCCAAACGCGTGCTGCCTCTGGCGTTGTCACTGTTGAACAAATAACATCGCCTTTTTGTTCTAGTTCATTTGATTGATAGCTGCGCTTACATCAGTTGGCCTTTTTGCATTTCTGTAAGACCAGTCGATCAGCAGACAAAATAAAGAAAGTTTCTGGACCTATTAAAAAGAAGCTCAGCCAAGAAATGTAACGGTTTCAAGATAAAATCGCATTTATGGATTGCAAAAATCATGCCATCTGTTTCCACCCAAAAAGTGTAAGTTGGTTAGGAACAGATACCGTATTTATTCGATTGTAAGCCGCGGCTTATGAAGCTTCTTTCATCATTTCATGCCACTTATAATCGACGGCTGCTTACATTTTTCATATCTTTACCTTGTCGGAAGGTACGGATGACGCTCAGTATTTCCTTGGCTACGGTTTGTTGACCACACTACTTTTTAACATTTTATTCTCTTCAGGATCACGTGCACATTCCATCACAGGTTGGATTATGATGAACAGAAGGCAGTTGTAGGAGTGTAAGCTTCATTACCAGGGTTGCCAAAAACGCAAAGTGTGCTAGTACGCGAAAGCATCCTCAAAGTCTCAGATAACCTATGTTCAAATGCGGTTTACAGTCGAGGGCGGCTTACATTAATTTTTAGGACCATTTCGTGCGACCTACAATCAAGGGCGGCTAACAATCGAACAAATAAAGTATTTACTTGTAATATCTCACACAACATAACGCAAATTGTACAACTGAAACCGCACGTACGTCATTGCTCACTTGACTATGGCGAAACAGAGTAAGCTCCAGTGCATCGCTCGCAGTCTCAGTGGCCGCGCCTTTGTTTTGCGTCATGTCCTGTTTGTGGAACAAAGACCGAGCCGTAAGAGAAAAGCTCGAGCTGCTTTGTCTCAAATGTTCCTTGGCTATTTTCAGCGCTGGACTCTTTGAAGCTCGTCGCCGTCAGTTTGATGGCGTTGACAATCGCTTGCGCCATAGCTTCTGACGTCAATGGTTCCTCTATGAGTTTAGGCGACGTTGCCAAATCACAATATTTAATATTCGGTGTTGGAATCTTTTGTAGCGGCGCAGTTCATTGCTGCGTTTATATCGCTTTTAAAGATGGAAATTGACTTATTCAGCAGAGTTTATGGTTAAATTAAATGCATAATTGCGAATGCGCAACCAATTAACATCTGTACACTTTTTAAAAATTGTACGAAGTGCTGTTTTGAACTCACAAAAGAGATTAATTTAATTTCTGTACCACAAATTGGTTTTACCAAGGCAATTTTTAACGCTATTCAGGAAGGAAAAAGCTCTCTGTCACATTTTCCTGAACTGGAGTTTATTTAGTGATCCATATCAGTGCTTTTCAACTGGGTATGCGGTGCACCAATGTGCATATCGGGTCATTCAATAAATTCCTACAATGTGAAATGACGTATCCATTTGCTTCATATTTTTGCATAGTAGGTGTTGTGTTTGGTGCACCCATTTTGAGGCCGTTAAGCTTTTCCTCGCTTTTATCTTGCAACTTCTTCTGTATGGCAATCGTGTTCCCTAGTACCTACGAATATTAAAGTATGTTGTGAATGCCAACAAGCACTTTTCTGTAACTAATATGATTATGAAAATTTTAGCTCAACTGAAGAAAGATGTTTCGTCTAAGCTCCCTTGACCTTTCACGGTTTGTAAAGGAATTGAAACACACATTAGTATTGTCATTAGTCTGACATACCCGCATAGTTTTTTCATTTTCTCGTGATTTGCCCAGTTCGACACTTTTATTAAGCAAAGGATTTCATTGCGCAAAATTGCAACATAACAGTGTGTCAGTTGCATCTACTGCAGACTTCAAGATAAATTGCGAATAACTTTCGCGTTCGACAGCTGTTGATACTGTATATGCAAAAACGCCGACAACATATCAAAAAGAATATGCTTCGCTGCGGTTTCAGAAAAAATACGCTTTATTCTCCGTTAATGATGCGTTAACCCATTTTCTTGCAATGAATATGCATAACATGCTTTAAATCTACACATGTTATGACTTTCTTATTTAGCAACAATTCTATTTTATCAATTCAGCAAAACAAACTATTAAAATAGAAGCAACATCCACTATCGTGTGGTTTATATTTCACACTGAGTGAGAAACGGCTTTTGCTTTTTCGAGGAAAAATGCAAGCATGTAGAAAAAATATCAGGTTGGGTATCCTTGTCAAAAGTGGCGACCACTTTATTAGTATTGTCGCAACATAATTGATGGCATAACGTATGGTCAAACAGCTTTTCGGAATGGGGATCACTTTGAAAGGATTGCTTGAAAAGTGTTTCTGAATGTCAAATGTTTGGCACCAAAAATCTGCTTTCGGATGCAGAAGCGTGTTTGGCACAAATATTTTTCTTTTAAGGCGAGCGTTTGGCACAAATGACCAGATAATAAGTTACAAAGTAAGCGAAGCAAACCAAGCAGGGCAAAAAGAAGTACAACCAACAGTAACAGTTTTCGCAAGCTAATTGGGCAGCACAGTGCGTTTCACACTGAGAACGAGCGGTAACCGATAAAAGCGCGAATAGTTGGTATCCCGTTTTATCGGCGTTTAGTACAGAGAGTGGCAGTTTTATTCGATACAGTCGTAAACCACCATGTACAAAGAATAGGTCAATGCTTTACTACAAGAGAATAAGGCGAGCATAAATAACTAATATTGCAAAGAGGTTTTTCAACGAAGAAACATAGGTCAAGTTTTTCTGAAATATTTTGCCAAGATATAATTAGTCAGATGATTATTCGGATCCAAACGGTTGAATATCTTGAACTAACAGCACATAAAAAGAAATACAGTTTCCAAACTCAGATACCACATTTTTGACCAATCACACACAACCAAAGAGGAATGTGTAGCATACAAAAACTACGGTTTCGAAAAAAGGTGTAATATACAGTATAAACACTTACATTTTGTGAAAGAGTTTTACCGAAAAGTTAAACAGTGGAAAAAACGAAATGCGAAACTTTTTTCCGAATAGTGTTATTTACCTTCTTTATCCATGGCGGTTAAATATGTACTGATATTTATAGCCGGCCTACGAGTATATGCCATTTGAGATACAGTGCCAGAAAGAATAGCAGAGTTGCTTGCTGCCTATTCTTGCTTGTCAATGCACTGATGCGACTTCTTCATTCGGCAAAGTTTTTGAGCCTCTCTTTTCCTCACGACACCAACCTACGTGACGTGCGACCGATACGAAGCACTTTCCACGGGAAGTAACGGACCTCTCAATAAGACCACTCGTTGTCCCACAGACTTCTATACCCTGCACTCAAGTACATTATGCATTAAGCGCACTTCACATAGTAGGAAGCCGCTAAACATGGCTGAACGCGTGCACTGTTTTTGTGAGCCAACCTTTAACGACCTGGGTGGTTTTGCAAACATTTACTTAATTCTTGAGCCAACAAGACGTTTTCTCCTTGTCCGTTGAAGTAGGATATGACATCATTAGCAGTCAATCCTGGAGTAGTTTTTCTGATCTTGTTGAACACTTTTGAGACATATTGTATAATGTTCCCTGAGACGAAAAAAAGTTAAAGGTCAACAAAATAAAAATCCGAGCCTGTTTAGCAAACCTGGATGCACACGGTATGCGTCCTGTGCGATTTTTTTGGCGCATGCGTCTGATTTCGTGACGTCACGTCCTTTTCTGATGCGTCTGGTATGGTCTGCGTTCAAGTAAACGTGAGTCAGAGCAGTAAGTCTGATGCATCAACACAGAAGCAGGTGCTACTCGAACGCAGACCACACCAGACACATCAGAAAAGGACATGACGTCACGAAATCAGACGGATGCGCTCAAAAAACGCACAGGACGCATACCGTGTGGATACAGCGTAATGATTAAGGTGAAGGAAAAAATTATTTTGATTAATTTTCGACGAAGTTTATTTTGCCAAGACAGGCGCAACTTATAACAACAAATGTTGAAAAAAAGCACCGCAAACATCACATTTCCTGTATAAGATGCGATATAAGTTTGTTCTTCATGCTCTGTAATTTGCATCTTTGAACACTTTTCAATGAGGTTTGGAAATTTTTTGATAGACTTTGATGTGAGAAAAATGACTGAAATTCTGTTCGCTGCAGGGCGAAATCGAATATCAAGCTGGACATTAAATGGTACAACGTCTACCGGGTTGAGGTGCTCCAACCTTTTTTTTCATTCCTGCTACGATTGTTCTGTCTTTACATAACATATTAACTTTATAAACCTATGGAGCAGCGCGTGTTGTGTACACATTCGTTCATAATACCTTTAGATTCTCTCTTGCATTCTTGCAATGGGATGTATTTTACGCCAAAGTTTACTCCGAAAAGGTAAACATCCGTTTCTTCTAGTAACGCATTCGTACTTCCCAAGTTGCACAAGGCCGTGTGGATTGCATCAACTGAAATTTGACAAGAATGCATTACTTACTGAAAATGTACAAGGGCGGACTACAGTGCAAAGATATTTTCCAACCTTTGAATAACCCATTCCCACTCATTTTCACAATGCTTTACAATCAAATCTATTTTAAAGCAAACAGTTTTTTAAGCGTCTATAAAAGAATTTCTCGCACACTGACCTTCGCTGTGACAAGCTGCCGCGAAACGAGCGGTATGCGCGCTTTTGATTGTTATGCAGTGTCTTGCTTTTAGCTCGCACGACAACGTAAAGCTTATTAAAAGTTAGAACACAAACCTTTCACGCGTCCTAACCAACGGCGTGTTTGATATGTTTGATAAACTTACGTTGCTTCCTACATTCATCGACATTTTCTTGACGTGTTTCACCAGTTTCTGGTTGTTGACTTCGACTGACTGACGCTAGGGACGTAGTGGCGCTATTCATCGATTCACTTTCAACTCGAAAAACGGCGGTTGGATGTTCATCAGAATCAGATGATGGAATGGCATTACCAGCGAAGAATGGCTCTGCTGAAGTTTTTTCCTGTGGACCTTCTTCAACGTGGAATTGGTGTAGTTGCACTTAGTTGTTCTTCAATTCAGCAGGGATATCTTCCTCGACATTTTCTGTTTCCACAGTCTTAGTCTGTAATTTCAGTTTCTTGTGTTGGAAAATATATTTCATGTGCTCCAGACAGAACGTGCAAAAACAGTGGTATAATTTGGATAGGATATATATTTTTAGAACTCAGATATGAACAACAAAAAGTTATAAACGTTACGCAGATGTCATCAAATCGCAGCATACTTCGTCATATGTAGCATTTTGTAGGTTAAACCAAAAGTTTGCATTGTATTTTTTCGCTATGTGAAGTTTTTAATTTCTAGTACATTTTGTTTTAAATTAGTCTTATCGTGTAAGTTTATCAATAAGTTGTAATAAACGTGCCCTACATTCTAAAGGACCTAATGAAATATTTCCATGAAATTCCGAAACGTTGAATTATTAAACTGCTTCCGTTTTTCGCAATTTTTGTTATGCCACACGTGATTAGGGAAAAAAATAACAAAAAACGTCATGAAACAATTATTTGTTTGTTGCAAGTGAAGTTCGCGTTTTTAGTTACATCATTACCGCAGTTTCAGAGCCGTTTTTTAAAAGTCAAGATTCAGAAAACAGGCAACAATTGCTTTTGATTTTGAGTACAGACGATACGGATTTATGCTATACCGATAAGGTTTTCTCGAACGTTTATCATGAACTACATATTTTTACTGAAACAATGTGGCACTGAGGAACGGACAAAGGACCTCGTGACTTACCGATCGCAATTCTTGCGAACCACACTTCGTCTTGTCTTTTTTCAGAAGGTCTCTGCGTTAGAAGGTGCAGCTATAATGTTTGTCAGCAAAACGTTTGAAATCCGTCTGATTGGCCGTCAATCACGCGATTAGTTTGTATCAACACATGACACGTCATACACAGTGGCGTAACTGACGGGGGGCGGGGCGTAGGGGCGAGTCAGTCCCCCTGGCAAGGCAAATGTTAAAACTGGGCCCCCTTCAATTAACGTTTTGGTATTTATAATTCTTTTGGTTTTCAGTAGGTTGTTATTTTTTGCGTTTATCAGGGTGTTTTCGGTTTGTTTTAGCTAGCATAGATATCTACAAATGGAATTACCATCATTTTTTTATTCTGTCACATTCATTTTTTTAAACTTTTATTCTGAGTGTTGGCTAGTGGGCCCTCTTCAGCTAGATTTGCCTCCCCCTGGACCAAACCTTCAATTACGCCACTTGTCATGCAGTATCAACTTACTGTCGCTCTTCGATTTGTTCTGTCCTTCCCTCAGGAGGGCTTGTAGACTCATTCATTGAACTGTATCAAAAGGGCACAAACATTTGATTTGCGATTAGTCTGTGTCAATACATGAGACGTCATACAATATCAACTTACTTTCCATCTTCGATGTTTTCTGTCCTTCGGTCTGGAGGGCGTGCAAGTTGGGCTCCTGAGCTGTATCAAAAGGGCACAAACAATTGATTCGTGTGTAATTTTTGCTTGATCTGAAGTAAATGGCCATTTCTTGCATAAAAACAAACAAAAGGGCTAACTTTTTTTGAAACGTTCAGCGGCACAGTTAAAACTAGTGTCAGTTAATCCAGCGTGAATGCTAAATTGTTTGAGTCTGAATTTCCACATTCGGTTCCTATTAAGTATAGTACTTTCATGGAATCACGTTTATCATGCTCTTTATGTTGCAAAATGTGTTTGTTTCAAAGTGATTTAAACAGTGGGTGGAAGTTGATAAGTGCATAATTTTTTGGCAAAAGTTTGTTTTGAGCTTACATTGTTATCCACGTTGTTGAAAAACAATTTTCGTCTGATTAGCAATACTGCGTATGTTTGTCTTTTACAACTTTTGTGATTTTCGCGTTTTCAGACACCAGTGTGTTTGTAAATCCGATTTTAGAAAATGTCAGTCAAATAGCTTCAGAAAAGACTTTCCTCCGAGTGTCAGTTGATCTCCATCAAATTCTACCAGATTTTACATGAGCGTTGTGAAACCTTGCGGACAGGGTTCCTTC
>JGI24159J19872_10011714_pt1 | contig 11477 bp, 9 predicted proteins | sample Ectturendosymbi4_FD_19872 | JGI IMG/M metagenome (IMG submission 19872) | reverse complement strand
CCACCATATTCTCTCAAAATATGTTTGTAATTACGATTTGTAATTAATTACAAGTCTTAAGAATAATTGTAATTATAATTGTAATTTGCGATTTTTAACACAGAGTAATTGTAATTGTAATGTAACTGCAAAATTTGGAGGAGTAATTGTAATTGTAATTATAATTGAACAGATTTGATGTAATTGATCCAACTCAGGTCCACAGTAACCTGGAGTCCCAAAACTGAATCGAAAATTACAGTAATCTGCAGTCGCAAAACTGAAGCGAAAGCTGCGAAGAAGTTCAAAAGAATATAATCAATTCCAATACAATTCTGTTTAAGCAAAAATGATAACATCAAATCCATCAATCTATTGAAATGTCGCAAGATTTAAATACAAATACATGTTCGTGTCTGGTCATTTTCACATAAGCATATGAAAGCCACACTTTCAATGCAACGCCAACTGAAAGGTTGAAACAACATCCCCTCGTTTTTGTAATGAACCGCACCTATTGCACGTTCTTTTTCTGAAGGTTGCACCTGGCACCACCTTTACATTCTGGTCAAAGAACCACTTTTTTGTGATTGGAAAGGCCGAGCAGCAAGTACGCAAAGCTTCCCACTGTTGCTCCAAGTAACAATAAAGATCCCTCGTCGTGATCATTTTATTTCTGCTTGTTCGCGCCACATGGGTGTTGTTCATCATGCACATCCCTTTCATGGTGAATCGCACATTCACCACCACAACGCTGAGAGGCTGCAACACTTGCATCAAGGTTGGGCTAGACTTTTTGAAATGACTGAGAGTGAAAGAGAGAAGTAAAACGTAATCTCAATAACCTTAGATATAAATAACCTGCAATCAAACTTGTTAAAACAACATTGGGCACAATTGTCTAACTTACCAGGCGACATTTCATAGCATGTTGGGCACCATTTTCTAACTTATCGTTACAAAAAGTGGCAAAGCTTTGTTAATCAAAATAGGCGAAATATGTGGCGAAGAAATTTGAGTGTCAGTGCAGAATATTAGCTGATTGCCCAGCATTAAAATAAAAAGAATGCAGTGAAACATGTGAGTGGTAGATAGAAAAATATTGTGCCCCTACTGACCGCTCAGTGAAAGCAAAGTCTCAGGTCTGCCTATTTTTTCAAAAAATCACTTCATTAGCAAGTGCTTTAAACAACGATACACCTGGGAAAAAATTGAAGGATTGAAAGCAACCTTTCCTGATGAGTTACCACTTTGCTGTGGTGTTTTGATTAGTGCTGCTATATACACTCGCCTACATCGAGTGTGCTTTTTTTAAAAAAAGGAATGTTTCACCTCTTTTCCACCTTCTCAAATAACATACTTCAATGCTAAGTAGCAGGCCAGAACATGGGAGCTTCACCAGGGCATCACGTCTTGTCCTTGTACACCTCTATCTTGGTATTTGGCAACATTCCAAATATTCTTGCAGCATTTTTCAAGGAGTTAGCTTTAATTACCATCAGAGAAATGTGAGGTCTCGGTCTCGGCTTTCATGGCAAAGTCTCGGTCTCGAAGTTTGAGCCAGGTCTCGATCTCGGAGATTACGGTCTCGACTGCATCACTGGTCTTTACTAATAGACCGGTACTATAACGTTCATGTCACCAAGCACTGACGGGTGAATGGTGGCTATTAACTGCATTACCTTTGAAAAAGCGGGATTTCACTGTATTCACATATACTGTACATATAGAATATATGCAGTATATAGTATACTATACATACTGCTCAAATTCAGCCGACGCTAACAACACAGGTACTTTCAAGCATATATTGGCAGGAAATAGGCACATAATAGGTTTTCTACCGCAGGTGAGCACTGAGCAAAAGTGCATCTGAGCAGTGGCGTAATTAGAGGTTTGAACCAAGGGGGCAAAACTTAACTGAAGTGGACCCACTGGCTGCTACAAGCGGCCCACTAGCCAACAATTAAAAAAGTTGAGAAATGATAGTAAATCCGGATGTGGATGTCTATACTAAAACCCGAATTAACCAGAAAACACTACGAAAAAACATATTAATACAGAAGTAGGCTAAAATAGAGGCCTGATTTTTACATTTAGCCTGTCATGGTGGCGATTCGTCCCTCTGTCAGTTACGCCACTGCTTCAGAGCTTGTTTACCGCACAATAGGCTACAATGATTTCACTTGTCTCTGGTTATCATCATCATCATCCTTCAGTGAGGCATTTAGTAATACACCAAGATATTTGGCTTAGTCAAAAAATCGTATTTGTACACCATTCAGAAAAACATTCGATGGAGCACATTGTTTATAGTTTTTTGGGCCAAAAAAGTACGCCAAATGTTAAAAATCCTGCAATTAAAAACGATTTCATTTTCAGCAGCATTATCACCACAAATATACAGAAGATACTGAAGTCCTCGAATTACTATGGGGAAGCCGAAAAAGTCCCAACAATGTCACAAGTACTTTCTTCAAAACAGCACATTTGCTTCTGAACTTCGAACATGAGGGCGTCAGGTTCGAACATGGGGGCGGCAAACTTGTTTCTTGCCTTCTTGCCCCGGGCGCCATCTAACTTTGTTATGCCCTACAGCAGAGGTGGGGAACCTTTTTCCTAGCACGGTCCACATGAATTGTGCATTATCGCTGGTGGGCTGCAAAATCAATTAATTTTATCAAAACATTCTGCCTTTATCTAACTATGAGGAAGGGTGACTTCTCTAGACTCACTATCTAAGTACCTGCTTATCATGGAGCTTCGTTTTGACGTGATGTGGTGCTCTAACTTGGGTAACAAAAATTCTGATGCGTGTCACATCAAAGGTCAACGTGGGCCGCATTTGTCCCGAGGACTGCAGGTTCCCCATCCCGGCCCTACAGCCATGACATGTTGCAGTATTATGTAGTATATGCGCAACAGTATCTTGTTATCCAACATTGCCTTGGTACATAACAACGATGAAATTTTCCTGCATTTTTGGTCACTTTTAAGTTTTTACACCAGTAAAGGTTTGTTACATTGTTATTGTTGCTGCAAGTTGTGCCTGGCAAAATCACATTTAACATGGAAAGTTTTAATCTGTTTCTAAGTTTTGTATTGGCACATGCACCATGTTTAAACATCCTCAGAAACAAGGATTCTTGTACAAACAACTAATACACGCAGGATTGCCAGATTTTTTCTAAATCTTATGGCTAAATTGGTTTATTCATTCCTTTTTTTGACTCAAACCACGAAGCAATACAAAAGCAGGAAGAGATAAAACAATTATCAGCATCAAAGAGCAAAATTTGAATTTATGTTGATGAACATACAAAATATTAGAGTCTTATGGCTTAGCAAATAGGTGATTGTGTTCTAACATGTTTGAATCACAAAGGGTTGGTGAAAGACTAGGGTTGGTGAAAGTGAAAGACTAAATGGATCAAGCTCCCAGCCAGTTCTGTTGCTAGCAAAAACTAGTTTTTGATTGAAGACGCTTCATAAGCAGTAAAAGAAAAGTAACAAAATGCATCGAATCAACATCAGATAAAATAAGTAAACGACACAATAGTAAAAAAAGTAGGAGAAACGCATGCTTATGTACTGAGTGTGGGGTGAGCAAGTGTAGAGGTAGAAGATATAAGGGAAAACAGGAGTATCGAAACAATATTACATAAAACTGACAAGCATATGAACGAAAATCAACAGGATTTTTGGCAAGATAGCAGGGTGTTTTTATATTTTTTCTAAATGAATAAGGCGAAAGAGACTTCAAATTTTCAGGAATATTAGACCAAATTTTGGGACCAATATACTTTAAAGAAAGCTGTCCCAAAGACGTTTTCATTCTTGGTAAATAATATTCTTGCAAAGAAGCAAGCCTTGTTTGATATTTGTTGATTGATGCAATCTCAGAAAAGTAGTTATCAAAGTGATCAGGTAATTCACCATTATCAAAAGAGCACATGAATTGGTAACTGATAATTTAAGTAGGTCTGTTATGTTTAAAATTTTGAGCTTAGAATAGAGTGGAGTTGTTTTGGTTTTGCCATATTCAAGGGTTCTTACAGCTTTATTCTGCAATCTATACAGGGAATATAGTAGTCTTGTTGACTCTTCCCCAGTATTGAATAAGTTAACTAGGAATGGAAAAGAGCAATGTAAAAAGATTTAAAAATACTGAAATGTAGGTATGGTGTTTTAATTTAAACAACATTCCACATTATTTGGAGAGTTGTGTCACCAAGTTTATTATCAATTAGGCTATAACGCCAAAATATTTAGGCTACTTTGTTCTGATATTGGGTGATGATTAATGGAAACTAAAAATTGATATTGTCTTGGTTATTCGTGAGCATGAAATTGCTTTTGGAATAATTGATACATAATTTATTTGCACGAACACAGTGAGCAATTTTTTTGAGTTTCTTGTTAACTTTTTTGTTAGAATTTTGTGATTTTCTCTGAAATATGAAGGTTGATATCATCAGCATATAAAACAGTATTAATGGTAAAATCATTGCGGTATTTTTTCTTAAAAAGTTGTTGTTTTTTGATTTTTTGAACTTCGTTTGGACTTGGACTTAACATTTCAAAAATTGTTGGAGTGTGATTGGACTTGGACTGATTTTTGAAAATTGAGTACTGGATCTTGATCGTAAAATATGACTGTCCGCTCATCTGTGACATGAATCGAATCATGTTTTAGATGGAATGGCTTGATTGAAATAAGATGTGATAAATTTATGTGGAACTCGACTCGTGACACTATTCTTTGACTTGTGATTCAACTTGAATCTTATTGCTGGGTGAAAAGTTTAGCTTACCCGAAGTTTATGAAACGAATGAAGCTATTGATTTAATTTGAATCGGAAGTGTTGTCGTCTGAAAATCTCTAAATGACTTCATGATTTTTCTGTTTCGTCAGAGATTGTACTCAGCGAAATTCAAATATTCGTCTAAACCAGAAAAATTTTCCACTCCTTCATTACTCTGACTCAGACATGAGAATATTTTGCGTGGAATGGACTTGTCTGTCAAAGACTGCAGCTAAGGTCAAATGCTGGTTACTGTTTATGGAGATTTATCAACTACAGTACTTTAAGTTGAAGGGAGGAACTTTCTTGGTTTCGTGCATTTTATTAACCTCTGCCTGAAAACGATGTTACACGACAGTTCTGCTTCTCCAATGCTGCGTTGCGCAAAGCGTTTTGACACACTGCCACGACTGCTGCTAGACTTTCATCACGTGATGGATGATGTCGACACGCTTACCTGCCTGCATTGTGCTTATTGTCTCAAATGCGCAGGGTAAAAGTGTTAGAGTTTTTGCTGAAGAGCTTGATCGAAGCAATGGTAGCGTAGCAAAACTACGGGATGTTCTGACTTATACTAGCAAATGAATTTCGAGACTGTTAAGAGTGAGTTTGACTACAAATGCATGTGGTATTTCCCTTGAAAAAATGTGCCGTATAGTCAATATTGTGCTTGTGATTTGTGACGTAATGGTAAGGCGAAACCTCGACAAAAATGGCGGCGTTTTAGAGTGGGTGTGGTACTGGTTTACAGCTTGCGTGTAGCATAAAATTTTTGTTCAGGTCAAAATCAAATAGTATGTTTTGGGGGGGGGGTTTCAAATGATAACTTGTGTTTTTTCTTTTGATGATGCTGTTCTTACCTGACGATATGTTGCTAATTGTTGCAGATATGGTTTTTCTTGTGAATTGTGACCCATCTTCAACCGTCTTGAAGGTATTGGAATGTGACGCAGCATGATTTGCATTGAGCAGTGTCAGTGGATTTAAAGTATTACCACACAGAATTTATTTACATATATCATATCTAAGTGGGTTACTTGATGTAGACTAGTAATTTACACTTGTATTCTGACTTTCTTGTAACACATCGTTAAATTGGTTCATCAAAGTGTGTTTACAATTGAACAATTGAAAATGTGTATCTGTAGTACATACAATACATGCTGTGCCTACCTTGGGTATACTATTTGTAGTCTTAAGCATCGGATGTCCATGTTGATGTTACTCCTTACTGCAAGTGCTGGTCTTTTTCAACAAGTATTATGTGTATGTAAAAACCAGAAATTTGGCATGTGATGTAAAAAAAACTTATCCATCTGTGTGCTATTTGGAGATCTGCACAAAAGACAAAACCCAGCAAACTCACTACTATAAAAGAAGATATGTGTGTACTAAAATGCTTAATTCTAGTAGAGATGTTAATCAAAGGATAAGAAGGCATGTGATTGTAAGAAAAAAACAACTGTTTAAACTTGCCTATTGAATGTTTCACATGTCAGCAAGTGTTTTTCAAAAATGTTTGGCCCATTTCTCATCTTTTAACACTTTTGATGCGGATTGACAACAGTATGTCATTCGTTCAAATGTGCCGGGTGCAGAACAACATGACATTCACTTTGCGACTTGATAACATTTTTCATAATTGTTTTTTTGCAATGAAAATTTCCACATGTTCTTTATACCTAGACACATTAGTCCTTAAAATTTCATGCAAATTGACCAGAAACATTTTGAGATATATAGTTTTCCATCAAACCATTTTGCTAGGTCTAGGCTACAATACTTTTTCAAAAAAAGTTAGGTGCTAACAGTTGTTTCATGAAACACAATGTATTTCATGCTCATTTGTTTGCAACGAAAATTTACAAAATGTACTTCATATATACTTGTATATCCTTAAATTTCAGGTAATATGAGCAAAAACTTCTTCAGTTATGCAGTTCGTTTGGGAATTCAGCAACATTTTGCTAGGCCTAGGCTACAACACTCAGTGATGGCATCTTAACTCTTTGGCGTCTGCTAGGATTCAGGGATTTTTGAAAAAAAACTGCCTAAACACGTGTGGCTTTGCGCAGGAGTTTCTCCGGTCTGGTATGCTCTACAGACCTGGTAAGTCTCAAAAGATGTGGCAAGTCTTCTAGTCTGCACTTGAAAAAATTTTTTGCTTGGGGGTTGCAGGTTTTTTGTAAGTGGAGGACTTTTAGGCCACCTTGGCCCACTTTGCCTGGCCCTGGGCGCCAACTGTTAAGTGGTAGTATTTCGCTGAAGTTTTTATTGGAAACTAGTCTACAATCCGAGTCTTTTGATACTTTGGATGACCTTCTGGGGTTTCAGGTTCAAAAGTTGTGATATAAGTTAGTAAAAATAGTAAAAATATTTGACTATTAGCTAATTAATTAATTTGTTTATTTTAGATCATAACTTTTGAACCAGAAACGCTAGAAAGTAGATCAAAGGCTGAAAAGACTCAGACTCGAGCCTAGTTTCCAATGAAAACTTCAGCGAAAATCACTACTATAGAAGTCCTCCACTTATGATGTTAGTCACAAAAAATCCACATCCCCCAACCAAAAAATCTTTTGAGACTGGCTGATCCGCTTGAGCCCTTGAACAGCTCTCTAGTGCAATCGGCGAAGGAGCTAGGGCGTTGGTAAAGCAACTGAAAACTGCTGTTTTTTAGGCCGAAATCGAAGTACGAATATATCGTAGACTGACTCAAAGTTTTAAGACTCTAGACCCATTTTTGTGAGTCTTAATCTCAAAGGCTACTGGTCTTGGTCACAGCCTGTTGTCTTGAGACTTTGAATATTGTAAAGAAATGGCTCAAAAAAATTTTTTGTAATTCAAGTTTTTTGTCTGTTGTATTTGCAGGCAAGAAACAACCAAAACAGGTCAGAAAATGTCAGAAATTTGAAAAAACTACTTGAAACTGATGACAACATTGTCTTGAAAAATTTCAGCAAAATCTACAAATTTTTTTGGTCTCCATCTCAATTTTTAATTCGCGGTTTAATTAAGTCACGATCTCCAATTTTTTGACCAGGCCTTGGTCTTGAAGGTTATGGTCTCGACCACATCACTGAGAACACTTTTAGCAAAACACTTAACGCAATTTTTCGCAACCAAAATTTACAAGAATGCTCATCTGATCATTATGCATTTTTCTTATGAGTTCAATCCATCTAGTATAGGCTGTACCAAATTTGGGCGAATGTCTCAGATCTCTACGTAAGTTGGTCAAAAGTTGCAGTTGGCCTCATCATTCTTAACAATGACAAAAAAGATCAATTCAATTGTTGTTTGACACCTCTATGAGCATTTCCATGGAAACAACCCAAAAAATAGAAAAATGCAAGATCTCAACAACCGAACGATCTAGAACAAATTTTTTTTTAATGAACCAGAACTAACATGTTCCTATATGCATTTAATACATTTGACTTATTTTATATGTTTTTGGAGATATTTAAGATTTCTTTATCTTTTGATGATTTTAGGCCTAAGATTTGGATTTTTGATGCTTACTGGTACTTGTATGAAACTTAAGTAGAGATTTTTAGAAAAAAATCTAGTTCAGCATTGTAATCCACTGTGTGATGATCAGCCAGAAGCTTAATGAGTGCATTTTGAAGCACAATGTCATAAAGTTTCTTTGTTATAAATCAACAAATGATATCCTGCATAAAGTGTTTGCATTATGCAATGTTACACAGGAATACTATCACTGAAGCTAACTACTTCATCACTCACATAACAAACAAAAAAACTAATGCAAAAATCATACAAAATGAGATCATTGCCAGGTTTTAGTTGATCAGAATAAACATGCAAACAAAAACAGACAACCAGCACAGTGGGATGGTCCATGAAAAACACAAGGGCTTAACCTTAGGAAAACAATTTCAGAAGTTTGTCAGGTGTGTTTCTCATCTTTTTAGCTATAGTTTCAGAAAAAAATCAAAGTGCTTCCTAACCCTTCAATTTCAATTTTTTGGTGACGGCAGTTAGTGGCAGGCCGAAGCCTGAAATTTGCTCCCTGCCGGGGCGNTTTTGGGAACGCTCTTGCCCAAGGAGTGCTATGGCACTTCACTCAGTGGCTGTGGATCGAACACCCAACCTTCCAATTGAGAGGCCGACATTTTACCACTGAGCTAGTGCCGCCCCAATGTCTTGGCAAAAAAATTTTGGTTGTAGTGCTGCTCACAACTTTTTGAAGCACCTAAATGCTGCCAATGATGCTTCAGAACATGCCCTTAGTCTGCTAGCAACATTTAACACGGGAAAAGTTACACAAAGAAGAAAGTAGCAAGAATATTTAAGGAGCATTGTCAGTATGCTATGGCAAACACTATATGAAACTGCAACATTTTAAAGAGTGACAAAGCAAAATCTTCGAAGGGTTAGGAAGCACTTCGATATTTTTCTGAAACTATAGATAAAAAGATCTTACCTGAAAATATGAGATCAATCAAAGAAGTGATTTCAGCGTTGCTCGGTTGTGAGTTCTGTTGGGTAAACACAATTCAAAAACTGCCCAGCACCAGCTGAATAATTGAGCGGAATTCACGCTGCACCGAAGGTGTTAAAAAAATTATAATGAAGCCACTTTGCTATGCTGACATATCAAGAACAACTGTAAAAAACTATATTACACAGTAGTCAATTAACTTTTAACACTTGAACTGCCAATGTACGAATATATCGTACCTAGAAATCCTGCATGAGCCCCAATTTTCACGCCACCTTGCAACTCCATAACTCACTAGTCGATTGTGATAGAGAGCTGTTCAGACCCTCGAAAGGCTTGGCAAGTTTTCGAGTTAGCACTGAAAAAAAATTAGTTGGGCTTCATTTTTTTGTGGGTGACATCACAAGTGTAGTAGTTTTAGGCCACTTTGACCCACTTCATTGGGCCTTCGGCTCAAACCACTAAGTGGATATTCGCTGATGATTTTAGTGGAACTAGGCTAAATCTGAGTCTTTTAAGCCTGTGACTTTGTAGGGTTTTGGTTTCAAAAGTAATGCCCAAATATCCATAAATTTGACAAAGAACTAAAAATTGATCATTTGCGAAATTTATGGGTTTTTGAGCATAACTGTGTAAAGTGCTTACAAGATTGCTATGGATTTAAGTTGTATTACTTCTACAGTTCAACCAGTTGTCTTCACCCAGATTTTATAGAAAAGGACCCTGAAATTTGTAAGAAGTAAATTTAACAGGAGATTGATGAAATTAGTTGAAGGTACCAGTCAATTGATACATCAGCATGTTGATACAAACCTGCTAATATAGCAGTGATCCCAATATAATCTGTAAGCAAAAATCTGCCAATGTGTAATCAGGGCTTTTTTAAGGAAAATGTTAGGGACCTGATTTCTCTTATTCTAGGAACCCGATCATAATTTTCTCTGATTCTAGCGACCTGATTTTCAATTCAAAACCCTGGTATATATTTTGTATTGTATATTGACAAGATTGTTTATGTAAAACACCACACTAGCTGGAGATGACAGATGATGATCATTGCATGAAGTGCTAAAATAGTACTTACTGTAGCTCTTGTTAAATTTTGATTATTAACTTGCATTAGTGCAAATATTTCCCTGTGTTTCTTTAGTTGTGACCTGTTTTCCTGTCAATTTCATTAGTATTCAGTGTAATGTCTTTGAATTGTGCTTGGAGTCATGCAAAAATATCAGTGTTTTGAGAAACTGAAATGGTCTCTCAAATTTTTCCAATACCCTCTAAAATTGCAGTAGAGCCTTGCCCATACCAAGCACCAAAATACACCAAAAACCTTGGTGGTTATGGCAATCTTGGTATTGAGATAAAATAATTGCTGTCTTGTAAAATGTCTTAGTGGTCACCCAACGTTAAACCCTAAAAAAACCTTGATCAACAGTAAAAACAATTGGTATTGGCCCAAAAACCTTTCAAGCGCTAGTTGAAAGATAAAAAACTAAAAAACTATCACACAAATACAATGTGATACATGCTCTGACAATCTTTATGTGCATAATCACTGGTTCATCTCCTGTAAACGCTTCCTGCCATTTTGCTAATACTTGATGTTGTTGAATAAATGCAAGAGAAAACTTCATGTGTTTTGCTGCTGGTTATTAGTCACCATTGTAACATTAAAATAAAAGTAGCAGTATGGTCCAGTAGCTTTCAGTGAAAACATCCTTTTCTGCCTCATCTTAACACTGAACCCTTACCATCTTGTCCAATGACAACCCTGTCAGAATTTCAGCTGTACTTTAGTATAAAAGTTCTGTAAAAGGAAACATGTTTTCATTATCATTCCCATGCTGTGATATCCCAATGTAACCTAGAGGTATATCTTTGCTTTTGCAGGTAATACACCACCACACACAATCTGAGCTGTGCATGGATGGATAGACAAATTACATGAAACATGCTTCGCTAAGTGTTAGATTAAAATGGAATCACTGTTTGTGTGTTCCAATGAAGTTCTATTAAAGAGTTAGTATTAAGTGTGTATTATGAACTTCTTACGTATGTTTATAAGTCCCAGCTAGAATCTGGTTGTGCTGTGTTAGAATGGGTGATGCACTCACAAATGCACTCCAGCTCTCCCTTTAACGCCCACCAGAACCCATATATTGGCCCTAGGTTTTTTGGTTATAACTCGCCAGCTGCTGCAGCTAGAGAGGTGTTCAAACCCTCTA
>JGI24159J19872_10011712_pt1 | contig 11479 bp, 7 predicted proteins | sample Ectturendosymbi4_FD_19872 | JGI IMG/M metagenome (IMG submission 19872) | reverse complement strand
TGAAGGAACTGATGGGTATGTTGGGTTTACAAGATATGGTGGATAAGTTGGCAAGAGCAAATGGGTAGGCTGGTATGGGCATGTTTTGAGAAAGGATAAGGATGATGTACTGAGAAGGGTGTTGGATTTCTAAGTACATGGGCAACGAAGAAGACCAAGAAAAACGTGGAGAAAGCAGGTCGAAGAGGAAATTATAATAATTGGTCTGAGTCATGGGAATGCTCTGAATCGATTTAAGTGGAAAAAAGGTGTGAAATTAATTGAAAGGTCATTAGGTTAATCCGGCCACCTCTGTATCAGATATAACACTGGATTTGAAACGTAATCTACTACTGTTCAGATCCTCACCTATGGTCATGGATCTTGGGTAATGACTGAAAGAATGCTATCCCAAGTGAAAGCGGCAGAGATAAATTGTTGTGATGAGTTCACGGTGTGACAAATTGTGCAAATGTGGAATTTTTTGTAAAACCCTGAGTGTCGAGCCACTTTTCCGAATCAAGAGATTCCAGCTACAGTACGGCGGTTCAGCCATGTGTGCAGAATGTTCCATGAAAGATTGGCGAGTCAAGTCCTGCTGGCTCCGCTCCTGGGAAAGCAGCCCAGAGGCCACCCAAGGACCAGGTGGAGTCACTACATCTCCGGCCTTGCTTGGTCCTGTCTTGGTTTGGGGCTAGCAGAAATATCTAAGATTGCTGTTGACTGTGAGGTATTTCGAGTCCTCCTAGGGCTGCTGCCTACAGGACCCCCCATAGGAAAAACAGGCACAAATGAATTAGTGATTTGCTAGCCCCGAAAGTGCATTTATGAGTGATGGCATTTCGATCATCAAACGTGCGGTGCTTCAGCATCAGATGTCAGGTTGTTATAGAATGCCTTAAAAATCAAACTTGAAACAATTTTTTTGAAAGCTGTTTTTTCATCCAGTTTTGCCCTTGTTTTTCGGATGTTGTGATTGTGTTGATGAAAGCTTCAATAATTACACTGTAAATTTGTAGTACAGCTATTGAACAATTGTTAACTGTTTTTTTTTAGGGGAAGTTTTGCGAGGAGACCGCATAGTGAACACACCGTACGTCGTTAAGATGGATTCTGCTACACCGTGTACGGTATTGTGCGAATCGGAACTTGATGACAAGACAATCGATACGTTAATTCAGCGAATAAAGGATGACTACTCTATTCACTTGTGAGTAATTGTGGCCGTGTTATGTGCAGGTGTAATATCAGTTTTAGAAATCCAGCCTAAGCGTTTTTTTTTGTTCATTTTGAGCAAGTGCTAATTATACTCACGATATGTATTTACCATGCAGGATCTTACCCGAGTACTCATTGACAGTGGTAAATTTTTGTTAACGTTCTACTTGCCACCGTGAAGAATTGTTTCCACATTTTTCTGTTCCAAACTGGGCAGTGTCAGCTCTGGGGCTGCGGCATGACTTTGGTAAAAGTCTTCACAGCAAAACACGTGCTGAACGAACTCGGTCGAGTTAAATGCAAACACTTGTCCCTTCATTGCATCACAGCTTGCCACGTGCTACAGTTTTGAGAATGTAAGATTGCGATTGCATTTCTTTTCGCAAAGCACGTTTTTTGTCACTTGTTTTGGTGCTGAAGCTAAAACGGGATACTACAGTCTCATTTAAAAAATATTAATACAGAAAATTAAAAGTGTCTTCTGTGGCGTATAATTTCAGTTACGGTGCACGTGATGAGCGTTGTTAAAAGATACAAGAACACGTCAAGTAAAACGATGCGTCTCTGAAATTTGTTGTTATTTGGGAACATTTTGGAAGCGCAAAGCAATTTTGAAATTGCTGGAGCTTTCTCCAAATGCGATCAAGCGAGTTGGATTAAAAAGCAAACACTTACGGGTGTTGACGCTATGGAAAATCGAAAACTGTTGATCCAGAACTAGTGGGGAGGCGTCTAGTTATTATTCATTATATTGTAGTGTCATTATTTGGATTCTCTGTGATGCCGATCCGGTCAACCACGTCAGCAATGCTGTATAAGCTGCAAAAGACGCGTTTGGAACAGTTTAATTCAAGATGTAAAACTGGTTCTCCGACCTTGCTGATGTGCTGTTCTCTTTTCTGGAGGAGTATGCTGCTCAGCTTACGTTACGTCCATCTCACTCCTCCGAAGGGATGCAAACGACGAATAATAATATTTTCTTAAAACATGCGATATTTTCCCCACCATCTGCCCTCTTGCAGATCCAAATAGGATCCAACACGGGTGGCATTCACCGCGTGCTTGAGGGAATCAAGAAGGCTACAGTCCTTTCGCCAGGATGATCTGCCCTCAAATCTGTGGGCGATGCCCTAATCACATCACGAAAAACAGGCAGCGATTGGCCAGATGGGTAGAAGATTTTTCAGAGCTTCACACTCAAATCAAGAACAACCAACTTTGAAGCAATCGCCGGAATCCCTTGCTTACCTCTCCTTCAGGACCAGGGGTGTAGTTGCAATTTTATGGATGCAGGAGCTCGGTTAGGCGTTTTCACTTGTATTTGCAGGCAACGACCCACCATTCACTGGTAGAGGTGGCTGAACGGAGCTCGGACACGCTCCGGCAGCACTATTCCACCGTACAGGACCTGGATAACCTCCCAACAAATGGTGAGCTTCACATTACTGTCAAACCTTCAACATCTGGCAAAACACCAGGCTATACTATTCCAGTGGAACTGCTTCCGTTCGATAATTCCCACGTTGCATTACTTTCTACAACATTCTCTGCAAGTATTGGAATGAAGGCTGTTTTCCAGCAGAAACGGGGAACGCCAAGATTACGACTGGTTACAAAAACACAGGTGAAAAAGGTGTTGAAACAACTGCAGAGAACTGGCTTTTGAATGTCACTGGAAAGGTCTTTACTAGGGTCGTGCTATCTCGCATCCAGACTCTTGCAGAGAGGCTCTACCGTGAATCGCGGTGTGGTTTCCGCAGCAACAGATCAATTATGGACGTGATCTTCTCACGGTGCCAAATCCAGGAGATGTCCCGCGCGCTGCAAATCGCTTTTGTTGACTTGGCCATGAAGCATTTGACATGTTCACCATAGAAGGGCTATAAATTGTTCTAAGAAAAATCAAGTGTCTGCCCAGACCAGTCTTCTCAGCCATGTGAGGTTGTGGCATGATAACAGAGCAGCACGTGCTATCTCTTTTGCAGGTGCTCCGTGAGTTCCCTTTGAGCTGAAAAGTGGCTGAAAGCAAGGTTGTGTTCTAGTTCCAAGCCTGTTTGTAATCTTTTCTGCTCGTCTGCATAATGCATTCCAATGACGATAGCAAAAATCACATCACTGATAGAGTACCTGTGCACACACACATCGGTTGTTCGACCTTGCAAGGTTACGGACGACGCGCCAAAACAAACTTGACACATCCGGCACGTGAGCTGTTTTTTTGCGAACAATGCTGCTTTCGTCTCACACAGCGAAACGGACCTTCAATCGCTAATGGTTCCCTTTCAATCCCCTTTTGTTGCTACTTGTGAGCACTTTTCTGTCCGTTTTACCAGCGAAAAAGCCGTTGCACCAATTGACGTGCACGGATATGCCCCGTGCTGGTATCATCATCAACGGGACTAAACTCGCAAAAGTCGAGGTTTTCTACCTGGGTTCTTTTATGTGCAACAACTGCTCCCTTGAGAAAGGAATTTGCCGTCTTTCTGAGTGTAGTTTACCAAAAAACTCTCTATGGCAGTGGTTTTCAATTCGTTTTGCAGCTCGTACCCTCTGTGAAGGGAAAATCATTCTCGAACCCTTTGTACCAATTACCAGAATTGCCGGCGAAAATCCCAGAATTGTATGTTCGTGACGTGTATGTTCCAGCTAAACTAAAAGTAAATGTTATAGCTAAAGTAGAAAATACAATGTTTATACTGGCGGCTAAACTTGAATACTAAAGAAATACAATTCAGCGAAGAACATTAGCATAAACGTGTTTGAACGAAAAACAAACAGTCAACAAAAGAAGTCAATTCAGCTGATCTTTTATTGTGTCTTTTCACGTCTAAAGGTTTTTAAAATTGTGGGTATTTATTTGTTGCTCAAAGCAACGCGTTCGTCATATTCTACGTTCCTGGACGATTCCGATACCTGTTTTTTAAGTACAGCAGAGAAAGAAACCAACTTCACACTGATAAAAGTAGTCGAGAAAGGAAGAACTTCTCGCGCTTTTTTCTGCCAACTTTGCGTGAGCTTCTAATCCTGCACTAAAATTTCTCTAGTCTATAACAGTCAACTCAAACTCCATTTTAATACTTCAACTTTCCCTCAAATCTCAGATCCTCCTTGTAAGTGTCATCATCAAGGATCTTGACCTACTTCGAACCCGAAAGGATCTATAGTGCAACCTTTCACGGTGTTTGATTCACCGGGAGAAAAGAGGTAGTCAAAAGGATGCGCTGAGTGACTCTGAATGTGCGAAAATTTGCACTTAAACTTTTTCTTTCTGACCAGCACCACTGTTTCATCAAGAAAGGGAATTCACAATGTTGCCGCCCCGAAGCCGGCAACTCCAAAGAGGCAGTTGACCCATAAAAGGTTTCACTTTTTCGGACTCTCGCCGTATTCATTCCTTTTCCCTGTAGTGATAAGCTCAGCTCAATAAAGTGGTTAAAAATATCAGTGAGATATGCTGCTATTTGTATTAACTGAACACTTCTTCGAAGCACACGCAAAAGTCGCTGTTGCGATCTTCCATAAAGCGTTTAAATTTTTTTTCAAAGTTGTAGAAATCGATTTAGCGCCTGACTCCTTGACAACCACCTCACATCAGTGCGGTAGAAGAAAATATAGCTGTTGTTCTGATTGACATCTTGGCAGAAGGACTGAAACAAATGGTGATTCAAAGCACAATCTTTACTGTAAATAAAGATTTTTCCACATGAATTAGGATCCATCAGATGTGGAGTTAGTGTTATGAAGACGAGAGACTGTCGGTGAAGTAGGCAACGCGTCACCTTTAGGTCTGGTGTCTCTTATTTCAGCATAGCGCCAGAACCAGAACGATTGCCCAACATAGCTGCGGCACCGCCAGTACAAAGAGGACCAACCTTATTTGAATAGATTGTGCATGTGAAAAAAACTTTGACTAGTTTAAATACATCCTTCGCGGTAGTTGTCGTTAGCGGTTGGTCACAAAATGAAAATTCCTTCTCAACATTCTTTTCCTTTACGTAACGAACAAAAGAGACCAACTGACTGAAATTCAATACATCTGTGGACTCGCCAAGCTGAAGAGATTTTTCATGGAGAAGCCTTGAGGTCCGCGATTAGTTGATCGCGAATGTCAATACAGTACTGAGATCGTCGATGCTTCTACGAACTGTGCCATTTGACAACGCCACCTCTTCCTGCTTTCTAGCAGCGCTAACTCGCAAAATTATACGAGCCATGTCAACAACACAAGGTTTAATGACATTTTCGGCAAACGTGTGCGGTTTCTTTGCTTATTACAATGTGATACGCTACTTGGTGTAAGAAGCAAGGAGATCAAGTTTTTCCACGGAAGTAAATGCCATCTTTTGAAGCGTTCCGGTTCGATCACACCGAGCCCCTTATATTTTTCAAGTTTCAGCATCAAGTCCAGACTCAACATCACCGTGCTTGCACTTAAAATCTTTACGAAGCTTTGACGGTTTCAGATTATAATTAGAAAATATGACATCAAACAAAATGCACTTCGGCCGATCGACTCCGTCAACTGTATTTAGAAAGCCAAACAGACTATATTCTTCATTCCACTTTCTCACCTTGCTTTTCGACATGCTGCAATGTAGTAGATAGCGAAACTGCAGTTAGTGACTGAAATTACTGAAAACAGTTCAATCGATGCACCTTCACAATATCCTAGCTCTTAACTTCAGCAATACGTCCAGCACATTTCTGTGAACTAAAATCGATTATATGAAATTGTCAGATGGCCGAGAAGTGCCACAAATCCACGGTGTTAGGCAGTTCCAACCAACAGCACGATGTTTAGGGAGGAATAGAGCAGATAAAAACAGTCCGTGTGGACGTGACACAGGGCGACAAACAGTTTTTACTGGGTGAGAAATTTCATGTTGTTCATCACATCCCTAATAAATCGTTCAAAAATCGCCTTTGAAGTCGTTGTTTCTGGAGTCGCCACTACCGTCGGAATAGCTCAATACTTTTTGTTTCACATGGAAAAAGCACACGATTAGTGTGTAGAAACTACGTGCTGGAAATTTGTAAACTTTTAACTGGTTTGGTAATATAGTCCAAGTCAAGCTGCAAATTGGCGAAACAAGTTCGCGCCTCCAGAAATCGCGTTTTGCAGTCCCAGGGTGTGCGAGCACCAGCAATAGATAACCGCAGCTGTTTGATGAACTGAGCTCAGGTACTGGAAGTGTTGGCCGACCACTCCTTTGCTTCCGAATAGTAAAAAAAGATCAATGGCAGCGAAAAACCTCTTCCTCCGAGTGGAAAACATATGGCCAAATTGTCTGGCCTGGCGTGCACTTTTTCGCCAAAGTTCCCCTGAAGTTCGACTCCACTTTCTGCTCAAAGCGATCATCCTCGGTGGTAGAGGTTCTGCCACACCACTACTACATTATTTCAGCTATTGAGCAGGGCTACACAATTGGCGGACCGCGGTCCGAATCCGGGCCTTCCGGGTGTTGACCCTGGTACCTCTTAGACTCGGCGATGAGATAAACAATTTCGTGTCAAACAGTTGGCATGACAGCCTGGTAACATACATTACGGCAGTTGGTCGCTGTTTCCGGTCGATCCTGTGAACGCTCAGCGCCCTTGTTCACCGTTTGTCTACAGTACACCAAAGCGTTTAACTTTATGTAGTCCTGAATTCACATATGACTGTACTGAAGAGTTCGTTGAATATCTGAATATAATATAAGGGGGCAATTAACTTACAGTGATACTGGAGCGTCATTATCGGTCAAAGCGGTGAGAGCCTTTATTTCGCCGTGCATTTGGCTTGGCAATCTCCAGACATCAGGTCGCTTAGTTGGGATACTGACCTGTACTTCTGCAACAACTAGGTTGACCCGTTAGCTGGTGAGCATCTGTGTGGAATCGTAGACGACCGAAGACCCCCTACATTTGGTTCCCAACATACGGATATCTTACGTTGGTTTCCAGACCGGGAATTTAACCCGGTCCGCCTGGGGTGAGAGCCAGGAAATGAAACCATCCAAACCGATAATGCTACGCGCTCATAAAGTCAGTGACGGAGAAAGACTATCGCTATTCTTCAACCACAGTAGGTTGTGGCAGATAATAATAACAAAATTATTTACTAATGCACCACCTGTGACGTACCGCACCACATTACAACCGAGCATAAAGCGAGCATGGCTTACATCCAGTGCCATACATCGTGGCGCGCGTCGATAATTCTGGTGATGTTTTGTTGCTGCTTGAATTTATTATAACTTACATCATTGGCTGAATACACTGCATTAAGTTACAACCTTTTGCGCTTGAATTATCGGGTGTAAGTGTTTGTGTGCAGCGACCAACATTGAACGAGCAGCCCTTGCTGGGTCGGCAGCGCATGTTTGGACAACGATTCGCGCCCCGGCGGAAAATTTTATCAGAAAAAAACAGCAGTTGCGGGAAAGGCTGGGGTAGAAAATTGCCGATGAAGTCATAGTTGCGCATCTTTACATTAATACGATGGTCAGATGTATTACTTGTGCGCACACCACACTGTTATGAAAACTGGGTTGTATATACTCACTTTGGTTGGGTAAATGCAACTGAAGTAACTTGGGGGGGTTTGTTGATAAACTTAATTTTTCATAGTTAAGCTGATTCACTTTTATTTTTCGAAGTAGGAATGTGTCATTTGTTCTTAAACAATTCTTATTTCCAGGCTTGCTGATAATCTTCCGTCTGCTACTAACTGGGTTGTCGAAACCCACGACGATCCGGTCGTAGAGCACGGATTCAAGCTGGGAACTATGGACAAGAACGACTTCTACATTTACAACCACCTTTCGATTACAATGAAGTAAGCGCGTCATGCCTTTGTTGCAGCTGCTGTCTTAATGCTAGTTTTTCCAAAAGGATTTTGATTGAAACTTTATATAGCAAGCATTTTAAGTTATATACAGTTTTTTTAAGGAAAATGTTAGGTATCCAGTATGGGCCTGAAGGGACCCAATTTCTCTGATTATAGGGACCCGATTTTCTCTGATTCTAGGGACCCTAATCGGATCCCTGAAACACCTTTAAAAAACCCTGTTATATATTTGCTAAAGAAATGGGCTACAGGTGCATGTGAAATTAACTTTTGTCTGCTTCCCATGACAGATAATTGTCAGTTTAGCAGTCTAATACCTTGCCTTTCAAAGAAGGTAACCACGTGTGTAAAGTGCTCGCCGCAACGTTGTTTAACGTTAAATGTAGTTGTTTGGGCACTGGCAGTTGGTCTGCTTGCTCGGTGGGCGTTTTTTTTGAGAAAAACGTGTTTTCTTCAGGTTTTTGTTTACGTCTCTCGATTTTTTACTCAGATACAACAAAAACGATGACGAGCAAACATACCGTGTTGTCGGCTTCGAGGTCGTACCGAAAAGTATCGATTCGTCAGTGATCACTCAAAAACCGGGCGAACAATGTCACGAAGTTGAAGGGAAGAAGCAAGTCATTAAGAAAGGCATGAAGTCAATTAAGTTCTCTTACGACGTTCAGTGGCAGGTTAGTTATGTTGATTTTTTTTGAAAATTTCATCATCAGAATTTTTTAATGAGCCCTGGAATTTTCGTGCTGTTTAATCATAAAGTAGCAGTCCTTGATCAATCGGGAAAAAGAGGAGGTTTCATTTTCCCGGACTGCAAACTTTAGCACAAGTGTTTGAAATCATCAGAAAAGCTGACAGTAGATGAGTTGTCTTAAGCTTTCTTTCATACGCAACGTTCAGATCTGTAGAAATATACCGTTGCAATCACATTTGGGAGGTTTCGGACACTGAATTAAACTGAGTCCTGTAAATGTTGGGCGTAAAATGTTGCGGCAAGTCTTCAAAAAGAAATAGCTGTGCGGGACGTGGTCCGCTCTCTGTTCTGGTTTAGGGTTGTTAATAAAATCAATTTTCGGAAACGTTCCCGGTTTGTTCTCAACTTCAATGAAGCTTGTCCAGTGAACGTTGCCAGCGAGGTGTTCATCAACGTGTAATGCCGGCATTAGTCACGAAGCAGTTTCAAGAAAAATAATAAGCAACAAGAAAAATTTGATACCGTAGGACAGGAGTCACCAACATGGTGCCCGCGGGTAGCAGGTCGCACGGACCACGTGGGTCGACCGCGGGCCTGTTCTGACAACAGCATAAACATGATCAGTGTCTTAACATTGATGAATATCTTTAATTTTTATTAATGGTAACATAATTGAAGGCAAATTGACCAATTTTTTATTTCGAAAGTGTGTATCGAACTGGTAGCCCTTCGCATGAATCTGTACCAAGAAGTAGCTCTCAGTCTCAAAATAGTTGGTGACCCCTGCCGTAGGAAGATGTGCTGGAAACTGTCAGACTTAGCCAACGATCGAAATTTACCACTTGTGCATAGCACTACGTGCAGTGCATTGTACTTCAGTTGAACGATTTGAGATACATGGCACAGCGAAGAAAAAATATTTCCCTAGAGTAGATTTAAAAGTATTTCACGTCAGTCTGATTTCAGGTGAGCTAAGTTTGTGAACAGTCATAACATAATACGGCACTTTTCACACAAACTCGATACCAACCTAACGCCCACCCATGCTGTCTAAGCAACTTGCAGAGCAGCGTCGCGAAAGTGCTCGGCTGAAAATCACACCTGACCTACCAAGCATAGTTTCGGGACCGTTGATTCAAATCAGTTTGGACCGTTGATTCAAATCAGTTTGGACCGTTGATTCAAATAAGTTTGGACCGTTGATTCAAATCAGTTTTGACCGTTGATTCAAATCAGTTTCTTAAAGCGTTGCTCGGGCGCAAAAGAAAATCTAACACCGTCAGTGTCATTGCCCTGATCGAGCTAATATTGTTCCCACCATAACCGTGGCGTACGCAAACGTTTCAGGAACACAGACGGGTTTTTCAATAACTCAGCAATTGTTACCAAGCTCACCTGACCCGAAAAAACGAGAGCTTGTTGTATTTCGAAAAAAAAACTTAAATTTTCCAAATCGAAGATAATTTCTCACCAAAAATGGTCGAGGTAAGCGTACTGAAGGCACCAAAACGTTAGGAAAAATGCGTAAGTTCCGCCAGCAGCCTTTATTGGCGGTCTATTAAAGATCAAAATGGTTTTCTGCTCGAAGATTGCGATTCTACATTCAACATAATAAATCATGTTGAGACATGAAGATGTGTTATTTTCAAATGTATTTTGTATGTCACTGCCACCTAAGGTTTATAGGTCATAAAAGGGCAAATGATAATTACGATGACAAGTCCCATCACAAACACGTGACATTGTGTGGAGTACTCTTCCTATATGTGCAAATTCTATTTTGACTACTTTGCTTGTCAAACTTCCAGACGATTGGCCGAAATTGGCCTTTTGCTTACACGTCGGTTGTGCAAGACCAAATTTGGCAATCACCCCCTCCCCCCCCTTATTCGAAAAATACAAAACTTATAAAATTTCAAAAAGATTGCTCGACAGAGCGCATAGAAAAAAATCAGCTACTGGAAGAATCATCCTCAAGCAGTCATTCTAAGTATGCCCACATTTAAATTGAAAACACGATTTGCCCCTACAGGGCAAGGAGGTCTGAACGGGATTGCAGTGACGTGAACGTTATGCTGATCGAGCTCAAAGCAGCCCGTGACCGGGAAACACTTACTACTCCACCTATGCATAAGCTATAAGCTATTACCATTTCTACACGTACGGTGTCGCATACCTCCTCACTTGCGTTGCACATTCACTTTCTAACCTTTTTGTTATGCGCCTGTTTTTGCAGCCAAGCGGAATTCGTTGGGCGTCGAGATGGGACACATATCTGAGAATGGGCGACGTTCAAATCCATTGGTTCTCGATCGTCAACTCAATTGTGGTTGTGCTCTTTCTGGCAGGTATAATTGTCGCCATTTTCCATAGCTCAAGTCCCAAGTGCTAGTAAAACGCATTGGCAAAGAATTCGACATCTTGTTAGAAAGACGTGTTAAGTAATACGTTTTTGTCAGTTCTTTTCTCATTGTTTGCAAAGAAGCCAACTTTCTTTTTCAACTTCACTTCACCGAAAGTTCTTGGCGGAGAAGCAAACGTCAAATTTTGTCATGAAACGTCACGCCGTGAAACAGCCTCACGCCGTGAAACAGCCTCACGCCGTGAAACAGCCTCACGCCGTGAAGCAGCCTCGCACCGTGAAACATCCTCACGCCGTGAAGCAGCCTCACGCCGTGAAGCAGCCTCACGCCGTCAAGCAGCCTCACGCCGTCAAGCAGCCTCACGCCGTCAAGCAGCCTCACGCCGTCAAGCAGCCT
>JGI24159J19872_10011711_pt1 | contig 11479 bp, 10 predicted proteins | sample Ectturendosymbi4_FD_19872 | JGI IMG/M metagenome (IMG submission 19872) | reverse complement strand
ACCTCCTCATGGACTGCATGGCCTGACGGTTCTGGACGATGAGACAATTGAATGGCTGCTCAACACCTGCCCCGAGATCTAGTGCGGCCAAGCAGTGGTTTACAAAATTGGCTCAAACGATGAAGAACAATCTGCAAGTCCTGTCAAGAATCCAACTTGCGGTGCTTCGTCACAAAAGAGCAGCACTTTCTCTTGCATGTCACGCTTTGGATCCTGGACACTTGCTCCACTCCTCACTTTTCAGTCCACCTGATGAGATGCAGCGGCAGCTACAATCGAGACACTGTTTGTGTCTCCTGCGCAGGAACTGCGCGATTCCATCGACGGCAGCGCTGCGCCCTGAAGAGTGGGGAAAAGCGAAACCAGAAGACTGTCGTCGTGCGTATGATTGAACTACAGGAGCATTTTCTTATAGCCACGCGCACAGAGCTGTTTAGGGGAAGGAAGATCTGCATTCACTCCAGGCATCCGGGACAAGGCATATCGTCCACTAGTCTGTTTGAGCTTCTCCGGACCTGCATGGACATCAAGGACCCGGCGCCACCCGGAGCCAAGGAAGCAGCCTTCACGTGACGACTCCTGCTTCTGACTAATGCTTCCAGCTGACTAACCTGCAACCAGACTCTGTGGTTTCATACCCGGTGTCATTACCAACATTATTGGGATGTTCCTCGCAAGTCACGCATAGGTCAGGCTTAACCGCCTTCGTACTGTGCTCGGACGGTTCATTCAACTTCAACATGCACTTAGGTGGTTTTAGATGAAAAAAGCATATGCTGTTTGCTCAGTACATGCCCCAAACTCTGACTTGGCTAAGTGGTATGGGAACACAGATCGATTCAAACGACAAAACAACGAGAAGAACAAAATTCCTTCGAGTTCTGAAAACTACCGCTGAGAGGACTTAAGTTAAAGGTACATTAAAATTTCCTCTGTATATTTGAGAAAAAAATTAGTGTGTAACTAAATTAATCGATGTTGAGTAATTTTTGTGAGCGCATTAGTTATTCCAAGACTGGGACAATGTGGCAACTTGGTTAAATTGACAAATGCCATAAAGAGTTGCTACTGTAACACGGAAACTAAATTAATGAATAGCGACAAACATACGATTGTACACATGGCGCTTTTCATGTGTAGATTAAACGTTATTCAAAAATCACAACGAATCGGGCAGATAGTGCTTGGTGATATAGCTTCACAAGCTCTTTCGTTCCCATTCGCCACCGCCCATGTGTTATATAACTACGACCGTACTTTACCAAATGGATTGACCGCTTTTGTTTATCGTTGCTGTCAGGCAGGCATCACTGTTGATGGAAGAAAGCATTTTTGGTGAACGCAGCGAGTGTATTTTCAAGCATATTTTTGTATTTGAGTGATTATGATTGAGCGATAAACATGATTTTCCCAACCGCTGTAAACACTTAATTTTGTTAAAACAAGTGTTTTCGAAACTATCGTGAATTTAACAGTTTAACTCTGAACTTGTTTTTGTTCGCAATTTGCAGTGGCCTTCCTTCCAAAATTTACAAAATGTGTTGGTGAAATATAGAAATGTCGGAGATAAATTTTACCAGGGGGTATGAAGACCGATACCAGGAAGTATGAAGACCGATACCAGGCCTCCCTAACTTCTGGGGCCCGCGTCGAACCTTGTATAGCTTGATGCTATAGTAATCAGAATATACATCAAACAGCTACCGTGCTAAGATTTAGAAAGATATTAATTGTTGTACTGGCGACTGGCTTAACACTAGTGTTTTCATGCTTCATTACAAAAAATTAAGCGGCACAGTACCTACCAGGCCCGGGTACGATGTACCTCTTGTAACCCCTCTCGTAGGCCCTGCCATCAAGCGCTACACTTACTATCAGAAACAAAACTACTACAACTGAAATTATTTTTGCAAATATTTTTCTTATCCCAACAGAGTGTACACACGCGCAGTAGTAGGTGCTGTTGTTTTTTCCAAATCAAAAAAGCCATGCATTCTGCTTAACTTATTCTGTATATTTACCATGCAGTAAATTTTCGCTCGACTTTTCAATTCTTCGTTATGCATCCCAGATTCGAATTCAGTCAAGGAGACAATCTTATGATTTTTAGTAAGTTTTGTTCGTTTGTGCCATGTTGAACATTCAGAACAAAGAAAATCAGTGCAATCTAGACATCTCGCTGTAGCGACTTTGCGTTTGTCATCGTCGCAGGTATCGCACATAAGTGAGGCGCCATCTTTGTCTTCGCTTCTTATTTCCTTCACAGTCTTCAACATGTCAGCCATACTTGAAATAAAGAAATTGTCTTTTAGGCCGTTGATCCCTTCCTGTGTAAGAGGCTGCTCACATCTGCAGGTCGGGCATATTACTTCTACGCTGGTTGGAGGTGTATATTCTTCCAAGCATTTCTGACAAAATGTGTGCTGGCAGTTGAGACTTTTAGGACGAGTGTAGGTCTCGAAGCATATTTGGCATGTGAGGAATTCATCGTTGATCTTCGCAAGGAGATCGATTGAGCTTGCCATCACGTGACCAGCAAACCTAGAACAATAACTTAAAGTTATTCATGCGTGAACCAACATTCCTCAGCCACAGATATGCAGTCATGTGTGGCGAGCGACTAGTCAGGCTTTATCGCCGAGCTTTTGACCCCTGGCAGCGAAATTATTGACCCACGTCCACGGTCCTGAGACCAAACTTTTTCTGCATTCATGGTTGATGTAGCCTGCTTTTCGATTGCAGCGGGTTTTGTGCCAAGAACACGAGAATCAGTCAATCAAGCGCAGTCGAAACCTGAATGTGCTGGAAATCGCCTGGAGGTTTGCAACATTACCGAACTATTTGGCGAAATTTAGCCGCTACCCTTACTAGTCCGGAATTTCGGGTGAAGCCACCGATTACTCGATTTTCTGCAAACGCAAATATTGATCTGTCATACAAAACCAACCTTATATTTTCTTTAAATATATTGTAGTCGGGCTCGGATGATATTCTGCTCCTGGAAGGACTCATGAGTGCTGAAGATATGATTACAGCAACACAAAAAGGCAAAGTTTATAAAGAGAAGCAGTTGCCGTCTAATTTGCTCTTATCGTCTAAAGTATAAATTGTTAAAATAAACCTATTTAACACTTGAGTGCCGGAAAAAGTGCTCACTTAACTTTTCTCAACGTATCAACCGTAAGCTAGATTTTTGCTCTTGTAGTCACTCCAGCATTTATCACGCGAGTAAACATTACTCCAGTAAACATTAGCCTGCAAGTTTGTGCGTGCCCACCGCTGCGACGGGCTCAGTCCCCCCATTTAGAAGACGGTGTGGAATGTCAAAATAAGCGTTAAAAGTTGGGATTTTATTCTCTCCTTCTTCGATTTAAAATTCCAGAGAGAGGTTTAGGTGAGAGGCCTGAGTTGGGCTCAAAACGGAGAAATTTCAAAAAGAACTAAATATCCACCGCCGCGAATGATGGTCAGCGTTTTAAACCACAACGATGATTTGCTACTGACCTGGTTTGGGCGTTTTTCAAAAACTTCCGTGGTGGCTAACTTCCAAAGGTCTGACCCCAGTTATCGAGGCAAAACATATAGGAAGCCACGGGCTTGATTATGGGAACGGATTTAGATGCAGTTTCACCAAAAAGCGCAAAATATTAAATCAGATACAATCATGTGCAGGAAACCGCTAAAATATAAGGAGTTTGATGCCAGTACGAGTTTCGCCATTTCAGTTTAGTGAAAAGTCCGTTGCTAAGGTTCTGCAGAGCTTGTACACAGTTCAAAGGTATTAATTGCTTGTAAGTGCGAATTAAATTCTCTATGAAGTCAGGTAATTACTGCTCAAATGTCATGTTTCAAGCTAATCGACGATTCGTTCTAGTTCTCGTCCACAAGCAAGAAATTTAGTTAATCCATGACGATTAATATAACCCTCACCCTCAGAAAGAAAATATTCATCCAATTTGGAAACAATGACAACAAACAAATAGAAGATCTGAATCTCTAGATATCTTGAAGGTTGATCTTTGAACCTCACTCGGTTGTAAGTGCGGAAACATTCGCTTTTATAAATGGTTTATCTTCTAAATGCACAGATGTACTGATCTCTGCCGATCGCGCAAATCTTGTCACCAAAAATTGATGATGACGATCTGACCAGTGCACAGTGGTGCCAGAACACTGACACAAACAGGGGCAACTACAACAAGCATGCTCAATCTTACTATATGAGCGTTCCTACGTCATGTCTCGCTGATAGTTTAACAGGAACAGTCAGGCGAGGTTCGGCACGAGTCTTACCACGTGACAAGCTCGTGTTTAGCCAAAGACACTTCGAGTCTCAGCCAGCATTGAAGCTCCTCGCAGCAAGATACGCGAAAGTCTTTGTTATCGCAAGCACTCGCTTTGATACACGCCGCACTGACGCAAGGTGAAGCAGAAGCTGATACACTTGTTATCGCTGAGCATGAACCACACTGAGATACGAAGGAGTTGAGGTGGGAGTAGAGGGCCTCGCTTGCGACGCAAACTTCACTTCCAACTCAGGTTAGATTGTGGTTTTCAACCTTTTTTTGTACCGCGACCCACTGTAGCAACCCACTATAATCAAATGGCCCCCAATCTAAAGCTCGAATAAAGCAAATGTAATACAGCTGAGTACAGAAAATATCTACTCGCGACCCCTCAAAAAAATGGTTCACGATCCTTCTGGGCGTCGCAACCCTACGTTGAAAACCACTGGGTTACAGCATTCGACTGTTGTAGCATGGCCCAGGAAATGTTGAAATTTTTTAGAAACAGGACGGAGTTGTTTTTGTTTTGCAGAGCGGCAGGCACCAAACTTTTTGAACTGAGAGCTAGATATTGAGTACCGATTAATGCGAAGTGCTACCAGTTTCATACACACTTTTGATTGAAAAAAATTCCAAATTTTATGTATAATCGTGTTTTTATTACAATTAATGATATTTATCTGTGTGAAAGCACAGATAATGCCAACGCAATTTTTATAATATGCCCGCGAGCGGCCCTCGTGCCCTTATTAATCGTGACCCTTGTACACAGAGCATGGCGTAGCAGGCAAAATTAAGGAATGTGTTCCAATCGATATTTTCGTGATGCGGCATTTCAAACTACCGACAGTTTAAGCAGAATAACTCCAAGGAAATTTACTAATAATTGGTTTCTTACAAAAAGCAACATTTTTGCAACGATTGGTTTTCACCTGTGAAAAAACTTAAGCACTTTCACCGCTATTGCTAATCTTTTCATATTTCATGTTTACCACACTACAGTCTAGAGTTCTAAAGCATGTTTACCGAAAATGAAAGCGAAATTTCGTAACATTAAACCAGCTCATAGCATTAGTGTGGACAGTCTGTGAAACTGATCGCAACAAATAAATTTTTAGATATATAAAATGGTGAAACCAGTCATGCAAAACTGTTACGCACACAAGAGTGATAATACCAATTACCAAACAATTGGATTGCGAAAATTACAAACTTGTGTTTTTTGCTTTGGGAACTTATCATAGCTGTTTATCAGACAGCACCTTCAATAACGAAACGCCAGCCAGCACTACTAGACATATTACTGTCGTATTTCATTATATCTGTTGTTCAACTGAACAGTTAAGAGCACTGATCATGCCAGGCCCATGGTTGGTGCAAGATGATAAGACTGCAGTTCAAAGAGCCACGTACACTGTCATTTATGGTAGCAATTAACGCAAATCATCTCGAGAACAGCTGTCAAACTGACCAGTTGTTCACCAAGGCAACTGTCACCAAGAATAAGCTGCTACAACGAGATCGGTCACAGTAAAGCAGACATTAATGAAACACACCGCTAACAGTTTGTCCAAAAAGTGAACGAATGTCATACATTCACGAAGCATCTGCAGTTGTGGAACTTATTTTTAGTTAAAAATCGCAGTGTCACCATGTTAGTGGAAATTCATGTCGTGTTCAAGTTTTTACGTGTGACGACAGCTCCTGGGATCCATGCAACAAACTACTTTATAATAACCAACCCACGTACATCAGCTCTGGTAAAAAAACTTGGCAGATATTTTGTGAATGTCTCCGAAATACCTTATGCTTACTTCCTGTGATTTGTCTAAACTCAAGTTCGAAGAACGGTCACGAGCGAAGTATGTTCATTTTCACACATGTGAACACTTCAGACAGAAGGAAGAACTCAAAATGCATGTGTCAATCAACTTGCAATCATGATCATCAAAGTTAACGGGCAACTAGAGCATCGTTTCAATAACCACATAACCACAAGCTCAGTATCTAAACTACTGCCACCTGCATAGTTATTACAGCAAAAGTTTCAATGGTGGCTCATATCTGAAGTTTTGCCAAACTTTCGAAGTCTTGCTAAATAGTTGTTTAAATATGTAGACTGGACTAAGCCCGAAATGCATTGACCGGACTTGGATTCCGACTAAGCTGCAAGATGATAAGCCTGCGACTCGCTTTTTCCACGTAGTGCTCAGTCCACCTCCATTGTTTCGAACTTCAGTTTGGCGCACCCATGCGTGACCTCTCAGTCCAAGCACCTATTAGCACATTGTTATATCTGGCGATCAATCTTGAAAGAATCCAATAAAAACGAACTGTCCTCGCCTGTCTCTCGGCAGGTGCTGCTGTCACTGCTGCAGCAACCAACTGACTTCTTCACCAGGGACCGATGCACGTCACGCGTAGCACAGACGGTAAACAATGAACAAACATCTGGCCCTAAAGATAGGCGGTTTCTTCAAAGAGTCCATCTACTCAACGTCCTTTCCGTTCAATCAACAGCAGCTACGCTGTTTTTTCACATGTAATGCTGGCAATAGCACAAGACGTTAAAAAATTATGCGATGACATTTGGGGATATTTTCTCCTATTCACAAGTTTCCCGTTGAAGTTCTGGCCGATTTGCTTAACAGAAAAAACTGCAGACCTGGCTAGCACTGCGCGGCATGTCGGTGTCACGCTTTTGCCTCAGAGTGCGACAAGGACGAAGCGTTAAATGCCTGCTGCCCGTTCCTGGCCGGGACTGAGCTTTCTGCCTGGTAGTTTTCTTTAATACACCTTCCTTATCACAACACTTGATAACAGGCTTGGCAGGTGCGGCTCCGTCCCGTCAGTAGAATTCCTTTCAGGCAAGCAGCTTGACTTGAAGTGGTGAAGAAGAGCCTTGTTCCGTTTCTCGATATCAGCTTTGCAATTATTTCAAGCTGGTATCTTACCAGTGAAGAGAGGAAATTTTCTTAAACAACCTTTTAAAGTTCTTCGTAAGTCAATAAAAAAACATCGATTGCCGAATCAACCGCCGTAATTAATTTTATCCACAGAATATGCTCATGCTGTGTTCGCACAAACAAGCGGAGTAAACTACGAAGCCATGAGCGATAGAAATAGCACCCAGGTCACGGCGGAGTCGACAACAATAAGCAGGAAAGTGCTTTCGCCGTGGGCGCTGAAAGCGTAGATCCTTATCAACAACTGTGAGTGTTTGAGCCTGTTGTAAACGGTGGCTATTCACACTAAGCCAGAAGCATCCGGAATCAAGGAACTTCTCAAGCGGCTTGGAAAGTTGGGCATCCTTGCAACATAATCCTTTGCAAGTCTAAAACAAGTAGGCTACGACCACCTGCTCTTGTGTCAGGTGGCAATGATTGCACGGCTGGATTTATTATGTTTTCTTTCTGAAACACCGAATAAAACATTTATCAGGGAGTACACTGTTGACACGTTTATCCAAAGGAAGTCATTTCTTTTGTTCGATAACTTTGCCATTACTTTCAACGACCCCGAGTAATGTTCGTTTCTTACGTTTTTTCCCAATATTTTGAAGTTTTTTTGTTCATTTAAGGTTAGCTTTTGATTTCGTGGAAACACAATATCTTCTGTGCCGCCACATTTTGTCCTGCATTAAATTAAATATCGTTTTCAACAAGTCATTTGAACCGTGGAAAATGATTAACGATAAATCCCAAAACGTTGTCGGCGCTCCGCAGCTGAAGGTCTTTCTCTCATCACGCAAATTTTTAAGCACCGACAGACAAGCTTACCAATATCTAGAGTGGAATAAATATCACCGTTGACTAAGCGGTAGAGTCCTTCCTGATGCTTGGACCTGGCTGCTAACGAGCTGCATATCTGCAGAAGCTCTGATGAAATTTCTGACGACCAACGGATGGCGGGACGCCGACTGACCTAACAATCTTCTTGTGCATCACCGCGGACAAGCCACGAACAAGACACATGTTATGACGGTATAGAGATGATCCTCTAGCAACCCGGGTCACACCGGTATTCAGGAAGTCACGGTTCAATCATTTATCGTCTCAAGTTCGACAACAGTTGACAATGACTACGTTCTCTCAGTAACTTTATAACTTGAGTCCCAATTTTTTTCAAACTCGAAACAATTTATTCATGAGCTTTCGTAATATTATTTATACTCATAACAAATCAAAGCTTTTACGATTCTGAATAAAATCGAATTACTAGGAAAAGCTAATTAATGTATTGATTTCAGCCGAAAAATCGAGAAGGGATTTGGTTAGATGAAGAAAGTTGATGCGATGGCATCCTGTTGCCATCATCCCATGATTTGAAGCAACATGTGTTTATAATGAAAGTGGTTTCGAGATTACCCAACTATCTTTACAGTACGTTGTCAAGAAGTTGCTGATATAACGCTGCTGGAGTCCTAATGGGAAAAAATCAGAAATTATTTCCTTACAAGTAATGTGACATTAATGCTGCCAAAATTTATTTTCACAAGAGTATTCACACGTATTTTAACAACCAAAATTTAAATGTCTGCAGGATTTAGTTTACTTTAAGGCAGGGGTCTCCAAAATACGGCCCGCGGGCCAAATGCGGCCCGCGAAGCCATTTTGTCAAATGATGAAAATAAATTACCAAAATTTTGTTGATTTGGTAGAATGTAACATATCCCAAAACAATCACATTACGTACGACGCCCGGCCCTCGATATGTTCTGTAATAGTTAGGTGGCCCTCGGACAAAAAAGTTTGGTGACCCCTGGTTTAAGGGAAGAGGTGAGAATTAAGAGTGGCAAAGATCCCTCAACGTTTGTAGCCGATAACTAGACTGCCAGTCTGTTTAGCACATGATGTGTTTACACGATAACAGTCAAGTGCCTGTTGCTACATAATACCGCAAAGAGCATTATGACGCATAATAAACCCCATGCGTGCTCGGTGAAGAGGAACACGTCACGGTGCTGCGCAGCATGGCCAGTCATCCATACGATCATCACTGATGTGATTAGGCCAACCAATTTTTTGACCTAAAAACTTAAAATTTTGACTTTAAAAATTACTAAATATTGACTTTATTTTGACCTATCAATTTCCTGCGTTTTTAACTGAAATGCGGAATGCAAAGCGTATTCATGTACATATCAGAAAACGAACCGATATGTTTGTTGAAATGAAACAAAAAGTAGTTGATCTGCAAAATCTGGTACAACATGTTTTGAAAATTTTCTGGCTACTTTCATTTTCATGAAACGAACCTCATCGATGCTTTGCACTGCGGAGATGTGCTTCCACCGTAAACCTTTTGACACTTTTCACTGAGCAGTAACAGAATTTGCAAAATAATTCACTCTTAGGTGTTGAGGTTAACTCAGAAACATATTCATGCAGTGTGCTTCAAACTTTTGAAGAATTTGGTTGTTTAACCTTAGACATGGTATGTTGATAAGTACATTAATAAATATAGTAGAGTCAAATCTGAGAATATCATAAAATCAAAACACTGTTATGCTTAATGGATGGAGCATTTTGACCTATCGATAAATTTTGACCTAATGGTAAATTCTGACTTTTTTTTGACCTAAGAACGTTGGAGTGGCTCATAGTATCAGCATGAAATTTGGTTTGTGGACGTTTCATAAACTTTTAAGAATGCAGAAAAATTTTGACTTTATTGACTTTTGGTTGCCCTAGTGATGATCCAACGCTCATGGAATGAACAGCATGTGGGAGTTGGGGGTTCTTCGTTTCGTGTGTCACACTAGGGCAGTGGTTCTAAACCTTTACAAACACGCCGAACCCTTACTTAGTTTTCCTAGCTTTTGTGGAACCCCATTTTTGCCCAATATAACAGAAAGTAAAAATGGATTACTACAGTTTTTTTTTAAGGAAAATGTTAGGTACCCAGTTTGGATCTGTAGGGACCCGATTTCTCTGATTCTGGGGAGCCGACTTCTCTGATTCTAAGGACCCCATGACAACTTTCGCTGATTCTAGGGACCCGATTTTCAATTCTAGGGACCCGATTCGGGTCCCTAAAACGCCGTAAAAACCCTGGGTTACTGCAAAGGTGACCATAGTTATCTTGCTGTGATATAACCACGCTTTTAGTCATGTTTCAGATGACCTTCGTCGAAGCCCTGAAAAGGCTCCGTCGAACCCTAGGGGTTCGATCGAACCCAGGTTAAGAACCACTGCACTGGGGCATCCCACTGCTGTGTGTGTGCTGTTACTTTTAAAGTTAGCGGCCTCTTCGAGTGCAGCACATTGTTTTGTATTGGTTTTTCAAGTTAGCGGTCAAGCGTAGGGCTGGGTTCAAGTAAGTAATTACTTAATTACTTACTTGAAAACGTTTACTAATTACTTGATTAAGACATTTTGCCGTTACTTGATATTTCAAGTTATTTGCATTTAGAAAAGTAAAGATTTTAGAAGCCACATCTGTTACTATAAACGCAATATTATACATAATGGCAAGCATCATCGCACATGAAACAAGTCATATATTGAAGCGAATAGATTTCTTGTCTGTACGGAGCGCTTTGTGAGTCACAATTGTTGATTGTCATCGTGATTATGATTTGGAGCAAGAAGTTCATTGTATTGAACCGCGGCCAACAGTTGCGGATTTTGCCTGAACCACCTTATGTGATTTAAAAGTTGCAATGATCGTGATGTGCTTGCATGTTTTTAAGTGCAAATGTCGGCTTTTCTTATTTGCTTGAATTACTCAAGTTACGTAATCTGTCAGAAATTACTTATTACTGAAACAATTTCTGTAACTTAAACCCAGCCCTGGTCAAGCGGCACTGGTTGAACAATGCATTTGCTGGTAACAGAGCTTTTGCAACTGCTTGAGAATATGGCATAACTTTAATCATTAAATAAAGAAAAGCAAACCATACACGCTAATCGGTAATCTCTGCCCACAAAAAAACGCGTGATGCAAATGTTAAAAGGTGTATCTGACTTTGTTCCAACTAAATATTGTATTGCAATTCCATAGTAGCAAAGGTCCAGTGTTTCAACAACGGATTTCCGTTTGTTGATTTGTTAAAGCAAGATAACCTCCGCAACCTTCATTCATACAAATGATATTTAGCTGTGTGCACTTGCTTGTTTCATGTTTCATAACTTTCAATTCATTATATTTTTCGAATCAGTCTAGCAAGCAGAGATAAGACGGCTTTTGGA
>JGI24159J19872_10011709_pt1 | contig 11481 bp, 10 predicted proteins | sample Ectturendosymbi4_FD_19872 | JGI IMG/M metagenome (IMG submission 19872) | reverse complement strand
ATTCACCTATCACGTCCTGCAACAGAAAAGACATTCGTTAAAAAATGGGTTTTTTATCGAACAAAATATGGGTACGCATCTTTTTGAGTCACCCTGTATATTCACACGTGAAGGTAGTTGATGATTTTACCTACAGTACAAACAAGAAAAAATTTGCGTCAAGTGCAAACATATTAAAATAAACAAAAACTACAGGAAGGTCCTATAAGGTTGCAACTGGTGTTGTTTTTATGCAGCATATTTACAAATTTACCGAAAAACAAGAAAAAAGGTTGCTACAAGAATTTATATCTTGTGTGAAGACATTGAATTACGTAATTTCCACAGCTTCAACGTTTCGTACTTCCTGGAAACTTATCGGCTGGTGCCTCCATGCACTGCAGGTTGTTGATCTATTTGAGTTTTCTTGCGAGTGAGGCACTGCATCATCTCAGGAGATCACGACTGAACGTTCAGGGCAGAATCAAAACTTCAAACCTGAAAGCATACAGCACCGAAGCTAGGATTTGAGCTCGGGGACATCTAGGAATCCAGGGATATCTAGGAGGATATCCCTGTTTGAACTGGTCACTCCAACGCATTTTGGAGGCTACAGAACTAGGGCTAGATAAAGTTTCAACGGGGATATGCTGGATTATTTGCACACACAACATCACCATGAAAATTTGTTGTAAATGTTCTGGTAATCGATGCATAGTTTTATACCGACGTAAAATTCAGCGAATTTCTTTGTGCAATACTAAACACAGCACTTGCACACTATTTTCTAATTTCAATTAACAATGGATATTCATTCTTCCAAATGCAGCTCACCCTTGCGTCTGAGTCATCGTTACTATTTAATTCATGATTTCCTTGAACTTGTCCATGAAATATTGTTTTGCAGCAGGCAGCACTGAGAAAAAAGCTAAATGTGATCTGCTAACCTTTGCAAAACATGCTTTTGTATTTCAGCGACAGCTTATAGAAAATATGATGAAAGTCAATAACCTACCATAGGCTTAGCCAGGGAGGGGCCAAAGGGGCCATGCCCCACCAAAATTTTTAGTATATCTTGTCATTACGTACTTTCAAAAGCGGTGTCCCAAACGAAATGCTGTTGCTTTTCATTTGTTGCTGTTCATATTGCTTAAGTTTGTAATATATTCCTAACTTACTTCAATCTGATCTTTCGTTTGTAACTTGTGCAACAATTCCAATTGTTTATGTGGCCTGCATGAAGGAAAACGTGCACTGTAACGTTTTCCAATTGTAGTTTGAGTAGTGCAAAAATGTCGGTATCGGTTATCGTCAAATGAAAAATGAAAAGCATAAGTATCAGCGCAGAATTTTGCTATTGCCTCTAATAGTAAAAGATATCCTTGCCTCAATTCAATACGGATTACGTGGCATTTTTCCCAGCGAGGCCGACCTAATTCGTGGCAAAGTGGTTTCAAACACACGAAACAATAAGAGAAGTAGATCAGTTTTGACGAAAAAAGAACACAAGGCATTGCAACAGTTAAAGAAAGATCCAAGTATAATAATCACCAAGGCTGACAAAAGTAACATCACCATAGTATTGACAAAGAGTTGTATGACAACAAGATTAATAAAATGCTGGATGATCAAGAAACTTACAAACATCGTGAAACCAACCCAATTGTGTCCACAACCAAAGATGCCAATCAATCTGTTAACAATTTGCTCGAAACCAAAACAATCACAAAAGAAGCAAGCTTTAGACTGAAAAACTCAGATGCCACGCCACCCCGGCTGTACGGACTACCGAAATTACACAAAGAAAACATTCCCCTACGCAGGGCCGGTCTTAGCAAGTGCTGGGCCCAATGCAAGACGTAGGCGCGGGGCCATCTAAGCAGTGGTGTTATGACGTCATCGTGCTCAGTCAACCGTACTATGGCCTCTTTGATGAATATGTTTTGACAAAATAAATGTATGAATATAAAAAACGATGGCATATTATCGGAGTTAATCTGTATGTGCATGATAATACAATAGTTTCTTTTATTTGGAGGGGTGTGGGCATCGCTCATGTGTACCCTAGCCCAGCTGCGTCCATGTTTATAACTAACATCATGCTGCTGTGGTGGACATCAGACAGTGCGCTGCTACCAACGTAATCAAGCCGAAAGTTGTAAAGGAAACTCTGCAATGGAGATCCGAGCGGCTAGCGCAAGTGCAAAGTTTCGTCAATCAAACCGAACTGACAAGTGAATTGAACTTACAATGCAATTATTCACTCTTGTTTACCGGCAAGAGTGGGCGCATGATCAACCATCCGCTTTATGACGCAATACACGAAAAAAACAGACTTCACATAAGAGCAATCCATGCATCCGCCCAAAGTTCCCCAAAGCCCAATTTTATAATTATTCATAATGCATGCACTTGGAATGCAAACCGTTCTTTATGAATTAGAATTGTAATGCACAAACTTTGCAACTACCACGTCACAGATATGCAGACACTTATCAAACGCAATATATAATGCGCATGCTAGCTTGATGGAAAAAAGCATATAGCCCCGCAATATATTGACAAACAGAAACGAGTGTATGGTGGCCCATTGCGTGCCACCCTAAAAAATTTTTATTTCTGGCATTTTTTGAAAAAAAAACGTTTTAAAAATTAAAACAATTTTACTTTCGTTCCGAAAACATTTTCGTTTCGCAAATGTTTCCTGAACAAAAACATCTTCGTTTCAAAAAAATTTTATTTTCGTTTTGGAAACACTTTCACTTTGTTTCGGAAACACTTCGTAACACAAATCGAAAAAACTCGCATCAGTTTTGTGGTCGTGGCTTATACGTGCCACCCTCCGTTGAGGGCCAGTATTTCCACTTGAGAAGGCTTGATTTGCAGATTCTCCTGTGTCGATATCTGGCTCCAATAGCACGCGATCAAAAGTGAAAGTGTTTCGAAAACGAAAATAAATTTTTTAAAAATAAAAATGTTTTTTTCAGAAAGCATTTGCGAAATGAAAGGTTTTTGAAACGAAAGTAAAATTGTTTTTGTTTTCGAAACGAAAAGATTTTAATTTGCACACAAAAGTGAATGTGGTTCCGAAATAAAAGAAACTTTTTTTTTAAATGAAAATGTTTTTGTTCAGAAAACATTTGCGAAACGAAAGTAAAATTGTTTTTAGTTTTTGAATGTTTTTTTGTTTTTTTTTCAAAAAAATGCCAGAAACAAGATTTGTTTAGAGCGGCACGCATGGTCCATCGTACGAGTGTTCTGGGTAACATTCACAATTTCGCCTTGCCTAGTTTAAACTGCTGGTTTTAAGTGTCCTTTACGTTTATGAACCTGGACTTTGAAATGTGGTTTTTACACCTGTTTACGCTGGCAAATTGGCATAACGCAACAAACGTTTGGTGGGGCGTCAAATGATAAAAGTGCTTGCACGACTGACAAATAACGCGGAACCATCTTGTGGACAAAGAAAGGAGGCAAATTTTAAGTGCAAACACTACACAAAATTTTTCGCTGGTTTGCATGAGACTTTTGGCCTACTGCAGTCTTAACGGACACCAGTAACAACCAAGTTCCATCCGAGTGGAACATGCTGGAGAGCAAACATAACGCCCTAGCATGAGAACTGAGCACATTTGATAAAGTTCCTTAGAAGAAATTCATCGTTTTTTCAAACGAGATAATTATTTTCTAATAAAGAGATTTAAAAGCCGTTTCTATAGGTCTCTAGCGCAAGGAGTGTCTGGCAAAAATAAACAACCTGTTCAAACACCATGGCGGGGGGTCCCCAGAGGCGCGGGGCCCGATGCAGCTGCATCGGTTAAGGCCGGCACTGTCCCTACGACCAATAGTTTTTTTCACAGACTCGCCTACCTACGGCTTAGCTAAGGAATTATCCTCACTACCGAAAACACTTATAAAAAAATCACATAAGAAACTCTTCACATAAGAAACTCCTCAGACTTCGCATCATCTATTACTCATGAAATACTCCAAACTGATGAAATAATGGTCTCATTCGATATTGTATCTTTATTCACACACGTTCCAATTCAACTGGCATTAAACGTAGCCAAGCAATAGCATCATCTATAATCCGATCCCGAGCTGAGGCAGCGTACAAATTTGTCAACTACCAACCTAAGGACTTGAAATTTACTTCAGTTCAACACATTTTATTTTTCGTGGAAAACAATACAAACAAATTTTTGGAACAGCGATGAGTTCTCCCGTTTCATCAGTAATTGCAAAACTAGTTAAGGAAGACGTCGAAACAAGCGTTTTAGAAGCCTTTGCAGACCCTCTACGTTTGCGGAAAAGATATGAGAACGACACTTTTGTGATCATAAAGAAATCAAAGTTGGCCGAGTTTTCACCTATCTGAACACAATAGAGAGCTTCATCCATTTCACTATATAGGACAAGAAAACGAAGAATGCTTTCCATTTTTGTACTTATTGGTCAAACGATCACTTATTGTTGGCAGTCTATCGTAAGCCAACCTATTCAGACAGATACCTGAACTTTGGATCAGTACATCCCATACAACAAGAACACTCAGTAGTTAACGCTCGTTTCCAACGAGTTAAAAAATTTTCCTCCACAGCCCAGGACCTGAGGACCTGAACAGCAAATTGAAATTTGTGAAACGGACTCTTTTGTTGAATGCTTACCCGAAATGGATGACTCAAAACAAAAAGAAGAAACAACATGACGGATTTTCTGAGTTTTTATCTGAAGTTATTGTACCGTGCACAACTGACTTGGGAGAGTTTTTGAAACGAATTCTGGAGAAACATCGTAAACGAACTATCTTCAAATCTAAAAATAAACCAAGCACATTCCTATCTTTAGGAAAAGATAGCGTACTCGCCAGGAAACGTCGAGATGTAGTCTGTGAAATTCCATTTGAGGAATGTGTACACAAATACATTGGACAAACGAAGCCTCAGCACTCGACTGAAAGAATGTCACAGGGACACTTTGCCTGTAATTTTTTTTAATCCAGCAAAAACACCTTTAACGAAACTTGCAGTCCAAAGTTGCCATGGTTCGACTGGGATTGCGTCCACGTTTTTACATCACGTAAATAGCTACTATAAGCGCATTTTTTTAGAATCCTTGTATACGTATATCAACTAAAAAACGAACACTATGGGCAGGCCCGTAACCAGGGCGGGAGAAGTACCCCTAGAAAAATTTCGCCACCTGGAAAATGTGTTGGACATACTTCAAAACTATTGGACACATTTCAAAAAATTTGAGCCCCTTTCAGGAAACTCTTCGCCCCTCCTGGTGTCCCAAGCTGGTTACGGGCCTGACTATGGGTGATAAAAGCGCAAACTTCCCAGCTATTTATCATAATATTTTAAAATGTGAGTAAAATTTATCCTTTAATCGACTTCCTTGAGTTTGTGATCTTAATGCCCGTTTTAGTGCTTGTTGAAATGCTAGCTCATCACTCAGTTTATCCCATTATTGATCGCTATTTACCGCATATATTCACACTGTTTACTGCGTTACCTCACACATTAACGTTTTGTGCATTTTTCTGTGTAGGATTTACGCTGTTTTATTGCGTTGTCACACAATGTCACTTCCCGGCGTTTTCATGCTATGCTCATAGGTGGCGGAACCGGGGGGGCGCATTAGCCTAGGCCCCCAACTTTTTTCTGGGGGGCCTGGCCCCCACTTTCAAATTTCGAAATTTGCCTAAATAAGTTTAAGTAACACATTTTTTATTGGGTTCATTGTTAAAGTAAATCGTTTAATGAAAAATATTTTGCAGAATTTTGGCAATGCTATTTGCTGCTGTATATATTATTTGTAATTTGGCAGGATTTTAAAAATGTTTGGCAGAATATACTGTGCACAATCTGGTCACCCTGCTCGGGCCTGCTTACCGCATTGGTGTTGTCGAGTAGTGTTGCCAGATTGTGTAATACTACCCCATTTTTTACAAAAACTGTGTAATTTTACATGCTTATGTGCAGGAAAATTTCTTGCCACACCATCGAAAACTTGGTGTAATTTGGTGTAATTTCAAGCGTTTTAACAACATTCTAAATAGTGAAATTTTGCTGAATCCCATACGCAAAATGAAATATTTCACAGTTCAATTTCAATTGTGTTTCTGTTTTCGCATTGGCAGCACTAAATAGCTATATTTTATTTTTGCATTCACAACACAATCGGCACCTTTACAGACAGCTTGCTGCAAATGCTTTCTTGTCTTTGCATTCCCGTATCTAAAATGCCATGACGACATAAATGTCGATGCCTTTGTAACTGAACTCACACTTTTGAAGAACATATCATCGTCGTTTGTACCTTTACCTTATACCTTCGAAACTGTACATGGTGTCAGCAAAGGTCTCAGCCCTGCTCTAAGGGGAATTTACAGAAGTGCTGCCCGACCGACTGTTATTGTTGTACTTGACAGTATCAGTGGTAAACATGAAATCGTCTTTTGTACCTGATACCTTCGACGGCTGAAGAACTACTTGACAAACAAACTTAACCAAGAGCACTTGAACCACGGGATGTTTTTGCACGTTCACAAGCACTTAATAGATCAGGTTGATCTCACAACAACACTGCTAGAATTCATGACAGTAAATGATTGTAGAATTGCAATATTTTGGAAAAAGTTTGTACTGTGGCACAGTAACATCTGTTGTTGCTCGGGAGCGTTCACATATTCCGTCATCAGAATTTTAGATATCTATTTTTTACCACGTCATCATTTTGAAAGCCACTCTCACCCCTATCAGCTGATGTAATCAGGGGTGTAGTGCTAAAAAATGAGGTGTGGGAACGCCGTTCCCACCCACCACACCCATGATTTAGGTTAAAGCTGAACTCTAACATTAAATGTCGCTCAGATGCCCTCACACGGAAAATCTCCTTTAGTTCTCGTAATCCACTCAGGCAAGCTGTAACCTACTCCGCAACAGCCTGAAAACTTCAAGACTAATTACTCCTCTGAAACGAAGATAGCAGAGTTAGAATAAATGCAAACAATGAAACGAAGCCTGGAGTACGCAAACACCATTGCTCAGTAGTAACGCAGGGTGTGTAGTAGACTGCACTAGGCTTGGTAGAAACGTACTAAACCTAAACACTAAACCCAAATCCTAAACTTAAACCTAACCCCTAAACCTACAGCGTAAATCTGAAGATAAAAGTTTGGAAACTTTTGAAAAAAGTAAAGAAAAACTGGTCCCATGAAAAGTGCAACCATTACTACTAAAATGAAAAGCACCAAGGTGAGAGACGAACCTAAACCGTTCGAACAGCTGATGTAGACGCGTCCACTGCATTACCATGACGGTGCCGTTAATGTGACAAACGCATCGTTTCATTCGAACCGTGTCATTGCCGGCGGACTATAGCCACTTCCTTGAAAAAAATGGCGCCCAGCCTTTGCAGAATCGCAGGAAAACCTTTTTTGGAGGTCATCCCAAATGAAGGTCTGCTTGAGAAAATGTTCGTACAAAAAGTGGCCCAAAAGTTTTTCAGGCAAGTTTGGGGAAATTCGGGCAAAAATCCTTTGCACCCCCAAAAATTTGCCTGCTCCTACACCTGTGCCATTGCTGACGTCACAAACAGTGATTACACAGTCATGCTACGGTACTATATACAAGATAACTTGTCATTTATTCATTTATGCTGCTCCAGACGCTACACGTAAACATTGAAACAAAAACTTTGTGCAAAAAGGTGTGGGAACGCGTTCCCACCCCACTGCAGCCCTGGATGTAATATGTGGGCGCTCCCGTGACTTTGTTCATGTTGTATTTGTGTACTTACCTGTAAATGAATTTGGTGTAAGCGTAAGAACAACTAGTTACATTTATGTACTCAAGTTAGTGTTGCGTAGATAGATAGGGTATAGGGTCGTTGAGGGCTTATGAAACATTGCACAAAATTGCTTAAACATGGTGACAAATGTTAACGACGTCATATTTTAATGTTTGTGACGTCACCATTGCCAATTCAAACCAAAAAAATTATCCATAGTATTTTTGCCGTGCACTTGTTCCCCCCACTTTGAAAAAGATTCCGCCGCCCTTGGTTACACTTCTTATCTTCCACGTTCGCTGACGTATACTGTCACTAATTTCCTATAGTGTGATGATCGGTTGGTCGGTTTTGCGCGTTTTGTCTTTGTACGGCACATTTCTCATTATTTTTTGTTATTGGTAAATTGCACGTGCATTGCCCTAAAGAAGCCTATACTTAAATAGGTGGGCGAAACGTCGGCTAAATACTAAAAAAACGAATTTATCTGCTTGCAAAATACTGTTGCTCGCTTAAAGTCAAAAGATTTGCCCCCAAAAAAATTTTGTGCTGGCTACGCCGGTGTAACCTACAGACATTAATGCGAATCTTTTGTAAATCAGAAAGTGTACACAAGATGGTACTTGCTGCAATGCACAATGCAGTATATTGTAATAAGCAGTAATTATCTGAAGCAGGGATGCCCAAAGTGCAGCTCGTTGGCCAAATACGGCCCGCGAACACATTTCACACGCCCTCTGCTTTGTCTTTTTTACATAATAAGCTAGAACAAATCGCAAAGCAAGACGACAAAATTTTATATGTTGTTTTTGCCAAGTTTCCGTGTAGAGTGAAAATTCTTTGGGCTTAGGAAGCAGCATTCATGACCTTTCAAGAACGTTTTTTGTCAGTGTGTTTTCTGCAACACGAACACTGCATATTTGACTTCCAGCACCTTCATACAGACAAATGTTAACACAATGGCCTACGTGTGTACCACGCTATCAATATTGATTCAAACAAATGTTGCGATTACAGAAGTGCCTGCCTGTCTGCGATCAATACAATGGCCTCAATTGTCTGAAGTGCTTTTTGCTTTGGCAAACATATCAAGTTGTAGATCTATAAAATGCTTCCGCTGTGAGATGTTTTTGCTGCCAAAGCATTTTGATGAAGCATTTTTCTAGGTTTTCTTGTCCGCTTCGCCAGATTTAATTCCTGTGGACCAGATTTAACAAGAGCTTGTTTCTCAGGAACCAACTCCAGGGTGTTACATAAAAGCACGATGGGTCTTGGCTTTCATGGGCTTTCTGGGAATGTTCAATGTTTATTCTTTAAGAACAAACCTCAATGTAGCCATAGTTGCTATGGTGAACACAACCGACGACAGCGATTCTCAAAGCAATCAATCCAATCTTTGTCCAGACAGAGGTCAAAGCTCATCTGATACAGCAAACTCTGTAAGTAATACCAAACTGAACTGCAATTTGCATGTTGTGATCCAAAAATTGTGTACGGTTCTTTCAGCACCAGACCTACACTGTGATTCAGTAGTTCGCCTAAAAAGACACAAGAAACAGTTCTTGTATTCTTCGAAAGCGATTTCATAGTGAATATAAATTTCAGAATTATCAGACGCGAGCAGACACATAATCTGCCTCCCTGTCTCCGCCATACCTTGTCCAATGATCGATACCTATGTGAGTTTATTCATCACGAAGCTGTGTCTATAAGAGACTCGGAGGAGCCTGTTAAAATGTTTTAAGGGATCTAGGTTTTGCGACTGTGTCAGATTGTTTTCGAAAAATAACGTTTTTGCAAAGGTTTCACAAAAGAATGCTTATCACTGAGCTTCATTTGTTGTTCATGGTATTGAGAGTAGACTGTATACGTCGCAATTTTTGCAATTATTTCGATTCCCAGACTTATGTTCTGTTGAGCACAATGCTGTGAGTCACAGGTGGCGGAACCGGTGGGTCGCGTGGGCCTAGGCCACCACTTTTATTTCTGGGCGGGCCTGCCCTCCCCACTTTTAAATTTTGAATTTTGCCTAAATAAGTTTATGTAACACAATTAGTATAGAGTCCATTGTTAAAGTAAATCGTTTAATGAAAGAAATATTGCAAAATTTTGGCAGTATTTTGTCCATATTATCTGTAATATGGCAGGATTTCGTAATTGTTTGGCAGAATACACCATGCACAGTCTGTCACCCTGATATGGCTTGCTTACTGCATTGGTGTTGTTGAACAGTGTTGCCGGATGGGGAAAAACAACACAATTTTTTAGAAAATTGGTGTAATTTTACATGCTTTACATGTTTGTGTGCTTGGGCGTCGGAAGGATTTTTTCCAGGAGGTGCACTAGTGGATTTTTCCAAAAGTTTTTCTTGGGAGGGGCCAAAAGTGGTGAAATTTGGTTTTTATCACTCGAAACTAAGAAAACAGCCTTTTTTGCTAAAATTTTCAAATTCCTGCCCCCTTCCTACACCCATGCTTGTATGTAGGAAAAGTTCGTGCCACACCATTAAAAAAGTGGTGTAATTTCAAGCGTTTCAACACCATTATATATAGTGAAATTTTGCTGACTCTTATACGCAAAACGAAATATTTGACAGATCAATTTCAATTGTGTTTTTGTTTTTGCATTGGCAACACTAAATACCTATATTTTATGTCTGCATTGGCAACACAATTGGTATCCTTACACACAACTTGCTAGTTGCTACATATGCTTTGTTTTGTCTTTGTATTCCGGTATCTGATGCAGTTGTAGAATGACTATTCAGTCATGTTACGTCTGTGTTCAAGAAAAGGAAAAGTTGTGATTTTGAATGTATTTAAGACTGGTATCAATGCTGTGTCATTTTTGCCTACTTTTGAAGCTGTGTTCTTGGTGTTTTCAGCAGCCCAGTGGCGAGACCGGCACACGGGCTCCTCGGACTGAGCCCGAGTCTTCGTTTACGATTTACATCGTAGAACGCGAGCTTGCTATTTGTGCCACCACCCACGGTCCCACTTCAATAAGTTATTAACTCGGGCTCTTTTCTTCGGGCGTTGCCACTGTTCATATATTTTCGCTCCATTTCTGGCCTTTCGCGTTCATGTTGCAACCTGCAGGTGACCTGAATAAAACAATATCGTTCTAAGGGGTGGGTCCAGCCAGTAAGGTTGGGGGGGGGCGATTTCAGTAATATTTGGTGGTCAAGTCTCATTACGGGTTCATTACTGTAAGAGAGATGAAGATAACTTCACAACACTGTTGTGACAAAACAATGGACGAGAAAATGGCCTTATATGGCGAAAGCTGTTTTCCTAATTGTACAAAATTATGGTGAATAAAGTTATTTTCGTAGGTTTTAGGAGGTTTCGATCGCCCAAGTCGCCCCCCCCCTTTGATCCGCCCTTGATCGCAGTACGTGGACGTGCTCTCTCCACTTCCTTCGCTCGTGCTGTACTCGGGCTCATCAACTATAGCCCGAGCTGCCCTATGCAATTAAGCAAGGGCGTACGCAAGGGGGGTGGTTGGGGTTACCCCCCCCTTGAATTTGCTATGTTACAAAAACGTCATTACTTATGCAAAGGAGTTTGTGTATGTTTTCGTACATTTTTTGCTTGTCTGTTGTCAACTTAACGCAAAAACCACAGAATGATTTTGCATGAAAATTTCAAGGAACACTGTAAATGGACCAAAAAGAAATAATTACATTTTGGTGGGAATCTG
>JGI24159J19872_10011707_pt1 | contig 11482 bp, 5 predicted proteins | sample Ectturendosymbi4_FD_19872 | JGI IMG/M metagenome (IMG submission 19872) | reverse complement strand
CTATCATGTCGACGGTCGGACTGTTCGCAAACAAGTACATCACGTTGAATCACGAATGGAATATTACTGGGAATTACGCAGTAAGAATGCACAAAACATTACAGCACTAATGTGTCCACTATAAAGCTGTTATCATTGCAAAGGTCATGTCGAAGAAAAACGCTGTCCCTCATCAGACACCACAGGTAGATTATAATGATCTTTAGGTAGCAAATAACAGTTTTTTTGCTGACCTGAAAAAGCTTTACAATGATTAAGCATTTTGGGCCCAAAACGTATTTTTCACTAAAAATATTTTTTGTGATTAAAGGTGACCTTCCCTGACTAATGTTATGGTTTCGACGTGTACGCTCTCATACTATATCGGATTTGACCTGTTTCTATTCTTAGCTCAACACTTCGTATATTCGGTCCCAAACTCGAAAACAAGTTTGATATATGTTTGGCGAATTCCTAGTGATAATACACGACACGGTCCAGTTTTTGTTCCGGAGTAAAACGATATAAAACGATAAAAGAGCGGACACAACCAGAATCATGGAAGTACTTCATGGCAAAAAATAATCTGAGAGATATTGGATAAATAGAATAAAAAGCGTAAAACAGAAGCAGGCAGACCCAGGTCTGACGATCAAACGCATTTACTGTGATTTATCTTATGTTAAGTAACAAAATAGCCATTATATGATTTTCATCGGAGTGGCTCTTTTGGATCAAAACGCTGTAAGCTCTTATTGTCGACATAAAAATGTAGTTTTATTTTTCAACGATAACTCGATTTACATCGTGAGTAGTAATTTCAAAGCATTATGGGAGATGAAATTTGCTTCAACTTAACACATTCTGGTTTAAGAAACTGTGATCAAAACCCACTCAAACAAAGAGAGAAATTTTGGCAAAAATGTGGAAAATAACCCGCCCGTGTTTTGCAACGGTAACAATCCACTGGTTATGCACATAGTTATCTTAGCAGAGGGGGATAACCAATGCTATTTTTTATGTGATTTATGGCAGGTATTTGCATCAAGACACCACAAGGGCGACGCAGATAAATTTGCTTGCAAAGTGTTTTACTAGGAAATCGATTTAGCGTCATTTACGCATCTTCAGTTCTGTTAATTGCAAGCAAAAGCTTACAGGCGAAATGAAAATCTATAGCAAGACTTGAAGAAAACACGCGAACTGTAGTTTCAAACACACGCTTGGACCAACTGCTGTTCTCAACAAAGCTAAAACCCAACTAACCCCAATTTGTTGCTGAAATGAGAATATAAGCAGTCAGAATCATTGTAAAGTTATGAAGACGAAGCGTGGCAGAATGATTCCTTGTAGGCTGAACAGCAAACCTAGAGCTTTTAATTCTTGACAGGCGCTTGATCAGCCATACACTTTTCCAATTGTTTCACTCTATTCAAAACCTTTCAGCAAAACGTGAAGGCCTCCAGAAATCAGTTCACAATCGTTGTTGATCTCTTTTTCAGATTGTATTGCCTCACCGCCCACATCCAAACGATTTCACCGCTGAATTCGATAAACTCATACATCGTGGCGAAGCTGCGAGTGAAATGCATCTTATCTAAAAAACGCATTCACGGCAAAAGCATTTGTTGCAGCTTTCCATCACCAAAGCATTCATAATATGATAAATGCGCAACTGCAATGGGTAGATTTCCTTAAATAAATCATGATATCCCGCTATTTTATTGGCGGAAAGTCTAAGAAGAAAATGTTACTGTTTACAGCTTTTCATAAAGCAAACAAAACAGAAGGCTGTCATATAAAGATTTTGGAAGTAAAAAGATTCAATCGTAGCTGATTTTTGGTGTTGATGAACGAGTCAGCAGGATACACCACTTTTCAAAACCAAAATTAGTGTGAACTTTGAATTTTTTGAAACCGAATGGAAATTAGGTACAGCAACCGTGGTGCTACTTTGCCTACAATTAGCGACAACAAATTTAAAAAGTGTACCAGGGTATATTGAAAATGTCGCTCATATTTCAATAAATTAGCGGCCAGTTTAAGCTTTCTCATTAATCGGTAATGCTAGCTTTGACAAGTGATTCCTAAACTTTTGTGAAAGTTAGTAAAAACCTGCAGCCCAAAAATAATCCTCCAGCTCCTCCGCAATCACACATCAACTTTTCAAAACTATAAACTGCCTCTTCAATCGCTTCGATATACTCCAGATCCTTGTAGTACAAGCGAAGTTGAAACCCATTGCTGCAAAAATAAAATCTCACTGCACCAACTCAATCATGCAATACTTTCGTGTGCAACTTGTATGCAAATGCGTGTTCAACGTTGTCCTGAAATTTTCAAAAACAATTTTTTCTATTTTGATATTACGCTTTGTTACATGCTGTAAGACCGCTGCAGAGTAGTTGAAAGTTAACAGAATTATTTGTTATTCAGCAGAACACAAACCTGGTCTTTCAAGAGCCTCAGATTAATTAATCAGGTTGGCCATTAAAGTATTTCCTCTCATTTCAAGTGTGTGTGAAATCGTAGCAATTTGTAGCAGTTTGAGTAATTTTTGAAAAGATACTACAAAAACAAGCCCAGATTTTGAGTATGTGTTTCGTTCCGCATCAGTGAAAAGATCTATCTGTTAGCTCACTACATCCAGAAAGCCCCTCAGCCAGGGCCGGCCTTAGCAAGCGCGGGGCCCGATTGGAAGCACTTTTGCGTGGCCCCCATTCAATAGCCCGTGCAGAAATTTTTGAGGGGGGCATCAAGTCACAATAATATAAATTGTTAATGTGAAAGAGCAAGATTCGATGTCTTGAGCATGTCCCCTAGTTTCACCTTTCCAGCAGAGACTTCAACGGACAATGCCGTAACACCCAATAAATCCATAAGTTACTACACTCAAATATATCTCCAGAGAGGAGCTATTGGGTGTAGTGCGAGTGCACATTCACAGGTAAAAGTTTGCAGTAGTAGCACAACATTCTATTTTCGATGCCACGCGTGTTATCCCTGGCCAATCTACCGCTTCACCATTTGGTATAGTATTCTTTTGCAGTGGAACTTAGAAAACCGCGTCCCATCACTCGTATTTATTGGAAAAACTTCCTTTGTGATTGTAGGTAGTTCTCTTTTGGCGAAATAGTCCCTAACATTCCAGCCAATGACACCTGGCCATGCAGGAGAGCCGTTTGTTAATCCAATGGTACCGACAAATTTTGAATTTTCGTCCTCGCAAGCCTCATTAGATGCATTGGCTTCCTTCTTTGTCAGACTCAACAATTTCGAAATGACTTATCTTACCACCCGGACATAAAGTTGCACTTTGACTATATGGCATAACATCATCACGCTGGCTTCCCACATTGTCGCCATCTTCACCATGTCGTGGCTCTTCTAGAACTTTTTGTGCATTTTGTGAGGTGTTCTGTTAAAATACTTGTCCAAGGCACCTTTCTCTTTTTCTGCTTTGGCCTCTTTTTGCCTTATAGCTTTATCCCTCTTTTGACTGCCACTTAACATTTTTTCGGCCTCTGCCTCTTGGTCTTTGACTCATGATATTTATCTTAGTTAAAGAAAAAATATATTTTTAAATAAATATTCCAATATCGATTGTTAAAACCAACCTGCCTATCATTATATACTTTACACTTGGATAATGGTTGCAGTGAAACCCGCTTAATTAATAGAGCACCGATTAGAGCAAAAAGCACTTATTAGAGCAGGTTTGGAATATCCCAGAGTAGGTTAAAAAATTATTTTCTCTGTTAACACTAAAGAAATATATACAGCAATTGCAGATTTCCCAACAACTATAAATCTACTTTTCAAAAATTTTTCAGCACAGGGAAGCATTTCAGCAGTCTTCAAAACTTCCACAAAAGTCGTCCCGCCTATGCACCTTTTCAGTCTTTTTTGCAACTTCCAATTTGTTAGGCTATATCTCAGGAACTGCGACGCCAATCTGCGTGAGAATGAAGCCATAATCTTTGTTTCAGCAGTACTTTGTATTGCAAATCTCACCACAAGAACATCATGAGGCTTACTTCGCTTAAAAATAACTGTCACTTCTTTTTCGCGGAACGAGGTGGCCCACTTCTGTTCATTTGCCAAAGGCTTTAACTGTTAATATTCGCTAAAGACATTTTCTATTACTTTTTAAGAAGCAGTTATTTTTTGCACACATGTAATAGTCTTAATTCAGCGTAATTAAAGCCAGGTTTATTTTAAACGTTTTAGCTGATCTCAGGTTTTCTCATCAGATCTCTACGATAATGAAATTCAGGGACGCCGGAACAGCAGTAGGGCGGGGGGACATCAAAAGAGTTGAGGGCAATGAAAACGTATACAAAAAATTGTTACAAATTATGCTTATTTCTGTTCAGAAACGATGTTGATCTCAAAAATAATACCAGAAATTATAGAAAACCATTCTGAAGTTTCTAGGTGCGCGAATAGCTGCAATGAATTTGTTTCAATTCGACCTTGATAAACCATGAAACTACGTATGATACTTTTATGAAAGGGGAACTCCGCCCCCGTTGCCCCTATATCAAAGGGCAGGAGCCAGGAGGTCAATGCCTCCGTTATGCACCCGCTCACCGGCGTTCCTGGTGAAATGGAATAAGACTGAATATGCAACATACATTCGTAATTACAAACTAAAGTTAACCTTCAGAAGAAAGCACCAGTACTGTAACTGCTGAAACAGTATTAACTATCGAACCGTATCTTGCAATAGCTATTGAAGCTTGATCTATCAAATACGAAACGCTTGCAACTGAAACAGAAAACAGCTTCAAAACTTAACCCTCTCTGCCTTAACTACTTGCTATTGAAAAAACTTGGCTACACATTCCCGAAAAGCAATTACCATTGTCAGTGTGTAGGAGGCGGGGGTGCAGGGGGTACAAACACCCTTCCAAAATTCTGATTTGTCGAAAATCTGCACAAAACCCCTGAACATCTGGGCAAAATCCCTGAAAATCCGGGCAAAATGGCGCCCCATGTTTGCAGAAACACACATGGAGACCTTTTTTGGAGGTCATACCAAAAATGGTAATCATGATCTTTGTGGGAGAAAATTTGTTGGCAATAAAGTCGCACAAAAAATCTTTTCGGGCAAGTTTTGGGAAATTCGATCAAAAATCCTTCGCACCCCCAAAACTTTGCCTGCTCCCACACCTATGACCATTGTTACGATTAAAAGAACGAATTACTGAGGGCATCTAAAACCATTCTTCTTTCATTTTCGTTGGAAACGGACCCCATGTTTAAATAATACTTTGGGCTTCGTACCTGCGCTACACAAGCAGCTTTGATTGAAAGTGTAAGTTTGCGTGCGTTCGTACGCGTAGCGCGGGCCCCCCCTTGGCGCGGGGCCCGATTGGAAGCAATCGGTCTGATCGGCTAAAGGCCGGTCCTGCCTTCAGTTCCCTGACATCTTTCCTCTCAACTCCCAATCGGAAGCTCAACTAATCCCACCAACATACAACGTCCAAAAAACTTGGCAAAATTAAAACATTTTAATTACATTTTATGTTTTCCACAATGTGAACCCCTTTTCTGGTCTTAGTAACATTAAACGGAAAACTGCGAATGTAATTTTGGTGTGGGCGACATCAGGTCGGAGTGACCCTGTTTCCAATTGACGGTCAACAGCGGAACCACCACATATCACAAGAATATGCAAAAAAATCTTACTTCATATCGAACCCAAGACTATTTGAAAGCAAGTCTTTGTAGCCCGGTGAAATAGCTGTTGGCCGAACTTCCACCTGGTATTCAACGTACTGGCATTCTTGGGGGCAGTTGCATTTCGTCTGGTCGAAAATGTCTGCAAAGTTACCAGCAATTCATCGCAATTTATAGTAAAAATACGAAAGAACGTTTTTCAATGTGAAAATTCCTATTCAGCGCTTTTTTCTAATAACGTATTTAATGTTTTTGTTTCGATTCCGCGTGTTACGTGTAGTTTCCACAGCTTAAATTTTACGACAGCGAAAAATGGCAATGACTGAAAAAGGTTCATTAAAATTCATTCAAACCTTTGGATAAGACTTACTTGAATGTTCGTCGAAAGCGTCGCTCAGGTACTTCTTACAGTGCAGTGTTTCATGCAGCGTGCAGACAGATCCGTTACCAGGCATGTGTATAAACTTGCAACCGCAAACATCTAACGCATGCCTACTCTCGCACTCGAGAAGGCATTTTTCTCTAGAATATTCATCGAAAAATGTGAGATTGGTTGATCCGCACTGACCATATGGAGGTGGCTGTTGAAATAGGAATAGTGTGTTTTGATGCAAAACTTTGAGTGAATCTTTTAGTAAATCCTGCAAAAACTAGGTGGCAGCAATCAGTCGCTTGGCAATTGTTTCGCTTTGAGTTTCCACCAGCGCGTTTATGCATATCAATTCTTTACATTTCTTTACATCAGCTAATTTCAACGTCTTCTATTAGCCTGTTTTAAATTAGACCCGGATTTGAGAGCTTAAGGCACACGAAGGATAGAGTACAGCATAAAGGATATCTGAAACAACAGAAAATATTTGCTTGAATGATTTTTTGAAGTCACCATGACGTGCACTTATTTCTACTTTTACTTTCACACAAATGTTTATATTTTTCATCTGCAGCAAGAATTCTTATCTGAGATAAAATTTAACATTGGGAGTAAATTTTATCTAGCATGTAGATAAAGTTGGATGGCCATTTGTAGCAATCGGCAATCTTTTTCAATAGTTATAAACTAGAAGTGTTGCCTTGGATTAAGATTCAAACCAATGCTTGATAGCATCTTTTTGTGTGGACCATTGCCTCTGAGCCAGTTTCATCTAGAGGAACTTCAGCTACCGTTATTGAAAAGTGCTTTTATTACAGTATATTGCATCATGCAGTTAACCTATTTTGTGCGTTATGTCACAGATATGCAACAATAAACTACATAAATATATGCCAGTTATGGAATATTTAAACATCAGAATCGTTCTGATTCCATTCAGCTTCGTTGAACTCATCATCCTTGCAAATATCTTGCCTGCTACCTAGTTTTAGAGCTTGACTCCGTTGTCCGTGAGCTTCAACGCTAAACTGGGCAACAATACAAGGGCAGACGAACTGTAAAACGGCTTTTACCAGCAGTTGAACCTCTCTTCGCGCAATAGTTACGTCAGTGGTATATCCAGGAACTATAGAGAATCCTTTGTCCCGCAAGAAGTGCACTTGTGTTTCAGGAGCATGTACAGTGACCCGTATACCGTAGTATGGCATACGAGGCCCGTATGTCCACTCGGAAGCATTGACAAAATCGGCCATGTCCAAACCTCCTTCCTGCCCTATAGAAATAACTATCGATGCAGGTTGGAACTTTGAAGATTTGCATTTTGATAGCACATTCTCTTACTGAGTTTAAAAGCCAAGGTTATAGCATTTGGTAACTACGATATCTGCCTCAGACGTTGAAAGAATTTTGCAACTAGGTTATTCAAAAGCAAAAGCATTTTAAATTTTAAGCAGAAAAAACGCGATTCTACCACTTATTTGTCATAACGAATAGTGAAAGCTTCGTGTTTTTAATATGAATTTTCACTCTGAAAGTCTAAAAGCGAAAAAACCTGCAGGTCTAAACACTGTTGCGACAGAATTCAGAAATCCTAACGCTTTTTTTCAGACATTCAATCACAGTAAAAAGTACCTATTTAGCTCGGTTTTAGGCGAAACATGCACTTATCTCGTAGACGTTACAAAGCTTCTACATTATTGGTTTGAAAAGCAACTCGTGTTGTGGTGAAGAATTACTTTGTCGGATTGTTTTCAAGCTTTTGTGCGTCTCGCACAAACTTTTCGAAACCTTTAAATGCTAAGGACAGGTACGCAATCTAAATTCTGTTACATATGTTGCTCAACAAGCTGGATGCTCGAGTCAAAGCGCGTTTGAGTTGTTTGTATTTTCACTGAAATTGTAAATGCCTAAACGTGCGATTTCTTTTTAATCTTCTCACGTGCTGTGCTTGAACCAAAAAGATGTTATTTTGAAAAGTTCCTGACACAAGGATTTTGCTGCTTTTTCAACTTCTTTGATTTTTACTATTCAGAGCAGAACCCCACTGACCTTATTGATTGCAAGCTTTTAGTACATACACTTCTTTCAAAGCATTTGCAGGGCTGCTCGATTCAAACAAATATTTTATGCACAATAAATATTCGGTAGAGTTATGTAGCGTATTTTAACTTGGATATTGCTAGAAAGTCTAGAAAAATGACTGCGCTCAGAAACATTTATTGGTAAAATGTAACAAACTCGTTGTTTCTTTTTTTCAAGGGTATTTTAAACAAGCTGTATTGCCCGCTCGTGCGGAGAACAGAAAACGCTCGAATTCATTTCATGTACCTTTTTTATCAAAAAAAATTCTGCGCCAAGGCAACTGTACTTAGTTTTTCCAGCTTGTGCGGTGTTCACTGTATGAACATTTCAAATACAAGGAAAAGGGTTTCAAAAATATATTCCCATCGTTTACTGCCTTTCAAATTTTCAGTGTGGTGGAAATATTTCACCTGCAGAATCTTGATATTTGAAGTGTTGCTTGCGGCTTGCATCGAAGACGTAGCAGTAGCCGTAATCTGTCAAAGTCAACTTGAAGAGAGTTTTGTCGCAAGATCTTCCTTTGTACAAACATCTAGGAGAATTTGAAAAGAAAGAAGAAACTCAATTCAAACAAACCTGCGATCACCTGCATTGCTCTTGTTTTTTGCCAAATCAACTGCATTGCTCTTGTTTTTTTTTCTGGCATGCCTTGATGAATGATCTTGATGCAGCTCATTCTGTTACTACACAAGCGAAAACCAAAGCTTAATCACTTGGAGTGATGCGGTGTGTCAGAATCAGTGGCGTGCAGAGGGGGGCGAGGCGAACGGGCGACGCCATGGGCATCCAAGGCAGGGGGGCATCCAAAGAGTGAAATTACAAAAATTAAAATGCTGTGACCAGATGATTTTTCCTATTGTGAGGCTACTAATACATGCTGCCAGGGTCGGATTTAGCTGGTGCGAGGCTCTAAGCTAATCCACTTGTGAGGTCCTCTTCCACTGTTACGAGGAAAAACTGGAAAAGCGTTAATCAATTTGTGCAAAGCCGGGAATGACGATACTGCCGCTCTAAAATTACGGTTAATAAAAATTTTTAAATCATTGTTAGATTGCCCCACGATCACTGTTCTTGTTGCTGCCTTCGACGCAAAAACTTTCAATGGAGAGAAATTCTTGAAATCTTGCTTGGCTGGCGGGAACAGCATTATTAATTTCCACAGGCAAACCAACATGAAAACGTCACGGTTAAATATTTGACAAAACACATGGCCTACGTTTTTTTTATAAATTTCACATCTGTGTTTTCTTATCTGTGCTCAAAAAACAAACATACTGCACATATGTGTGGCAGTATAAAGACGTTAAAGCACAACGTGAGGAACACGTTTCGACTCGCTTACCACGGCTCTAAAAATCTCACACAAACGAGCAAAACACGTCAAGTGAAATGCACCCAAATGGTTTCAAGTTGCAACTACTACGTTCACGATTCGCATGTTTGTTACTTTATCAGACTGCTAAAAATCGAACGAAACGAAACCGTCGGGCGAAAGGATGTGAAGTTTAAGCCTGCAACGTCGCCAGAAAGTCTTGCGCAGGGGTCTTGACATTCTGAGAATTTGATAAAACCTCCACTGATTTATAGTGTTTAATATTTCCGTTTGGAGGGGTTAAGCCAACCAATGCTCACCGTGGCGACGAGACTGCTTTAAACTTCCCTTATGCTGTCATTATTGAAACACGTATTAAGAAATAAAAAGATGTAATCATAACATCAAGTAAAGCTTAACAAAGCACAGTAAACAATTAAAAAGGTTTTGTCCTGGAATTTTTCATAGCAAAATCGTCTAGGAATTCATTAAAATCTATTTGCCTACGTTTGTCGTTTTGCACCGAATGCTTAGTGTGGACACTGGACAACCTCTCCTGGAACATTGCGGTCCTTCATTTTTAATTCCTTTGAATCTTGAAAAAAAACTTTCTGATGAGCAGTAAGTGACCACCAAGCTAAGAAATAAGGGTCGGCGTAGTTGGATAAACCAAGAACCACTATTCCAAGGCATCAGCAGACCCAAATGCGCTTTTGTCATTTTCTTGCTGTTTCCTTATTCTTTGTCTCTTTGAGGTAGAGTTCTGTGGTTGACAATTGGCAAAGTGACTTTTGCTTGCCATTCAAGCTCATCAAGATCTTCTCTGATTTGCTTGGCATGGGAGCAGTACAAACTTGCGCAAGTACTAAATAGCAACCTGATATCTGAATGATTTTGTTGTAGAAAATTAAAATAGAGAAAATCACCTCTAAAATACCAAACGAGCTTTACGTAATAGAAACGCTAACAAAACTACAGTATTTCTCAGAAGAAGAAATTATGTTTTTATTGTAGGATAACGCTGCTCACCCTAAACATAGCTCCTATCTGCAGTACAACCTTAAGCTTTGATCAGGTGCATTTCAAACAGGAACAGCCACAAACAAGTTCTTTCGCCTAATTAACACGTAACAATCGGTACGATTCAACAAACACAGGACGCAGTCAACGTGCTTTGATTATATCGACGCAATACTGTACTCGACATGCGGCTTGACCAAGTTCAACGATGACATTGGGATTCATGGAAACTCGGAAGACTCTGGCTTTATCAACTCGAAATCTGATTAGGTGAAACAACTAAAATTCATTAATAATTAAGACATAAATTTTTGACGAATATTTGTCGAACTGATAATAGACCGGCAATTGACTCCGTGCGCATCACAGTTTGCTGGAGGCCCCCTTGGATCTTGAGGCCCTAGGCTTAAGCCTACACAGCCTATTGGTAAATCCAGCCCTGCATGCTGGATGTATTTAAATTTTCGAAACTTGTTTTTTGTCAACACTAACCTTACGTATTCAAATGCCAGTAATTCTCACATTCTTCAATATCAGGAACCTTTACTACAGGTGTGCGGTGTACACTCAATCAGACTGATAATGACGTGATTTTTTCCACATCGTGCGATCAAGAGAAAATCACAAAAAAGGATTGAAAGATAATTATGGACGTCTAGCTAAATTTCTCAGCCAAAATTTCAAAACTTTCCTAATTCAACTTGCTTGATTCAGCTGACCTTTTTTGCATCACTAATTTCACATTTCCTTTTTGGAGGTAGCAACGCTATGTGTGCGCTGATACAGCGACACACCTGTGCTTGCAATATGTGCATCATTTCAAGCTTCGTCGTTAATTGGCAGTTCAGGCGTATTGATCATAACGGCTCACACAAGCCCGTATCTATTCTGTGTCCCCAGTGGTTGCACATACAGTTTAAAACTACTGGACATAGTTTAAAAAATTTGGGCCCCTCTCAGAAAACTCTTCGCCCCCCAAACATTTTATCAATCCACTCACTCCAAAGCCACATGTCGTGTTCTTTTAGGCTAGC
>JGI24159J19872_10011703_pt1 | contig 11484 bp, 11 predicted proteins | sample Ectturendosymbi4_FD_19872 | JGI IMG/M metagenome (IMG submission 19872) | reverse complement strand
TGCCGCAGCGAGGTCCGGTTCGCTTTTCGATTGCTTGCCCAAGCCAATACTTGCACGTCATTGATTGCCGTCGCAGGGCCCTGCCTTGAGCAGCGCCGAAAGACTGATCCTCGCGTAAACATTGATCTCAGTCGTCCCCTTCGTTTCGCAGACGTTCAGCTTCGTCATCCATCGGAGAAGTTCAAAACTCCGGAGAGGATCGAGTTGGAGAACATCCGGATGTCGATGCTGAACCACCCGGAGCAGCTCACGGAGGAGGAGCTCACCCATCACAACCTCAGCGGACAAACAAGGATGTCGCCGATCCAGGATAATGACTTCATGAGGTAAAATCGTACGACTGTGACGACAAGACAGTCCGCGAACTGGAAACGTTGCTTATTTGCTCAGCAGGAAAAGTTTTTCATGCGAGTTGTTTACTCACATCGTGACTTCGTGGCAAAGTGTGCAGCTGGTTTTATTTCGTCGATTCATTCATTTATGTTTATGTCAATTACAGCGCTCACAGTATTAAAAAGTCCTTTTGAGTGGACCATACGGTTCGGCTTATTGTGATGTAAAGCGCGTGTTTGTGTGCATGGTCTTGGTCTGCTCCTAGTTTGAATGACAGAAATGGATGCTGTTCATCTTTGTTAAAAATACCAGCTTCAAGATCGCAAGGGAGCTTTTTTGACCAAAAGTTGTGAGGATTTTAAGGCAATGGCACTGACGCGGAACAACCCCGTCTGACGCAGCGTCCAGTGACGTGTATGTTTGTTCCCTGCTACCCGAAACAATATGAACGATGTTGTGTTCGATCAGCTATGTACTTGATCAGAATCTGCTTGTATTGTAGTTTAGTCAAATTTACTGGGATCTGGTCAGCGTGCGTTTTTGAAACATCCTTTTATGATGGGTGCGGGCATGCATGAATTTTTTTGTTGCCGTTTTGCATCCCATTGCGGGCAAATATGAATTGCATGTTTTTTTGGACTCAACACAAATAATTATTTGTAATCGACACATCTCGAAGAACAGTTTCGGTCGTTTGCAATTCATCATCTGCTGGAACCATGAAAAATGCTCGCGTACGTTGTTTTGTAGAAAAACAGGTGTGTGAAAAATGTGTTTTGTGCAGTTTTCTTTAATTTCGCCCGTCGCAGTCCAGTCGTACTTACCAAGCTCATTCCACCACGCACCAATAAAAAGACTTGTTTTTAATACTGTACTCGTCGAATTTATAAACGAACACGTTTTCTTCTTGTTGTTTTGAGATGGCTCCCCCCAATATAGAGTATTCTGTATGCCCTGCGTTCAAGCGGTCCGTGTAACATCAATCGTCATCAATAGTCACGTGCTTGCAGCGATTCGTCCGACGACGAAGACGTCGACTGGGAAGCAGTGCTGCGTGAAGCCAACGCGCAAGGCCGGAACGATCGCGTCGGAAGCAGTGACATTGCAACTGATGAGGAGCGAGAGGACTCGTTGATGTCGCGTTCCTCGTCGAGAGGTAGGAGCAGCGTCTGTGCTCGGCCTTGTTTAAAAAATGCATCATTCTGTCTTTCCGTGCGTCGACATTCGACACTTTTGTGTGTGTGTGTGTGTAAGGCTGCAACGACATGACAGCCATATCGTGGCTGAACGACACTTGCGCTGGGGAGGAGTCGACGAAGAACGGCGAACTGCTCGACGATCAGCGAACGCTTTCCGGCATAAGTGACTGTGAAGGTAGCAACGGCATCTCGCATCTAACCACAGCAACACATTGCACGTCTAACCGCAGTTTTACTTTTTACACTAGTGCTGTGAGGGTGAAGCTTGCACTCTTACGGTTGGCTGCCATCTTTTTTCGCTGCTTTGCGTCAAACAAGTTCATTGCTCCCCAGCACTGAACAAAGACAGTTTTCGGTTCTGCAACGGCAGGTTAATGAGGAAAGCGGGAATCTTATGAAATCTTTTGAAAAATAAAAAATGCGCGATGGAACGCGGTGACGTGACCTGCGAACGTTTCGGAAAATGCTCGTTTCTGGCAGGCCCGCCCCGTAGCCAGGTTTGGGGGTTCGAAATACATTTTTCGGGGACAAGATTTTGTTTTTATCATGTGTTTAAAACAAATTTTTCTAGACACCAATTTTTGGGAGCGCAAAAAAATTGGGGCAATGCCCCTCCGTGGCTGCGGGCGGGCTGCGGGCAGTCACGTGTTTCTGAATTGGTGCAGTGTACATGCCTCGTAGCGTGTTGCTCACAGCGACAAAAAAGGAACCTCTCTGCGCACGCCATGGATATTGTTTCTTCCGTGCGTCTTCTTTTTGAGAAGAAATGCGCACCTGGTTTTCTTGCTTCGTAACAACTAGATCTGCCAGCGCTTCGTCGATTGCCTTTCGCTTCTAAACGTCCTCCTTGGATTTTCCGCCCGAGCTGACCTGCGCGGTTTCTAGTCGGATCGCACGAGAGCTCGAACATTTGCCGCATTGGTCTCTCGCCGCTTTTGCTTTTCCTGTAACGCTTCTCGATTGCCGGCCTGAGACATACATATATATATATATATATATCTTGCACCGACGTTGAAGCTGAGCTTGGCTGGGTTGCAAGTCAGTTGATGGCGCGTCACGCGATTTTATTTCTGCCTTTCCTGTTGCCAGCCGAAAGCGAACGATGTCGCGCTGCTGCCCATACTTGCTCGCTACAGCAGCCTTTCCTTCGCTCGTTGACTTCACTGAGGATTCGTTGCGCCATAACCTGTTGATGCGCAAATATCCGAAATGCGAATGTCTCCTGTCAAGATTTTTAGAGAAAAACATAAGAAAGCGTTTTGTGGTCGCATAACAAAACTCGGTGTTTTTGGCCGAGTTCCCTTTAGCGTGGTTTTCGCTCAAGCTGATGTCTCATCTGGCGATCGATTGTTACCAGCCAATGAATTCGCTTGTACTAAAAATATCAAAAAAGGTCATGTAGGTTTGTTTGCAACGAATTAACCTGTATTTGCAGAAGATCCACCGCTTAGCTTTAGTCAGTCCCTCCGACGAAGATCCTTGACGCCGGTCGAAGAAGGTAGTTGGAACGATGACTGGGGTGTTGCGCCTGTTTTATGTTGGAATGGCATGCTCAGTAGTTGACCCACTTGCGCCCGACCGCTGCCCCGTCACCTCGTCGCTCTCCCCCCTATATTTTCATTCCGAGAGCTTCATCCTCTCACACTTGGGCAAATACACACCGCTGCTTCCTGAACGCAACATAATCCGTCCGAACGTGTTTTTACGCGCGTACTTGAGCCGCCTTAGTGTCTTGTTGGGTGAAATTAACCCGGATGTCGTGATTTGCTTCAGTCGCCTTTAGCGCTTATACAAAACTACCGCAGACTTGCTGGAATGCGCCAGCTAGTAGCTTCACATGTATGCGAAAGCGTAGTCCAGGGATCTGTGTTTGTCGGTTAAGCACCAAACACCTTTTAGTCCGATCGCTTTTTTCCCTTGGCAATGTCGTGTAGCTCGGCGGTATCCGTGGAAAGACTAACGCGGCAGTCATAGGAAATGTGCGGCGAACTTTTTGCGGCCCTTGCAGTCGTGCTGGGTGATACCACAGTCGGGAGACCGTTTGGAGCAAGGCGCTCGACCAAAGCTTCACGCTGCTAACGAAACCTAACAAAGTCTGACTCACGTGCTTGCAAAATCGTTTATCTTCATTTCGTCTTTCCGCTTCAACAGCGGTTGAGTTTGCTAAGAGCGTATCGAGTGGAAGTGTTAATCCTAAAACAAGCTCTACTATACGGATGAACACGACCTGCTCTTGCTGGTTCAGACGCACACGCCATCATCAAATGTACGCAATTTAACCGAAAGTTTGGTCTGTCAGTCGCAGCAGCTGTTCTCAGTGGCCGTTCCTCGTGCGCGCACTCTGTGATCATGTTCTAAATCCGCGGATTTTCGACTGCTTAGTCACTTTTGAGGAAAACGACGAGCTGTTCAAAACAATATGCATCTACGAAAACGACTCGTATAGGAATAGATGCTTATCTCGTTTTCTGATCATGTTTTTGAATGGGTGGTCAACTTATCAAGTTCTATTTTTTTATTTTCTCGCTTAAACGATTTTAAACTGGGCGGGTGTTTGAGGTCTGCGGATTGACCAATGTTTGAAAGAGAAGATCGTTGAGGTGTGGTGTTGCTTCAAGATATTTGTTCTTTCTTCCGCCTGCTGTCATAAATACTCAAAGGCTTTAGTTGCTTAAGATTTTTTTTTTTCCAATTAAAGTTGGTTTTCCAGTAAAGATGTTCCTGTTCATATTTTTGCTTCCATCCCAGGCATGGAGGCGACACAGTGAATAATGCACATATGTTTTGCGATTGTTTTTTTTTATCTCTTTTTTGTTTTGTTTTCTACACGGGAGGTTTTCTTTGATAAGCCACACAGTAGTACATTAAACCTTGCTTCAGCATGTTAGCACTTTGCTTTCCGAAAACACCTGCATGTTAATCCTCTGTTTCAAGCCCTTTAGTCATCTAAATAATTGTACAAAGCAGTGGGATCCGCCGGACAGGTGGATTTTTGCGCCACTTCGTCCCGCGTGTTGCATACTATGTTTTTCGTTGGTCTTGTTGTAAACTATAGAGAGAAGGGACGCAACCAGATAAAAAATTAAGAGCAGCTGTAGCGTTGTTTTGCTGTCAGCAATGACATCACTTGTTTTATGGCGTAAAAAAACATTTTTCTTCTGTGCAACAACTTCATCTTTCACGCTTTCTGGGGATGTATAGCGCTTTGTGCTCAACCCCGCCCCCCCGCTGTGCATTTGCCAGTGGGTACAGTCGAAGAAAATCACGTGTGAAGATTGCTGTGAGACGGAGTGGCCAAACAGGTTACTTGCGCTCACAACGGTTCAGTTGCTCTGTCGCACGAGCAGCACAATTCGTTACCGCACAAGGCGTTGAGCTGCTTTAACCGAAGTTTCTCATGTTACTGCCGACTTCGCGTTGTTCGACTCTCTGTCTCCTCTCCACGAATAGTTAATACTCGCTCTTACTGTCACCCGGAAGCGGCTTTACGCCCGCTGCAGTTTCATTTGAGGCTTTGCATCCCAACGCGCAGAAAACCCGGCCGAGTTGGTTAACGGTCACCGCGCGCTTGCGCTCGAGTCCAACGAAGAAGAAGCGCCAGTCGAGTGTAAGCGATGTCGACGCTTGCGACGCAAATCGAACCTGGAAGCATCGATGCAGATAAGCGCCGACGATCCTATGGATGGAAGCGAAAGCGACCTTTCCGATGACTCGCCGAGTAACAGCGAGAGTGGAGCCACCGTTGATTTGGGCAGCGACGACGAGAAGTCCTTTGTTCCTGTCGCGGCTCCCAGAGCGTCCATCAAGCCGACAACCCTTCCGCGGACAAAGCGCCCGTCAGCTTTCAGCGTCCTCCCCAAACCCGGCCAGGTTTTCGACGACACTTTCGAAAGCATCCCGGTGCGCGAGAAGCCGGTTCTCGCCAACGGGAAACAACCCGAAGAGTGCCTTTTCCTGACGATGGCCGAAATGGAAGTCGAGCGGGAGCGCCTGCGCGCGTTACCGCCGAAACCTGCCTCTCGCTGCTCCGTCGTGTACATGCCGAAGCAGGAGCTCGCCAAGCTCGCGGATGACGCTGCCGATCCGGTCGGCAAGCGACACTTGTCTCAGGACATGGTGCAAGAGTGGCTGATGAATTGCGATGAGCGTGAAGCACCAGGCCAGAATGGTGTTGAAACAGTAGGTGAGAAGACGTAAGCGATGTGGTGTCTTGAACCTTTGGGATGCTGGTGGCTGGTGCTTTGCTCATAACACGTTCTGCAGTGCCTTGGTTACTCGTTTTTGTTTTTGTCGGATTGCAATTTTATTGCTTGCAGTTGTTGCTGCTTTGCTGTTTCAAAGATAGTGTTGTGTTTTTTGTTTGTTTTTTAAAATCTTGTTTGTTCGTGTGCCACGCCTTGAACCTCTAAGTTTTTTTCTGTTTGGTTTTGCTTGCCCCAGTTCGTGTCGTGTAATATTTGTTGTTTTTTTTGCAACTGTTTGGACGTCTTTGGCGGTTGTCTGAATCGCGTGCTGGTTTTCGTCTGAGCGGCGTTGGAACTTGCACGATTTGTATCCGCCTGACGCAAGCTCACACGATTGCTGACTGCGTCGTCTTACGTATAGGCATGTCCATGCTTCCTACTTGCCTGGTTTAGTTTTGAGTCGCGTGTCTTGTTGCATGTTTCCAAGTGCCATTCAACGCTTGAGCGGTGCATGACAGCTTCGAACACGACGTCATCCGTTTTGCACGCGCTCCGCCTGTCGTCATGTTTCAAAGTCACGTGACATGCCTTAGTGTTTCAGTGGACTGCAACTTGTTTACTTCTCTCTGTGAAGTCAAGCTGTTGCGTTTGACCTTCCTTTAGCGCTTCCTGTTTTGCCTTTCAGGCTCCTACAGTCTGTCAATGTCATCATTAGAGGGAAGTCTCAGCGAAAAGGTAAGTTTTTGCTCTAAAACTGGCGAATGTGACGCGTTTGTCGCAATCGTCTTTGATGCCATCGAAACGTCCGGAAGTCGGCTTCACTGGAGCGCGCCGCAAGGTACATGTTACCGCGTCTGTCCATTTTTTTCATTCTCTTTTCCGCTTAGGTCAATACCAAGCGTGAACTCTCGTCTTCCTCCTCTGACGTCGACTCGCTGACCGACCCAGACCCTGCGTCAAAGTACGGCGATATTCTGGCTGAGACTCAACCATCTCCTGCTGCAGAAACAGTGGGCACTGAATTCCACCGCCCCACGACAGATAAGGTCCGTGCGACGCTGCTGCACTGACACACTGTTGCGATTTCAGCTGAGGTGCCGCTATTGGATTTTCGCCTCGATGTCCCGCCCTTTACTGTTCGATGAAACCCATTCTAAAGATATATTAGAGGCCCGGTCGTACTTGAATGTAGGAGTCTTAATTTCTGTCACTTCGTGCGAGCAACTTAATGCAGCTTTTGTTGATCGACCGAGACGCTGCACAGCGCACGAGCTGTAGGCGGGCGTTGCTTAACACAGAGCAGCGGTCGGCAACTTTTTCGCACTACGGGCCGATTTTACGGACTCCTGGCTTAGCATTTTGTTTTGAGTTGATCGGTAGTTTGTATTTGATGCCACTCATCATGATATCCCGGACACGCGTTAATTCTGTGGTCATACTTGCCCACGTGATACTGATTCGAGACATTTACTTTCTCGTATCTTTTCAGAACTTGACCGATGCGGAAAAAGAACTGGAGGCGGCGGACGAAAACGCGAAAGGTATGCTTTCGTCACAGTACGTCTCTGCGAAGGTGTTTTGTTTTGAAAGCAGCAGTCGCTGTAACGTCACGTGACGTTTCGATTCATCGCCACAAACTGTCCCGCAAAGTTGGCGCCGCAGAAAAGTTTTGCCGCCGCTGTCGTTATTGTTTTGAGTGAGAAAAAAAGAGACAAAAGCAAATAAAGAGAGAATCGTTGTTGCTAACGTCGTGCTTCTGTTCAATGTGGATTCCACAGGCGCGGCGGACGAGATGAGCTCGGTGAGCACCGCGGGCGGGTCGCTGTCGGATCGCGGCGACGATGACGGCGAAGGAACAGCTGCGACCGACAAACAGAAGGTCGAAGAAACCGTCCTGTCGCCGACCGATGCCGCGACTGGACCTAATCTCGAAACGGGCGCAAGTTCCGATGCGTCCGCCGCGCCCCCTGCCAGAAAACCCAGGACCGTTTTTAACCTCCTGAGGAGCCCCGTCGAACACGACGTCCCCGTTTCGGCGCCTGCGTTGGCGCAGTCTGAAGAACTCGTCGCGGACGATCAAAGAGCCGAGCGCGCTCCAACTCCTGCGATGATGCGCGTCGATACGCTTGAACGCGTCGAGCAATACCTCCTGCAAAATCCTGTTGAAACCGAGACCGGTCGCCCTGACGATGATGACGTCGTTTCCACGGCCAGCTCAGCGACGTATGTCATTTCCCTTTCGGGTATAATATCGTGCAAAATCGCGGATGCATCGCTTCGAGTTCCTGCTGCCAATGAATGTACTTTATGGGTTCATTGCGCGAACTGTTATATTAGCTTTTCACTGATCTTTACAAGCTTGGTGCTAGTTTGAAATATTTTCTGCCATTTTGCCAACACTGTTGTCGTCCTTGCACTGCACCTTCCGGCAAATAGCAATCATCCCGCAGTAACTGAAGGCTCTCAACTCATAGTTTCATACCATGCTTAACGTATTGTCTTGCGCTGAAGGTCACTAAAAAACACAAGTCCTTTTTAACCGAAATACGCAGGAAGATCGTTTCACGTACGTGACAGTTCTTCTGATCGGCGCAGCTGGCTGTCTTTTATTTTTGTCGGTTTTTCTCTGGGAAGTCTGTGGTGATCTTAAACTCCCCCTGAACTCCATCGCTCAAATTACCCCTCCCCCACCGACTCCCCCAAGCTAAGCACTTCCTTTCCTCCCAGGAGCACGTCGGAGCTAAACACCGCCAAGTTGGACGTCGAGGATCTTTTGCAGGACAATTCGAACGACAAGGCTTCGCACCCCCCTCCGGCCACTCTGGTCGCGCGTTTGTCGAACAGCGACTTGAACAAACGAGAATTGTCGCTTTCCGACCAGTCGCGCACGCTCGCCCTCCCCGCTTCGACGGAGAGCGTCCTTATTCGCGCTTCATCGAGCGCCGCGAGAAACAACACGAGTGTGTGGACCAGTGTGGGCGGTGAGGAAGTTCGCTCTTTTTTGTAGAATGTTCTCTGGCAACGCGCAATGTGCTCGTCGTCGCAGTTCGAACCGAAACTTACGAGATAACGTTTCGATTTTCCCCCTCCCGTTTCTTTTTGGCCCCCTCGTCAAGTAACTAAGACCTGGCGACCCGCATTTCTGGTCCTGCCTGGTTTAAAAACAATGATATCGGAGATTTGTTTAAAGTTCGCTGGAAAAGTCCGACTGACACATGCACGTGTGTACATGTCAGCTTCGTCTGCTTTTGCTTGACTGCTGCACGAAAACTCTAATAATAAATCTTTCCTACAGGTATCTTTGTCCACTCGCACTGTATACATCAAGCGTACACTGTCACTTTTTTTAAATAATCGCACAAAATTACGCAACACGCACTCTCCGTGCTTGCTTGCTACTCACAAAACGATGGTAACTGTTGTAGTAATCTTTGAAAAAAGATACTGGTTTCTGACAGAGCGCAGGGTTGGTGTCGACGATTTTGTAGAATTATCCTCGTAAATTTGAGGCGTTTACCGCGCAGACGTATCGTCATCTATACCGGCGGATCTCATTGCGGGCGCTGATAACGGAAAATCAAACGCGTCCTTCTCGGATTCATACATTTCCAACTACAGACCCGCGACAGACAGTTTATCCGACGAGCAAGAGAAACGACCCAAACCTCCTGTGGAAAGGGGGTCTTCTTATGACAGGTTGGTCTCGAGTTTTGAATGGAGAATATTGGTCAATTTCGCTACAACGTGATTGTGGGTAATGGTGACGTAGTGCTTAATTTGGGAAAACTGGCATAAAAAAAAAACTTCAGTGGAAGTCGAGCAGTGACAAGTCTTTTATCGCAGAATATTTCCAAGTAATGTGCATTACGTTTATCGGTTTCTCTACATGGTTTCAGCAAATCAGCATAATAAATCAGTCACTGCGCTGGTAGCGTCATGATTAAATTTAAAAATCGATTTTGTTTTGAAACCAATTGTGCACAGAAGGAAATTCGTCGGTGATCCAGTGTTACCCATGCCGCCCTGCAAATGTGCAAAGCTCCTTTCTTGTGAGAAGAAATGACGCTGCTTTGTCCGTAAAAAACTTTGTCGCGCTGTTGAAATGCAAGTGCTCTGTCGCGTGCCAGCCTACATGCATGCAGAGAGGGTTCTGTGCTTCTTAGTCTCCAGCTGCGGATGAAGATGAGACTGAAAGCGCGCCACCAGTGGTTCAGACAAGATCCGGACCAACAGGAAGGAATCCGACGGATGAGCTCGTCGGGCGGAACGGACAGCGAGCAGGCGAAAGAAAACCCAACGAAACCGGAGCTCGCCGAGGAGGCGATGCCATCGTCAGCTGACGTCAGCGTGGGAAGGTGAATTCCGCCTGTAACGCGACTTTACATTTTAACCTTTCAAACTTGCGAACGTGCAATTCACTGTGCCAATCATAAAACTTGGATTCACAACAAGTTTTGCACGATTGCTAAATTTTTTAGAATTGCCGAGTCCAAGCCTGAGTTGTCCGATGTACCTTCATCCGGTCGAGCCCCAGCCACGCCCACCGCGCCGTCTTATTCGTCTCTCGATTCGGACAGCGATCAATTTTTCACCCCCACTGCAAAAACTCCGGTTCGGCCGCAACAACGCCGGAACGAGGTGTCGATTCCATTTTCCTTCCAGCCTCCTTCCCAGATGAAAAACACTCCACCGACGAGCAACCTCGGTAGGTGACGTAGCAGTCTTGTGTTATTCACCACCGCTTTGTACTTTGCTGGCTTGCGTTTTATATGATCACTGCAGTTGCCATTGTACGAACATGTTTTTTACAAACTTGCCTCGCCAATCTTTCCTGTGGCATTCTGGTCACGTGCCCGAACCAACTTAGCTGGGATCACTATATTCTGATAGGCGCTCGCAGGGGCGTACCGAGGTTAGATGGCGCCCTGGACAAGAAACAATTTTGGCGCCCCTGTTCTTTTGGGAGTACTGCATTGAAGAACGTACTTGCGACATTGTTGGGACTTTTGAGCGCCCGGGCCACTGTCTTCCCCGTGCCAACTTCGTTACGCCCCTGGACGCTCGACATTCAGGTCTTTACGAATTTCACAGCTGCGCACTTTGTCACTAAGTGTCACACCTTCAGCTCTTAGCAAAAATCCCAACTCTGCCGCTTGCACTTGCGTTAGCACTTTTTCAGTCATTACCAAAAATTCTCGATGCGTTTTTTTCGAATAACGTTTGTTTTCTCGTTTTGAACCAAAATGCTTTTAACCTTGGAATCCTATCGTGGGACAGGCAGACCCGCGTCAAATCGGGTCATTACATGAAACCTACGTAAGCGCGCGTCGCCCCGCTTTCCACGTTTCAGTAGCTTCATTTTTTGTGTGACTAGTTGGTAGGTGCGCCTGCAGTCGTCCACGTTTTTTCGATTTTGCAATGTGGGGTTCAGGTCTGGCAGACCCGACGTTATGGTTAGTGTGAGTGACCGTACGCTGCATTCACCATAAAAGACCAAGTGGCAGCAAATTGCTGAAACTCACTCACCGCATACTTCTACAGTCTTGTTAGCAGTATACAAAGGGAGAAGTTCTTCACGCCCATATTTTTTTTATGAGTGATTCAGTTCATGCATATATCACACCTTCGCTATATTTGGTCTACTTACTTTTCATCAAAAATCGTATGATATTTGAGTAAAGTAACTTTGTTAGTGCTCAAACTGCTCAGTGAGACTTATATTTTCAGTGTAGTTTTTTTGATAAACTGCAGTTGAAGGAAAGCATATT
>JGI24159J19872_10011701_pt1 | contig 11484 bp, 11 predicted proteins | sample Ectturendosymbi4_FD_19872 | JGI IMG/M metagenome (IMG submission 19872) | reverse complement strand
AAATGGAGGAAATGATAAATTCAGAAAAGCATAAGCTCCACGATTATTACCAATTCCACATATTGTTTCACCAAAAGCTTTCTGCTAATATTTTAGGTTTTAGCAGTAGTCTTTTTGAAGTTTCCAGATGTAAGACCAATAAATCAATCAATGTTAGACATCAATTAATATAAAAGAGACACAGAAGAATAGATGACACATTATACAAATAACACAGAGAGCAACATTCACACAGACCCAAAAATTGCACATGATTGAAGGCAGCTGCTGGATGTGCCTGCTCGCCTGCTCCTTGCTTGACTAAGGAATAAATAGCACATGCAAACATTCTTAAGTCACAGCAGTCAATGTATTTCTTGTGTTTTCCGCTGATATTTTTTCTTGCAATTGACATCAACCAATAAATAACTTTTTAGTAAAATAAACTCTTTACAGTCACAATAAATACTATCTAATTCTAGTACCTTGATTTAGGTTACGTTCTTTGTTTTGTAAAGTCCAAATTGATAACCTTTCAAATTCACGCAAAGATTTTTCGAAAGCGCTGACTATACAGCAGTATGACGTTTCGCGAAGTCAGCGAAACTTTTTTTTGTCAATTTTACTGGTGTATGAATTTCAAATAAATTACCTTTATTTTTCCGGAACACGTTGGTAAAAAAGAGAACACCACCACTAGGACTGTAGTGCCCAACTTTTATTTAGAAGAAAAACTTTTTGAAGAAAGTGCAGCTGCCAGTGTACGCCTCCGCCAAGTGTTTTGAATGTGCAATATGGAAATATTTAAACGAAAAATCTTACCTAAAATTTTCGATATTTGCAAAGCTCTTGGTCCTGATATACTGCGATTGTAAGGTTTGATCAAGTCCTCGTATGTTGAACAAGCTAAAGAGTTTATTCCAGCTGCAACTGTGCTGAAAAATCGGAAAGTTTATATGCAAATTTGTAGCTTGTCTGTAGTACTTGAAACTTGAGAAAAACTGTAGCGTTGCAATCAAGCGATATATCAGCGCCTACCTCAGTGTTCCACTGTATGTAGACGCAACGAAAATTCCAGGAATTCCTGGAGCAACGCTAAGAATATCCATCACCAAAAAAGGCACAAGCTGAAAAGCAGCAAGGCAATGCTAAAAAACATTTTCCAACACAAATCAATTTATACACCTGCATGCGAATCAGCGCACAACTTCACACTCCAGCTTAGCCTTTTGTACAATCCAATCTACGCGCAACTACAGCACGACCTCAAAAACCTTTTAGAAACACACGACAACATTCTATCGGGATTCAGTGAGAAGTTTCATCCAGTACCTGCCTTCAAACGACTGCGCTGCATCTGCACCACGTGAAGGGACCCGAAACTATGAATGAGATGCACATGCAGCACAAATATAAGTTTAGTATATAATTTTTGCGAGGTGAGTCGGAGCTGCGTTGCTTGTGTGTGACATACGCTTCGTTCGATATCTATAAAACTAAGCTGTAGGTGTTGGATGAGATTTAGCGGCAAAGTGGCAGCTTATGTGCAAGAAAATTTGAAATTGCGAAAGGTTGCTCTTTAGAGGAAATGTACGATTGAGAACTAACCTGAAAAAACATGATAGGGTTGAAACACAATGGACATACAGTATTCCAAAAATTCGTAACATTGATGTAGTCTATATGAAGACCTTAGTCATCCTCTAAATTTGCTAATAACAGAGAATGCATTTATGTTACTGTTCTCAGCAAGCTGTGCAGATTAAAAACATTTGTTTGTAAAAGGCAAGCGCTTATATTGCTCTTCTCTTGGTAGTGAGGAAAACTACTATTGTGCAATACGTTGTGGCCCACTGCAACGCAATTTAGGCACGGTAATAAGCACATACTTGGTCAGACTTGGTGACATGTCCCATAGAAAGAGGGTCACACCACTGGTAACGGGCGTACATCACCAAGCCAGAAATAATGGCCATACTCAAAATCGTCACAACACCAAGATCATTGACGTAAAGGGACCTGTAAAAAAATTCAACACGTCCATGGAACAAAACCTGTTGTAGAACGAACTCAACGTCAAGGAAACGTTTTTATGTTTAGACAGTGAACTTTAACTTTTTATTGGTTTCCTTGCTAGAACATTAGTTTCGCTATGTATAGAGGTTTATTCAGTAGTCCACGATGACGTAGTAGTTCAGTAAAAGTATACAGCTACCACAAAAATATTTAAATCAGTCATAATCATAAAGCAGTGAGAAAACTTACAATTTAGCGTGATTTAAACTTTTGCAACTTAAATAGCGCTGAACCATGGACTGGTTGATGCCATAAACCGACAACCACATAAGCGAACCCCCAATGCATATTGACAAAAAAGAATGTCGAACTCGTGGATCGAAGTCGAAGCTGAAAAACGAAACGTTTCATTACTTTTCAACTGGGCTATGCTTTATTTCAATATACTTGAAAACGTTATTTTTTTATTATGCTTGTACTATTTACACTCGACGTGTTTTTTGCCGAAATTAGAAGAAACATGATAATTCAAAGTGGTTTAGCATCGACTTACCAGGAAACCCCTTTGTATTTTAGTGATTTTACTGAAGAAAGCTTTTCTAGTGAACCCATGCGATGCATTACCAACAATTGGGTGAAAAGCGTTGTTGTTTAACATTTGCCAGGTTCAGGTAACTTTTGAAAAATTTTCTTTCTCAACTAACATATAGAAACTTTTCACAGAACTTCGGCTCTTCAGTTTGAATTTACTGCTTGCCGTCCAATTTCGCACAGATTTCTATATCTAGAAATAATCGAAGAACTGAAGCTTCGGCAAGTGGCAATGTTTTCGTTTTTAAACTTCTTTGAACTATAATAAAAGCAAAAGTAATCGTACATTTTAAGATGCACACAAAGCGCTCGAGTACAAAATGTGAGGTTTTCCTATTTAAAATCTTGAACACAAAAAGACTTACCAGTGACAACCACTGCTGTCATACTTATACTACAAGTTAACAAGCAACGACAGTGACTCACAGGCACTCCTCAGAAAAAAAGAATGGGCAAATTAGTGTAATAAAATTCGACTTGTAGACGGCAATTGAAAAACGTATAAGTTGAGAGTCTTTCACAACTGTTTGTTCTTTCATGAAGTATGGCCTACTATCCTATTTGAATAAGGCAGAAAAATCTGGTGAAACTTCTAAAAATCTGCAAAAATCTGCGAAAATATGCTGAACTGTAAAGCTTGATGACATCTGTGGTTGCTTTTAAACAACCATGTTTCTTCTACCGGGTCAAAGAAGGCATGATTCACACAAAAGTTAGAAACGGGTCATTACACAGCACTGAAACCCGGCAGCGTAAGAGGTCATGTAAAAATCAGCACTAGCTTTATAGTCTGAAACATGCAGTAAAACCCATACTTTACACACGCTGAAAATGCTGCCGTAGAAAGGTAGGTGAAAATAAGGAAAATATAAGACCTGTTTAAATATTCGAATTCTCGAAACTCCGACTTTTTCACCCAGGTGCTGGTAAAATGGCAACCAAAGTCGTGGCCATTAGGGTGCCAGGGAGGCTGGCCCCCATTCTTAGTTGTTGCTCCTTCTTCGTGGTTAACCACGCAGTTACTAGTTAGTTACGACTTTTAGTTTTCGCTGAATGCGGCCACCACCAATCAAAGCTTGCAGCGATGCGCCCAGTGCCAACTTTTTTTTATATACCTTACCAAGTAAAACAGCCACTGACTTTTTCTGTCAATGTCTCCCAGAAAACTTACCGCCAAAAATCAATCCTTCCTCCATCACTTGCAATTTCGAAGACCTTGGATATACCTCCCATATCCAAGCTTCCTTTGACAATTATTGCCAAGAAACCAATGCCCATCACGCAGCACTGAAAGCAAATAGTTCACAGTACCAAGAAGCAATCAACGCTTTTTGAGACAAGGTTCCAGTCAAGGCTTGATAGGCCAAAGCAGGCCAAAGCAGCTCAGGATTTTCTTTAAATACTTAGAATTTACAATGCACCCAAATTGATCAAATATATTTCTGTATCACTCCAACAATCTTTGGCTGAAACTCGGTTATTTCAGCAGTGGTACCTTTACCGGATGGATCGAGATTGCCGATCTAGTGAAAGTATGAGGACTTTTTGAAAAATGCAATGTCATGAAGACAAATGCCCTTCCATGTTGTCTGACAGAAATCAGCACGATTAGTATTATTTTTTCAGTTATACCGATGTGTAGTAATTGGGAATTTCATGAAGACCACTTTTTGTTCACTCTTGTCAGTTTTGGTCAATAATTACATCTAAGCAGGGGGATGTTTACTTCGGATTCCATGCAAGTGGATATTAATCGAACGATCTTAGAACAAGATGATTCTTTATTTTTTTGTGTTTGTTTTTAGTTGTATAAAACACAGCCAGACTTCCTAACAGGCCATACTTTTCACAACAATGCATTTTATGAAGGAGCCTGCGTGTCGCTCCGGAGTTAAACTAGCGCCAATTTTAAGCTCAGGTGCCTTTCGGAGTGGCAGCTTTTGTTCTTTGAAAAAATGTACAAATGTAACTTGTGTTTTGGAATCTAAAAAGTTTATGAATATGAGCCTTTTCCGTTTCCGTATGAAACTGCCAAAATTGTGAAAAGCTTTGTTCAACAAACTGCAGAAAACTGACATTTCTGTATGGTTGACGGAATGGGTGTATAAGCAATGGGTAAGCAACCAAAACCAGAGCACAATTTGCATGGCACGATCAAGTACAATCGCACGGTTCGGCACCTCTGCGAAAAAAATGCCGAAATTTAAGGCATCCTCTCCAGAACATGGAGAAAAACACTTTTGATAAAACTTTCGCAATATGCACTCAGCTTATCACGGATACATTTGTCCGGACATACACAAATTAAATAGAGTTTGTCTTTAAGAAGTTCTTGTCACAGGCTCAGATCAACTAGCAAACATTTGCACACCGAACCTGCACAACGTCATTCCACACCACAGCTTTGATGCCGCCAATCGTCGTATAAAAGATGCAAACGAGAGCTGTCACAACTATCGAAATGTTCAAATCCAGAGCTGTCACTGGAAACACAAGCACCAAACATCCAGGATAGTTCATTCAACGAAAAAACAATGAAGATGCTAGTTTTGTTATTGTAGATTGTTCGCCTAATCGACGTACACCGCTTGAGCTTTGAGTTGTTACTATCGTCTTCCAACGAAAACAGCCTTATATCAAAGTGCTATCTATAGCATTCAATGCACAACGCTTGCGTTACGTTGTGTACCTAGCACCTTCCCCTATCCGAACTTTTGCACCAGGCACCGAATATAACTCGGTTTACCTTGTCTATGTGTGCACCATAAAACCACCGGGTGTACTTAAAAAATGAAACGATTTCCTTGAAGTTCTTGAATCTTGTGTGAGAAAAGTTAAAGGTTTGTTATTGGCTTTCCAACGCCAGCTTGTTGTCTGCTACTGCTAATGCACATTGAATTATTTTTAATAGACGCAAGTAATACTGAAAGAAAACAATCGCGCAAAAAAATGCAATCATGAGACAAGAGTAGAGTCCATTCACAATACGAAACTCACTTTAGCGATTCACAATTTCACATTCAACTTAATTTGCATCATCGTCATAATCAGTAACTTCTCAATTCTTTTCTGATATTCTGCTAGTCCCGTTCGGTTTGTGCTATGCATTTTTCTCCGTATCTTTCTGTGGTCTTACTTTACTTTCGTTTTTCGGCGCCCAGGAATGCTCTGTCTTAACGTAAAGTGGTAATTGAGATTAAAAACCTAAAAGTTTAGATTCGCAAAAGCTTAGGGTTTACTTGTATTTAAACTCGATAGCTTATGCAGCGAAAGAGTTTTGCTCACCCTTGTTCAAAGCAAGCGCTGGCATGTACATCACCATTCCCATATAAAGTACAGTTTGAAGAATGAAGCAGCATGTTCCTGCAGTTCGAACTGTTCTGTTAAATCTGCGTTCCAAGTACTGTAAAGGAAATAGTTGTGTGGCTATGAAAAGTGTCATATATTAAGACATGGTTATTACGCGGCCATAACCAAATAGTAAACGTTTTTACAGATCAATGAATTGTCTCATTTTTGCCCGTGTGGCTTGCACTGCCCAGACGATGCTAAATCTAAGCAAAACGTACCTTCAGCCGTGTGTGAGCATATGCGTTTCATCTGTTTACCTTACCCAATACAGCTGAACTTTAAAAAATATTAAAAATATACACTATCTGTCGAAAGGAATCCTTTCACAGCCAAGAATCAGACACTGTGATCTTATTGGAACGTATATTTCGCCTACTGAGTGGGCATCATCAGCTCTTGGTTTATTAAAAATGTATGAATTTCTAAATAAAAATAAAAATATAATTTTCTAAATTTGAACTCTGCCTGTTACAGGAAACTTTGCAATCAACGTTGGAGCCATTTTTCTGGAATGCCAATCGTTTATTACCTATCAAAAATTTAAGTTCAATTTATTCAAGGGTGATGAAGGACATGACTTACAAAGATTTGCGGCAACATTGCTTTGTTTTCAGCAAATTAAATGCGTCAGAACTGTTAAACGGCTATGCTTCTGACCTTCAAATAATTCACAGCTTTCGCAAGTGGAAACTGCTCGACAACTTCATCGTCTGGATGTTAACAACTTCGAGATTGACGCCAAGACGTGGCACGAAAATTACAGATTCATTTGCGAAGACCCCTGTGTATTTCTTCTGGCATGGCTAACTTGGTGGATAGAAACTTAGTTACCTTTCAATTTCGAAATCTTGCAGAAAGTTGTCTCTTTGTGCTCAGAAACCTGATAATATCGGGTTGCTGTGTTCTCAGATGAGTCGCCATGGCAGCTTAGGTGACTAAGGGAGTTTGAAACTGTGTGAAGGTGGAAGCTTTTACCCAGGGCTTATTTGCATTTGTAAAACTGATTGGTTTGAACTTGAATTGCGAGGGATATCCTATCCAATACCACAATACCAGCAGAGGTTGGTCCTTAAATTTTTCAGGATCTTTAAAACAAAACACAAAAATATATAGGTTAACAGCGATACTGCATTAATTTTTTTTCTATATCAGCTCGTTTTCACCCATAACATTCTTTGTCTTGTTCCTATCTTTGTTTACCTTGTAGTTGGTTTATCAGTATTTGACCGGCTTTGACAAATTCACAACCTGCGATAGTAAATTGCTCGCCCTTACAAGGGTCGTCATGCACAACAACAAAACTTGATTCAGCATTGAACTTGCTGATGCATAGCAAAACAATCTTCATAACTGATTCACAAAAAACAATGTTTTTGTGCAAGCCAAGCTTCTCTACAATTGTTTAGTGTGTTGTTTCTTTCTGTGCTTTATCCTGGCATCACTTTTTCCGCAACCCATGTTTTCTGCTCTATAAAGCAGAATGACATATCTACAAACTACACTTTGAGCAGACGAAAAAGGTATAATATAACCATATTTTGTTTCCAGCACATGCACTAGCACTCTTGTTGAAGAAACCGAAACAACCAACACAGTTGCTTTCGCAGAACAAAGAAACCAATAGGACCGCACTGCTTGGCCTGAAAATCTGCATCTTTACAGCAACACCTGTCACGACAGAATCTAGCCACGAACGAAACCTTTCACCAGGCTCTATTCAACTAACACCAGAACGCATCAACATTTGCAGCGTAGCACAACAACCGCTTGGTACGAAACCAAAAACGATCTGACACCGACGTGCAATGCAAACGACCAGGCAAAGCAATGCAATTCGACGCGGCACGTAATCAGTAAGCGGAGTACTCAGTGCAGGCAACCGCGGGCATCAAAACCATCACAACACCATAGTATAGCTTACACAACGGTAATAACTAGGCATACCATACGTCCCGTTTTAGCCGGGACAGTCCCGTTTAAAGGCCTTGTCCCGGCGTCCCGATCAGTCATCCAATAAGGCCCGGTTTTGCATTCAATCAGCCAGCATAGCCCTACACGAATATTAGCGGCTGTGATTTGTCAGTTTAACCAACTTGCTGAAGAGTAATGTGTGATCTTGTTTCGTTGTGTTGGATCAGGCGTCTCAAACACGCGGGCCGCATGTGGCCCACGAGGGCGGTTTTTGCGGCCCACGATACTTTTTGGGAATTTAAGCAAATAACATTTACATTATTTAGTTTATTCCCGTGTGTTTGAAAGTTCTCGGCTAGCGAGTGAACAACTTCCTATCGAACGTAAAAACGGCTAGAAATGGTTTGCCTACAACTCATTTCCTTATGCAAAAGCACCATGCAAAACACATATATAATTTTCTCATTTTATTGAATCACTCTGAAAATAGTGGTAGGCCCATGCAATTTTTTGTCTAAGAGTTTCTTATTTAGGCTTTGATTTGGATCTTGTCTAAAAATTACTGTGTTGAATTAGAATTATCTGTTTTTTGAATTAGCAATGGCGGACGGTCTGATATGGACAACCACTTGGAAATCAAAAAACACAAATCTTGTTTTGAGGCAGCAATGTCGTCATCTCGTGTAAAACAATTCTTCAAAGCTGCTCATTCTGATGAGTCTCTACTCTTAGCATTGAACGAAGCTACTTTTGAGTATCACACTGCTATTAACGGAATGTCTTATAAAAGTTCTGATTGCAACCTTTAGGCTAGTTTCAAAAATTTTTGGAACTAAATTTGCCATTGCATTAACAAAAGGTGAACCAGTAACTGTTAAATGCATTGCTCCGATTATTGCTGCTGAACTACGTCAAGAATTAGATAAAACGAATTTTGTTTCCGTCAGTGATGGTCCGAACAGTAAAGAGCAGGGATGCTGGAGAGCGGAGACATGAAAGCTCCCGGGGCATTGCCCTCTGACCTTACATAAGAGGGGCAACGGGGACGGAGGTGCCTTTATATAAAAGTATCATAGGTTATTTCATGGTTAATCAAGATCGACTTGAAACAGCTTTATTGCAGCTATTCGCACACCCAGATACTTCAGAAAGGTTTTCTGTAATTTCTGTTATGAATTTTGACGTTAACAGTGTCGCTGAACAGAAACAAGCGTTATTGGTAACGATCTTTAAGTTTCCATTATCCTCAACTCTTACTGACCACTTGACCTACCGCTGTTCCGGCGTCCCTGGAAAAGAGGGTAAAATTGTTCGTTGTGGTTCGCTACTCTGCCCCTGATGTCGGTGTGAAAGCAGAACGATCGCAGGAAAGTCGTCAATAGGGGGGCTTTACGTTTGTGCAGGGGAGGGGGGGCTTGACATTAAAACTTGACAAAAATTCCACTGATTTGTTGTGTTTCATACTTCAATTTGGGGGGGCTTGGAGCTTTGTTTGGGGGTCTAAGTCCACCAAAGTCCCCGTGGCGACGAGACTGTGTGAAAGTGAAGCTTTCAGAATTTAAATCGCTTCAGGTGAAACTGTTGCAATACTTTGTGAGAATAGCTACATACTCCAAGTAAGATATGAACCACAATTGTCTGGTAAGGTCGTTGTTCTGAAGCGTCCCGGTTTTCAATCACGAAAATATGGTATGCCTAGTAATAACACGAAACCAAACACCAATCGAACATGTTGGATTTCGGCAGTATTTAGTTTTCATACATCAACGTCACACATTTGACACAAGCAGCCCACAATCAGAAATAAATATCTTACGTGGCATATGTTCTTTGCGTCTTACCTCATATGTGCTGGAAATTCCCAGGTTGTAAAACACAGGGACGAACACATTGGCAGTTACCAGTGCAACGATTGTGTAGGACACAGCAAACCACCAAAACATGGTTCCGTATCGGTACGCCTCAGCCGGAGTGCCAAGAACGGTAATGGCCGACATGAAGCTTACACTGAGGCTGAGAGCCACTGGCAACCCGCTCATCTTCCTGCGTCAATTTTCAATGAAAAATGTTACGATCTAATTTAAAGATGCCCTACAAGCTGATTGGTCGAAATGATATTTCGTTTACTTATTTGATTTTCAGCTTTTCCCGAATTTTTTACATTTCGGCGTATCAAGACATGGATATTTCTTCTACGCGCCCTCTGAAAAATATCAAAATTTTTCGTGAACAACATTTTTTACTTGCTCTTAGTAGTGCATTCCATTTAGTATGTTCCAACAAGGTCACTTTTTGTAATGTATAGAGTAGTGGTTCTCAAACTTTCATGAGCCGTGGCCCCCTTTTAAGTTTAACTAGCGAATACTTAATATATCGTGACACTTGGGTTATGAAATATCACGGCAAAGCTACCTGTAGTGAAGGCCTCTGCTCGTGGCCCCCAGAGTACCGCTCCGTGACCCCAAGAGGGGGCCGAGGCCCCCGTTTGAGAAACCCTGATATAGAGAGTTATAAAACCGTTGGTACATTTTGTCACTCCAATAAAAATTGGTATATTTTATTTTATTTTCATAAATGCGAATAATTTGATTTAACAAAATTTATTAGTTATAATGTGTTGTTTGTATCCAATCAATGGATTCAAAAAATTCAACAAGGGTTGTTCTCAGAAATCTCTGAGGTAATTGATGTTAATCGTACTGTTTAGCATCCTGGACCTGTTCAACTGCAATTCCAATAAGATAGTTGTGCAATACGAAAATCTTTACATAAATCACTCGCATTTCATTTTTTATATTATAAAGAAAAAGATTGTCTTGATGATTAAAATCATCGAAGATTTATTAATTCTGCACTTTGTAGTCTTAATCGAAAATAGAGTAATAGAAAAATCGACCGGAATTACATTTATGCAGTCACAGAATATTGAGACAAATTTTTAATTTTTGTCGCACACGTCCTTAGCTTTTACACAACACTGCAAAAAAGTTCAATGACGTCGTTCTACACAACAATGCAAATGAGACTGACGTATTCGTACAGTCTACGCTTGAAGTCATTATTTAAAATATACACTCTGAAGCGACTAGCAGAGTTTTCTACGTAGAACGTTTCGAGAATTAAAGCTCAGGCATTACAAAATGAAGCAATTGGAATTCACGCAAAAAATCATTTTTGACCTTAGGTCTTAAATGTAAAGAAGAGCGAAGATATGTTTCATACTCAAAAAAAAAAAAAAAACTGGCAAAAACGGTGATTTTTTCAAAAATTTTATTTGCTACCCCACAGAAAGTCACTGTATGAATTACCGCGAAACAGTTCACTGGAAACAGTTTGAAAAATTACGTTAGCTGGATTTTGTTCCGTTATTTGCGATAAACGATCTACAGCCTTTTTGCATTCAGAGATGAATTTCAGATAAAAAAATATCTCATTGAGATTCACCACTTTCGGGGGAATGGACGTTTTTTTCTCATTGCGGACCCCGTGATCACAACCGTGTGTAACGAGTGGTTAGCATAGGCGTAAGAGGCGGGGGGTCGGGGGGTCGGTTGCCCCCCCCGGGTTTGAGAAATTTCAGGGCAAACTCCGTTTTCAGGGCAAGCGCTAGTTGCTCAAAAATCCTGAATGATAAAA
>JGI24159J19872_10011699_pt1 | contig 11485 bp, 7 predicted proteins | sample Ectturendosymbi4_FD_19872 | JGI IMG/M metagenome (IMG submission 19872) | reverse complement strand
GGGCCACATTTTTTAATTACAATATTGGATGTATGCAGCAACCGGGGGGCAAGGCATGAAATGGGGGGGAGGGACTGGGCACCACTGTCACCCCGCTGGCGACGCCATGACTGGCAGTGATGATATTTATTTTGAAACCATGCCACGCTTAAACGAAAGTGAATAGGCTACGTTTAGTAAACTTTTCATCTAAAAATTGCCAAACCGCACTTAAGATAAATTGCAAATATCAAGGCACATACAGCCTGGCCCGCAACCAGGGGTGGGCAACCGGGCAATTGACCCCCGAAATTTTCAAAAACATGTCTAATTTTTAGGTAAAACTGCAAGTTGCAATCATTTTGTCCCCCCTGGGAAAATATCAGCTGGCTGCGGCCCTACAAGGCCTTTCCGACAAGTTGTTCAGAGCTGGAATACCAAAGGGGTGGTCTGTGATCCAGGGTTTAGTTTACTTTATCCAACAAAAACTTACCAAATCCAGTAGTTTAACAAAAGTTTTATATGCTTGGTGAAATCGGGCTAATCAGTGCTCACAGCATTTACAGCGAAACAAATTTTAGAAAAATTTGAAGAAATTGTTAAGCCTGTCACAGATTTGCACTAACTGAGCTCAGCCTTATGAGTCCTTACTATCTGCCCAAAAACTGCTATGGTTTTCAAAAAGTAAAGGTGAAGCGAAGTATTTGCAAGACTTGTTTTGTTTGTGCAACGCGTGATTATACTCGGGCATCCCAATTTAAAGCATCCTGACCCTGGATGCGCCGAACTTCCAGAATCACAATTACAGCAGAGTTGGCGTTAGGGGAACCTGGGTTGTATGGTTTCCATTTTTTATTTTTAAACGTTTTCGACCTTCCTTCACATGATTCAAAGCTACTTTTCGAAAAAACATATCCCAGAAGCGACAAATTAAAAGTTGGGGAATGTTTGAACGTGAAACACATTTCACCTCCCAGCAGCAGATCTTTGAAAAAATTTCTTGATGGCTCAAATGATTGTGCTGCAGGGGCAAAATGGTACAACGTGCAGGGCAAATTGAGCCACCCTATCTAAAACATAATATAATTTCTGCAGAACACAAAGGTTCTGACTTCTGAGGACTAGCTGTGTCATTATGAAGTTTTCTGTTCCGTCCCAGACTATCTAGCAAGAACATTTGTACGCTCAGAAGGCAATCTTAACTATTAAAACTTACGAACGAAAGATTGCGCTCAATTCCAACGTTACTTGACCCTGTATAGTTGCCTGCATGAGTTCCTCACGAGCCTATCAGTTCAAATGTCCCCAGTCATCCATCTTTTCGAGCAGGAAAATTAGACTGAGATTAAGCCCAGCACCAGCGTGTATCTTTTTCTGTGTTGGAATATGCGTTTCCTTCCTCAATTTTTGTGACTCATATTTCTCATTTGGGTTAGGTTATTTGAGAGTTTATCTAGTCAACTAGATATGAGTTCACAAAACATCCAACGATGCCAGTTGTAAATTGGCCACGATACTCGGGGTATCTGCATGAAAATGCATTTTTACCAAGACATACGCTGAAGATTTTACTTACATCAATTTGCCGCATCACTGAGGTTTTTGTCGTTCACGTGTTGCCCGTAAACAAACGGATTTCACCGCGTTACATACGGACTTTTTTCTTGTCTTAATCTAGCTCTTTGCGGCGTTCTCGTATTTGAAAAATAGCAGCCATTTGGGTGATACAATCTGGTAAACATCAGAGCGTGAAAAGTCATCGGCAAGGAATGCCGTATAGCCAAGGCAAATAAACTGCCATAGATTGACTGCGTGGAGCGGCATGATCTTGGTGTTAAAGCTACAAACGATCTCTGCGGTTTGAGGCCGCTAAAACATATAATCTGATGCCATTAATCTGTATCCATGTCGTAGGTCATTATAGCCGCTGTATACAGCCACTCAAAGTCTCTACTTCAAAGAAATTATCCATCAAGCAAGTGTGCTTAATGCATTGTACATAAGATCGATCTTGGTGTTAAACCGATTTGCTTCGAGTGTGGCACACCATGCATTACCCTAACCCAGTCAGGGGAAAACTGTAAAAGAAATGAAACAGATAGAGCAAGCAGTGGCATTCGGAAACATCCCAGAATTGTAAAGTTGACTGCATTCGCGGGTTTCGATCATTTTCATCCATTTTTCGGCGTATCATACGTGAAATCTTAATAATGACCTTCATGTCACGCAGAACAACTAACTAACCTATCTGTTGTGTGTATCTCAGTGAGATATATACAACAAAAGGCGTTGGTTATAGGACAGCATAAAAAAGTAAAAAATGGCCTCCACATAATTTAAACAAAGCGAGTGCACAATCTACTTTTATTCTTTAAGCCACTGATCTCGGGTTGATACTGATGATAATAAATTGTAGTGATGGTAACATGATAAAAAATGCATGTCGTTTTCGATGCACCAATGAAAAATGAGCAAAATCGCTTTAACCGTTACTTGAAGCAAAGCAAACTATCTTTTAGTTAATACCTCGATTCACCATTTCTTGGAGTGTTTGGCTTCTGATAACAGCAATGTCTTACTGTTCGCAGATGCAAAAAAATAGGGCATTTCATAAAATGCCTTACTTATGCTTAACTGGTGGTACAGTATTTTGTGGGTGGGTGCTTTGGATTAATTAGGGGCTTGTGATCCCTTGACTAGAGTTTCTACGGTGGTATAATGTCGTGACGTTTTTCTCATGATCATTTGTACACGCCTTCCCCTTTTGTGGCAGTTTTGACCGTTTTCGTCTGAAACACTTTGAGGCAGACTATGAAGACACACTCAAAACGAAAATAACTTGCATAAAGGACCATTTTAAGATGCCGAACATGTCACACTCAGTTGTTGCCATTGTCCTGGCAACCATTTATACTACATCATTCAAGAACGTCAGGATAAAGGTCTCTTGCTCTTATTGATAAAACCCGAAGAATATTTTTAATTCATGATTTAATTCATAACCAAATTAACCATTCAGGGGCAAAAATCAACGTGACTGCAATCTCAGTAATTGTGCATATAGTGCGCCTAGAGACGAACTGTTCAGGCAAGAAGATTGTGGGACAAAAGTGGTGCATTTCTTCATTTATGTTAGTTTTTTGTTCGAATTCTAGTGCTGCTGATTGGTGAATATCAAGTGGATTTTAATATTCAAGAGTCTTGGAAAGGGTTTGTTGTTACTTCCGCCTTGCCCGTTACTTTCGTACTGCTTTTAAGTCGACCCTTGGACTGGCATTGACATCGAATGCAACTCAGTGTGATCACTTTGTAGTCATCGTTTGTGACAATTGGTGGCTATTGTGCATCAGTGGTTGTGGTGTTTTGCTAGCTTTAAGTTTATACCAGCCCGAGGCAAACCTTACTTTGCTTGTATTTTTCGTTATAATCTACTCGTAATGGCTGCTTTATCGCAAGACCCAGATAGCCTTTTCGGTTTATTTTTGAGTTCCACTTTGTTCCACCAGAAACTTGGTAAATGTGCAGGCTACGTGATAGAAGTTAAAAAACTTCCGTTTCCAAGTGTTCCCATGAAAAATAATTGTCGCTTTTTGCAATAGTTGCGAAACAAAACTTTAGAAACTTTGTTTTACTGCAAAATATTTTCTTGGTTCTACTTAAACTGGTCAGTGTAAGCCAGTGGTTAGGTTGCCATTTGCAATATTCAGGGGTGACGTGAGCTAACATGATTTTCCATATATTATTAAAAATGCAAGTTCAAAATGTCATCAAACTTCAAAGTAGATTGCTCACCATGCGTGCTGTCTACCGCGTGATTCAAATCTGAGCTTCACACTGAATGAAAAACTTTACATCACAGTTCAGTGAACATGCAATCATGCCTGTTTTGATGCGAAAAGGCGAGAACGGTGTACTACGGCGAGAAGCTGCGGTGAGAGGTCGATTTCTGGCAATTGAGATTTCTTGGCTCCTCTGGAACGCTGCTGTGACTGGGCGCACTCCCACCCTGAAAAAAGAATGTAGTAAAACAACAGTGCGCAGTGCTGTCAACACAAAGCGATTTGTGAAGAAACGAAGTAGCAATTCAGGCCAAAGACAGCAAGCGTAGGGCTTCAGAGCACGTTTTAAGTGGAGATGACCAAGACGTATGGGATTGTGCGTCAGAACTGATTACAAATAGCATCTTCTTGGGTGCGCTTGTCGTCCCACTACTTCAACCTGCACTGATACTAACGACGCACCACTTTTTGATAATCTGAGATTATGAGACCATGCTTATCAAACATTGTACAATACTGTCTTTTCAGTGCCGGATAAAGCTAGCGCTGAGCCTGTAGCATTTCAAGAGCGCGGTTCAAAGAAATCTCCAACACCTGCTAAATCATAAAGTGCGTGGGCACGCACTGCGTGCTCTCTCCCGTTCGCATCGTGACATGACAGTCTGAGTGTAACGTGCCGACCGCCAACCACAGTCTTATGCCTTTTGTTACGTAACCGTGCAAAAAGAATTAAAAAAGAATATCTGGACAGTGGACACAGACAGCGTTCAACTGAAATCCTTCGCTTGGTACTTATGGCAAATTTAGAAAAATACTGACTTCTTAAACTGAAAAAAATCTTGTATACCGCAGGTTTTTTTTAAGGAAAATGTTAGGTGCCCGGTATGGACCTATAGGGACCCGATTTCTCTGATTCTAGGGACCCGATTTTCTATGTTTCTAGAGACCGGATGTTAATTTTCTCTGATTCTAGGGGCCCGATTTTCAATTCTAAGGACCTGAATCGGGTCCCTCAAGCACCTTAAAAAACCCTGATACAGTATAATGTAATAAATTAGATTCATTACAGAAGATCGCGGGGCCCCCAAAAGCGCGGGGCCGGTAGCAATTGCTACATTTGCTGCTACAGTATTGTTAATTCGGCACTCAGTCTTAAATTCGCTGCGAATCGCAAACCTTGCATTCCCATCGTAAGCCGCATCGTAACAGCCAATCTTCCGTTTGGGAGCATCAGTTTATGTGATGGAGCATGTGAAGCACCGCTAATTGCATTTAAAATTGCAGAGCTGGTTTGGGTTGGAGTGTCCTATATATAGGGAATATATCTAGGTCTAGGTGCTGTATATTTTGTTTGAGCGTCAGTACTTCTGACTCACAGCCTGTGCCGGATAACTCGCCGCAGCCAATGCAGACCGAATAAGATTTAGCGCAGCTTCAGGTCTTTGATTTGACTTCAACTGCCAACAAACAATAATCCTGAAATTAAAGGCTTTTTAATTTTAAAAAATGGCATGTGGTAATTGCTTCAACATCACCACTTGGAAAGTCCAGAAAGGCTGCACAACTTTTAGTGAAATATGAAAAAACGTTTTTGACACAGAGAGTTTGTTTAGTCAGTATAAACAACCCAGTCAACCACCAATTAATCCAACTCCAGAGTTGGACAGTGACATCACGAGGGTTGGGAAGGGGCAATTGGGCCTGGATCCAAAATTTTGGTGAGTTCCAGATGCTAATTCATGGTGTAAAAATAGAAAAACATCTCGCATGTGGGAAAAAATAGACTATAGTCCACTATAGTGTCCCGGGACGGTCGATCTTCGTGACGGCACTGGCGGTATCTAAATATTGATATATTAGTCACTAACAGGAATTGTGTCGAAAATTTAATAGTTAAAGGGCTACAATTACATTGACTTTCATTTCTATTACTTTTTAACAGTGCACAGGGTTTGCAAAACGTACAATATGCAGACTCTAAAATGATTTTTGATTAAATCGTACAAGAAACGAAGCGAAAAACGTTAGAGATTGGCATAATTCCTACTAAACTGACACTTTAACAACAAACTCGCTATTGTGAAATAGTCAGAGTCATAACCGTTTGAAAAAAAGGAAGTTGCTATTGCAAATCAGCTAACAACTTCTCTGACGTGATCCCTTACAACTTTTCTAAATGAAATGCTGCTTTTAACAGGTTCACTGCATATCTTACAGAAAAATGCTAAATTGTCAAAACAAAAACAACACACGATGGTTTGCTATTCCTAAAATATAAGAATATTTTCCCCACATTGACAGAACAAGAAAACTTTTTATGTCAGTTTTGTTCGGTACTAAATCAACAAGATTGCAATTTCGTTATTAAGTGTCTTTTATGTTTTGCGTGGAAAACGATAAGTATGTGCGGACATTGGAAGTGATGTCGTTTGTTTTACTAGATCTTGACGTTATTATTAAAAAGGAATCAAGCATACCTTGTGAAACCTTTGCTGCTGTTGTTGTTGTACGAGAAGGCAGGAGCTTTGAAGGGGTAGTAACTTGGCAGATGAGCCGCTTCTTTTGCAGGGAAATCGACATCTGACGGAGTACAAACCTTCTCTCCATCGACTGCGTCTCGGAAGGTAGATGAATCTTGATGAGAACGGGGTATGGGGTTTATCAGCTGCACTGGCTGCCTCGCTGTGTAACCTGTAGCTGGTTCGGAAAGAGGCCGACATTTTCGTTGCATTTCGTTTCTAACATTAGCGAATGACTCCTGATCACTGTATTGCTCAGGTGTCTCTCTAGCCTTTTCACACTGGAGGTTGTTCTCAGAGCCTGCAGTGCAAGATGGCTGCTTATCACCCAATGATGTTTCACCCAATTCTTTGTCGGAACTTTTAATCGAAGTCTTCCCACTCCCGGTGCACGGGTCACGACCCTCGCCAGTCATTGTGATGTTTCCAGTGTTTGTCTTGCCGTCATTGTTCGCGTCCTCATTCGATATCTTTACCGCAGCCTCGGAATCTCTAATGCTTCTCGCATTTTGTCGAGCTTCGAGTTCCAGCTGATGACGCACTTTGTCCTGTTCGAGTTGACGATTGTTGTCGTACCATTGCGGTGATTTTCCACTTTGCGATCTCGAGGGCAAAGCTTTTCCGTCATCGGGCGGGTTTGGTTTTGGCCTCCATGGCGTTGTCTCATGTTCCGTAACGGCTGGAGTGGGTGCCTGTGCAAGGGTCCGCTTCACAAGAGAAAACACTGAAAGAAATCCAAGGTTTTAAACTGACACACACATATAAACAATAGACATAGTCAACGGCGGGAAAAATGCCGACGGTATGATTTGTTTAAGTAAGATTTGTTCTTACACAACGGTTTTATGCGTAAGCTAAGAAACGAATTAAGGCAGTATTTGTTTATAAAGGTAACTAAAGACATTCTGCATGAAGAGACAGCAGACGTTTCGCAAGTAAACATTGAAAACAATTTATTTTATTGAATTTGTGAGGGAAGGTCAAATTAAAAAAGGGACTCCGATTTGCATATGGAGTAAAGATTAGCTGTACATTGCCTGACGGTACAAGGGTTATCTTAAACGGATTGCCCTCGGCTGCTTGTCGCGTTTAAAGATATTTTTCGCAGGTAGTAGAAAAAATGTCCAAAGCCTTAATGAAATTCGATACTGCTAAAATCATTCCTAAATGGCACAAAACATTTTAAACACGACAAAGGATCTATTGAAAAAAGGCGAATTTGTAAGTACTTTGCCAGCTGCCGTGAAAATTTTGTACAATTGTTTTTTTACAAAATCTGTCATTTGGACAAAGTCGAGATACGACCTTTACCCATAAAATCAAGGACAGAGCGGGCAAATCGAACGTTTGCAATAATGGGTCTGATTTGATTTGCTGGTGGTTAGTACCCTATATATAGATCATTGCCTACAACATCCGTGTTTGTTGGGCATTTGCTGTTGATACAGAACTACCTCGTAACCTAAGTTTAATTTTTATGATGCGCCTTTCTAAGTGTGGTTGAACGATTGGGTATTCGCTTTATATTTACGGCGATACTAAACAGCCAGATTTTTGAAAACATTTTTAGCAAAGCATACTTTTTATGACCTACACCCATTTTAATTATCTGTGGCAGTGAACAAGAAACAACGAAATTATATAATCTTTTATACTAAACTTTAAAGTGGTCAGGCCAACTTTGCGTTTCTACATCTAATTAATTTTGGAACATTTTGAAATCAGATTCAAACATCTGTGCTATGAACAGAACAATGCAGTAAATTTACAACATCCGAGCTGCAGCCACAACCTAAATCATCAATTTTAGCTCGAAGAGTTCTCTCCTCTTGTTGCAAAATAAATGCTTCACTTTGACGACGAAACACTTCGCTGCGTAGGTTGGCCTGAACCCTGAGCAGGCCACGCAAGCGTTTTCTTCGTTGTCGTTCGATCTTCGCCAGTTCTTGGCAAAGCAACTTTTCCTCCCCCTCATTCGTTGCACGAAGCCGATCGATCTTCGTTGCCCCAACCGCCATGCCGGCATGCATTCGCGGAACCTCACAGAAGCAACGTTGTCTGATTCGACTGTTAGCAGTGGCTGCAGTTGTGAGACACTGGCGAGGGCTTAGGTAGCATTTGCCTAAATTGCCGAAAATCTCCGCACGCTTTGTATACTCGTGCTCGCTTGACCAGAGAACCTTTCAACTGGACGAGTTACAGGCGAAACAGAGGCTATTTTGCTGCTGGCATAAAGCGAACCGGAGTCAGCTTTGAGATTGTTGATGAAGGACTTTTCTCTCTATTGTTCGAGGCCCATTCACTGAACCAAACTATTAAAAGATGATTTTCCTCGTCGCATCACACAATGATCCTAGGTCTTTTAATGGCTTCCAAACATAGGCTATTAAACGCAACCAGACCTTTCCACAACACGCAATAATGTGCAATTTTCCGCCATGTGTGTACATGACAAGCAATCTCTCGCACAATGCGAGAAGCAGATCTTCCTGTGCTTTGACGAGAGTAGCCGTAAGGTTTACAAAGGTAACAGCGAAACAAACCTTTACTCATATTAATCCGACACTGTCGTTAATACGAAGCTTGATGCTTTGTGCTTGTTGCACAATAGGTGGTGATTTGCATCTGGACTACACAGCTCTTCTTACAACCATCACTCGTAGTTTGGTCTTGTGAATGGAAACAAAATAGCGTTTGACTGTTTTGCAGTCATTCAGAACGCTATTTTACAACACCAACTCCCTACTGCGCATACAGGTTTTAAGTTCGTGCACCTCAAATTTCTGCCACACAATGAAGCACAAATTGCACGGCATAGCACTGCTGAAAAGTTGCATTTTGCTCTTTCTACCTTGTCGGTAATCTTGCTTTGATATTCTGAGCTACGGGTAGTACGGTTAAACTGTTCTAACAACTTCTAAAAAATGAAAGCAAAAGCCCAACCTAAGTATAAGCTGTTTGCTAAGTCTTTTTTTAAATTTTGCATCGTGTAAGAAACAATAAATGAAAATGGTAGTGATTTAAATGCAACCATCGTATTAAAAATTGTTGCAAAAGCACAAATTTTCGGTGGGAGTTGCAAACATTCATCCGTTCTGCTTAGAACCATATTTGCAAGGGTTTCACACGTACGCTGACCGGTTACCTTCATATTTTTGGAAACAAAGTAAACAAGGTCGAGCTCGATTTTCGTCCTCAAACGCTCGAACAATAAACGTACCGTCACATACTACAAAGGTGTTGCTGAGCGTTGACAAAAAACACATTGCGGCATATCAAGTGTTTCAAGCTTGATCGTTGTTTTCTAAAAGTAAGTATATGATTGAGTGTTACGATAAAGACAAGAAAGCTAGAGCATGCTGCATTTGTGGAAATTTACAGAATCAAGAATCCAATGGCTTTTTAGTACTGCGAAAGTAAAAGCCACATACTGCTAACTAAAGTATCCTGATCATGTATTTATTTCATTCATTTTCATATTCGCTTTTCCTTTGGTGGATCCCGGGCTCAGCAGCTCTAGGAGGACTCGAAATATCTCATACCTTTCGGGAACCTCTGATAGTTCTACTCACTCTACACCAAAACGCCAAAACGGGAACAATCAAGGCATGAGATGCAATCACGTAACTTGGTCCTTGGCCGACCTTGGGTTGTTTTCCCGGGGGTATAGCCAGTAGGACGCATGATCATTTAATGCTTAAATACAACACAACTGATTGTGTGTGACACAGACAATCTTGCTCGTTGCTTCTCTTCATTATAATTTTGTTTTCATGGAAAATTAGAAGAACAATGCTCACATCGTAGGGACATCTGAATACAACTGTCAGCCGAAAGAATGCTATCCAGAACAACTATCTCGTGGCATCTTCACCTGGTTTTGACATTTTGAAAGAGTATAACGCTTAATGGCGGCGATTGTTCCCTGGTGGTTACTTTGAAAGAAGTGACTTCCGTAATGAATTTACTTGATAATGTTCATGATGGTTCCAATTAGTATTATAAAAAATACTAGAGGCTGCTTGTTTTCAATTTGACAAACCGTCAACAGTGTACCTTTATTTTGAACTTCATACCCATTGCGAAAAACACGTGTGTTAAGTTTTCCATATGAAACTGCTTATGACTACCAGTTGATGCTTTTGCGATATGAGACATTCAGGAGATGAATATATTTTTTGTTTTGTCCTGGCCAAACAAATTTAGTTTTACAAAACAATGCTTGGCTGGCGGGAACACTATTGTAATTTCGAAAGGGGAGACAAACAAAAACATCACGGTTAAAGTTTTGAAAAGACACATGGCCTACGTCAACTTTACACATCTTTTTTCTTCGCTGTGCTCAACAGTAGCACCCAAAATATACAATTTCCTAAAAACCAAACACACTACGTATATATGTAGCGGCCGTAAGGACAAGGTCTGTAAAAATCTCGCACATACGTCAAGTAAAACATCCCAAATGGTTGCAACTGCTAGGATCACGATTCGATTGTTTGTTACTTTTCCAGACTGCAAAGAATCGAAGGCAACGAAACCGTCACGCGAAAGGATGTGAGGTTTAACTTCCCTTATGCTGTCATTATTGAAATACGTGTTACGAAATAAAAAGCTACAATCATAGTTCTACTCACTCTACACCAAAGTCAGGCTGAACAGAGCGCAGCAAACAATTAAAAAGGTTTACTCCTGGCCTTCATAACAAAATCATCTATAATTTAATTAAAATTTGTTTGCCTAAGTTTGTCATTTTTAATGCACCGAATGCTTAGTATTGGACAACCCGACCTGGAACATTGCGAACGTTTAATTCTTTTGAATCTTTGGTAAGACCTTCCTCCTGAGCAGTTCGTGACCATCAAACTAAGTAATAAGACTACGCGTGGTTGGATAGACCAAGAACCACCAATCTAAAGCATCACACCCAAACGCTGCTCTGTCATTTTCTTGCTGTTTGCCGACTATTTGTCTCCTTGGGTAGAGTTTTGTGGTTGCCCTTTGGCAAAGTGACTTCTGCTTATTTTTTAAGCTCATCAAAATCTCTTTGATTTGTTTAGCATGGGAGCAGTACACACTTGCGCAAGGAGTGTACTCAGTGGCAATCTGATTTTTGAATCACTGAATAGAAACGCTAACAAAGCAGTTGTATTGCTCAAGATCAGAAAAAGCAACTGTGTTTTTATTGCAGGATAATGCTATCCTTACACA
>JGI24159J19872_10011698_pt1 | contig 11486 bp, 4 predicted proteins | sample Ectturendosymbi4_FD_19872 | JGI IMG/M metagenome (IMG submission 19872) | reverse complement strand
GTGGCGTAATCATGTCGCCACTTGGGCTTAGGCTAATAACAGTGACAGAAATTTGAAGTCAAAAACAAGATTTGGTTTTTGCATTTGCATTATATTTTTCAATATATTTTTGGATTGGATTTGACTTTGAAAAACTTAAATCAATTTACTGTTATCTGGAAAAGACTCAAAGGAACAGACTCATGAGGCCGACTGCCGTGATCACGATATGCAAATACTTCAAGGTGTTGTTGCAACCTCTCTGGTGGCGTTGCGTTGAATGTGTGATTCACCATGAACAGGATGTGCGCGAAGAACAACAATATATATACGTGGCACGAACAAGCAATAATAGAGTGATTGCGGCGCATGATCTCTATTGTTGCTTGCTGCCACAGTGTGAAGCTTTGTGCACATGCCGCTCGTGCTTTTCGGATGGCAACACAATGGTGCTGTGACCAGGATGTGAACGTTGTGCCGAGTTCAGCCTTCACACAAAGAACGTGCGATTGGTGCGGTACGTTGTAAAAAGGAGGGGATGTTATTGCAACCTCTCCGGTGGCATTGCGTTGAATGTGTGATTCACCACGAACGGGATGTGCGTGAAGAACAACAATATATATATATATATGTGTGGCGCGAACAAGCAATAATAGAGTGATTGCGGCGGAATCCAGCACATGATACAGGGCCGTCACCAGCGGGGGGCCAGTGGTGCCCGGCCACCCCATTTGAAATCAGTGCCCCCCATTTCACGTTTGGACCACCAGTTGCTGCATACATGCAATACTGTATTTAAAAAATTTGGCCCCTCCTTCTGGTTTTTGGCTCCCCCTGCTGCTACACCCTGGCGACGGGCCTGGCATGATCTCTATTGTTGCTTGCTGCCACAGTGTGAAGCTTTGCGCACATGCTTCTCAGGCTTTTCATGGAACCAGCCAGATTACCTTGGAAGGCCCAAGTCCTCGTTGTCACTCAGGGAACAAAACGAAGGTTGGTGACTGATTATTCTACTACTATCAATCGTTTTACGGTAGCCTATTGGACGTTTATCCCCTTCCAAACATTGAGGAACTTGCAAGGCTGTTGCACAAGACAAATATTACAGTTCATTAGATTTGCGTTCTGCCTATCATCAAGTACCGCTTTTGCCGGAAGAAAAACAATATACCGCTTTCAAAGCTTCTGGCCGTTTATGTCAATAAACGACTTCTGTTTGGCGTCACTAACGGTGCTGCTGCTTTCCAGATGTGTATTGATAATTTCATAAAAGGATTCAACTTGAAGAAGGTCTACATGTATCTAGATGACAAAGCAGTCACTGGGGCTACGCTTGAAGAGCATGACAAGAATTTGAAACTTTTACTTGATGCGGCTGATGAGTGCAACCTCACATTAAATGAAACAAAGTCGAAGTTTCGCACAACCACTCTTGATATGCTGGGGTGTAGAATTTCGCACAACCAAGTGAAACCCGACCCACAAAGACTGCAACCCTTGCTAGACCTCCCGCCGCCGTCCACTGGCAAAGAACTCAAACGTGTCTCAGGCATGTTTTTGTACTATTCGAAATGGATCTCTAAGTTTTCTGAGAAGGCTAGTCCTTTGCAACACGCTTCTACTTTCCCCCTTGACGACGATTCCTTGAATTCCTTCCAAAGATTAAAAGACGATTTAGCCAAGGCTTGTTTAGGTGTAATAGCGGATGACTTGCCTTTTGAAGTCGAGACCGACGCATCAGATTTTGTCCTGGCGGCCATAGTCACAAGATGGTCGGCGGTGGCATTTATGTCCCGAACTTTAACATCTTGTGAAAGACGTTATTCAGCTGTAGAGAAAGAAGCCTGTGCAAGAATTGAAGCTGTGTGCCGTTGGAAGCATTACTTGAAAGGACGACATTTTTCACAGGTTACTCATCAACAGACTATTTCTTACATGTTTGATCAGAATCATAAAGGCAAGATTAATAACACAAAAATCCTTTCATGGAGGCTTGAATTGACTCAATTCAGTTACGTCATCGGCCCAGAGTTGACAATGTTGCGCCTGATGCGTTTTCACGAGTTTGCCTTGCAACGTCTAACTCTAGTGCCAGTTCGAAATTGCAGGATTTGTACCAGTCTCTTGGCCACCCAGGCTATGCTAGACGGTATCACTTTGTTCGTCAACGGAATCTACCGTTTTCGAGCGAAGAAACGAAAGGTATCTGTCGGAACTGCAAAACGTGCACAGAGGTAAAGTCGCAATTCTTCCAGCCCGCTTGCGAACGTTGATAAAAGCGGTTTGCCAGTGGGATCGAGTGAGCGTTGACTTTAAAGGTCCAGTACGAGGGCCTTGTCTTTACCTATTAATTGTCTTCGACGAGTACTTGCATTTCCTTTTTGTGTTTCCCTGTAAAAATATGACCTCGTCCACCGTTACAGACTGTCTCTCTTCACTTTTTTGTTTTCTAGGCTTTCCCAGTTGTATTCACAGTGGTAGAGGAACACCGTTCGTCAGCAGAGAGACTCGGAGTTTTCTCACGGAACGTGGAATTGCGTTCAGTACTTCGACTCCTTATCACCCGCAAGGCAACAGCCAGTGTGAACGTGTGAATCAAACCGTGTGGAGGACAATTAAGCTTTTGTTGCACGGTAAACGCCTGCCCGAAGAAAGGTGGGAATCTATTCTGTTGCAAGCTTTGCATGCGATCCGTTCTCTCGTGTGCCTCGCGACGAATGAAACTTCGCATGAACGTTTGTTTCGATTCTCTCGCAAAGCCATGTTCGGTGCAGCACTTCCTTCGTGGATGCTCTCGCCAGGTATTGTGCTTCTGAGGCGTTTTGTGCGGAATAAGGGAGCACCACTGTGCGATCCTGTCGAACTGATTGAGGCTAATGGACATTACGCCGTCATACGTCACAGCGATGGACAAGAGAGCACTGTGTCAACGTCTGACTTGGTTCCTTACCCGAGATCACATGAAGTCCAAACTCAACATCCTTTTGAGGCGCCTGTCCTCGACAATTCCGAAGTTTCTCAAGCACTCGACGCTGACGACCGTGAATCTGGTGCGACACCACGTGACAGTGAACCTGAAGTGTCCGACGACGGCTCGCAAGCGCCGAACTGTGATGCGCCTGTACCCATGTTGCGACGTTCAACACGACAGCGACGACCCCCTGACCGTTACAGGGATTGGACGGTTTGACCGGAAGCATTTGACCTTTTGCTTATTTTTATTTGTTGGGGAGATTGTGAGGAATTTGCCGCTAGAACGGCGATTCTTGATTGATGGCGCAGCCCTGATTAGTGCTGATTAGAAATTGACCTGTTACCGTTTTGTTCTGTGCTTCTCAGTCGTGAAGTGATGCTGAACTGTTGAGTGGTCTTTTGACTTTTATTTATTCGTGGTTATTTATCGTTTCTTTACTTCTTGTTTTGTTCAGATGTGTTGAAGTTCAACTCATTAAAACCTAGCCTTAAACGCCTCAATAGGTCTGCTTTTGTAACACGATCTCAACAAAATGGTGCTGTGACCAGGATGTGAAGGTCGTGCCGAGTTCAGCCTTCACACAAAGAACGTGCGATCGGTGCGGGGATGTTGTTGCAACCTCTCCAGTGGCGTTGCGTTGAATGTGTGATTCACCACGAACGGGATGTGGGCGAAGAACAACAACATATATATATGTGGCGTGAACAAGCAACAATTGAGTGACTGCGGCGCAATCTGGCGCATGATCTCTGTTGTTGCTTGCTGCCACAGTGTGAAGCTTTGCGCACATGCTGCTCAGGCTTTTCCGATCGCAACAAAATGGTGCTGTGACCAGGATGTGAAGGTCGCACCGAGTTCAGCCTTCACACAAAGAACATGNGATCGGTGCGGTTCGTTGTAAAAAGGAGTGGATGTTGTTGCAACCTCTCCGGTGGTGTGGCATTGAATGTGTGATTCACCACGAATGGGATGTGTGCAAAGAACAACAATGGCGCCAACAAGCAATAATAGAGTGATTTCAGCGCATGATCTCTGTTGTTGCTTGCTGCCACAGTGTGAAGCCTTACGCACATGCAGCTCGGGCTTTTCTGATCACAACAGTGTCAATATATTGTGCCCTACTGGCCCATCAGTGAAAAGCAAAGTCGCAGATCTACTTCTGTGCAAGTAGCATAGCACGACTATGCAGTGAAAACAGGAAATTTGCACCAGTGTTGAACATCAGTGAAGCGCTCATTTCTTTGTGTGCAAACGAACTGAGTTTGCCCATCAGACGCTCAGAGATTTTGTAAAAATGACTCTGATTCGAATCATTGATTGTGACTCGAGCAGTGGCGTAGCAAGGGGGGCTCTCGGGGCCGCGGGCCCCTGGCGGTACATTTTGGGGGGCAGCAGTTTGCTGATTAAAAATTGAATTTTGAAAGGAGTTTAACATTTCTAGATTTTTGTTATTATTTTAAAATAATTTTTTTTTAAGTTTTAAAAAGCCCCAACTCTTTTCAAATTTTGTCTTTAGTAGACTGGTAGGCTATCCTGAAAACACGACATGTGGCAGTGGAGTGAGCAAATTGATGAAATGTTTACTCAAAAGTCTGTGTCAAGTCCAATGTGCTGAAGTGCCCCGTGCAGTCTTTTGTCTTGAAATGAGGACTTTTTTAAGACATTTATTTGGTAGGCAATTGTGCCCCAGTCCTATACACCTACCTCGCCAAACAAGGTCATTTCAGCCATCGCAGGCAAACGTCCTTTGAACAAAGGAAAGAAATGACATTGGACGGCAGACTAGCAAGCGTTAGGGCTCCGGCTGCTCGGGGCTTATATTGTCTCTTCGCTCAAAATCTGACAAAAAAGGTTTTGCATGATATCACGGTGAATAGTAACGGCTAGCTAAATCTCTTATCTCATATCGTTGGTTCCTCAGTAACGCCCCCACGGCACATCATAACATCACCTGACACCTAGGCATTGGCGACGAAGATTTCACTGGGGCGGCGATATTTCAGTGGAAGGGTGCCCCTCACAATTGGAAGGTTGTGTGGCCGATTCACCGACACTGAGTGAATCGCCGTAGCGCTCCTAGGGAAAGATCGTTCGCTTCAACTGTCCTGGTGAGTAGCATATTTCGGGCGTTGGCATGCCGCTAATTGCCGTTGCCAAAATTACAAAAAAAAACATTTATTGACACATCTCGTGCTATTTTTTAACGTAAAGTGGGATATTTTCAATAAGGGCCATAAGCTGTAGCTTAGTCATTAGGTGGGTGTATCAACATTGAATTGTGGCAGTTGAAGTGAAGAACTTTGCAAAGGTAACGTTGCTCATTTTCAATACAACTGCTGTCTTTCTGCATGACGTAATGGTGTCGGAAAATGACGTTCTTGAAGCGGGGTAGTGCAGCTGGTGTGTTTGCGTGGGTAACTTTGAACTCAGATTGTCGGTTAGAACTGCAAGCACAGTGAATCAGAACCACCCGATAAGCAGTGTGAATTTCGTAAAAATCTTCTTTGTTCAACGGTATACTTAACATTTGCAGTCATAGAAAAATTCATTTCAACAAGAAAAGCTTAGAAAAGGTTGCTTGGATATGATTGTGGTTGACTTTTATTAAAAAGGGTGATTGAAATGGTTGTGCAACTTGGCAATGGCTGTGCTGAATAAAGTTGTTCAACGCAATTACTGGCGAACGTAAGACGTAGTAATCACTGCTGAGCATCCAAAATGCCTATGTCCCACCTGACATGCTTTGGTAATACAGTTTTCGAAATAGACGTCTGATGGTAACCAGTCCAGTCGCCACGGGGCTTTGGTGGGCTTAGCCCCCCCAAACAAAGATCCAAGCTTCCCAATGTGAAATGTGAAACAATATATATCAGTGGATTTTTTGTCAAATTTTAGAATGCCAACCCCCCCTGCAGAAACGTAAAGTCTCTCAATTAAAGGCCTTCTGGCGATGGTTCTGTTGGTAACGAACAAAGGCAAGGAATGACACTATGCACATTGGAACAGGTCTAACCCAACATCTAGACCAAGTCCGCAAATCACGATGAAGACGGCAAGCCAGCACTTCTCAACCATAGCCGGTTTTAAACCTGTTTAATAAAATATTTTTTTAATGGGTCCACGCACCTATGAGGGCTCCGCGCAACAGAGTTAGTGTTGGAAGCCTTTTATATATTCTAAGAAGATCAAACTACTATACTGAAACGTAAGGTAAACAATAAAACGTTTTTTACATCACTGAGATCATATTATCAGATTATTATACCCTGCTATATGCAGTGTAAATACTTTTTTTAGTTAAAGACAGGGATATAACACGAAATTTTAACAAAACTAAATGTTTTCATCTGTAAAGTAGGTATGCCGCCATTACATCCTTTACTTTTTTCGATTGATCCCCTGGAATGAGTAAACTATTAAAAAGCCACGGGATGGGCTTACCGGAGATTAAAAACCAACAGGGAAAAAAGTTTGACGAAACACGTCGGGTTCGTATATGCATATGTAAAGAAAGCAAAAAATAGAAAAATTAATGATGAGAAAGGCAGCGACAAGCAGAAACAGCAAGACTTACATTCGGCAAGTAAAAACAAGGATCATGTCAGTTTGTGTGGATCATGTCAGTGTTTTATTGTGATTTTCAAGATAATTCATTAATCCTTATTTCTTTGAATAAGCACGAAACATGATTTTCTCTGATTTGAAATTTTTGTAAGCAAATTTGAGGGGTGGAAAGGGCGGCACATTTACGATCGGCCCCGGGTGGCACTTAGTCTCGCTAAGCCACTGGGTGAGGCCCTCGGTGTTCAGTTGCAGTATGTTAGGTCTTCGGTCATCTTCGGCAGAGGTGATACCGCCGCGCCTTGGAAAGGGCGTATTCTTACCGAGACCGCGCGGAACACATCCAGTAGCGTAGCAATGGTTGCTCTCGTAGCGACAGGTTTGGCAAGCATTTCAGGAAATGCCGCTACAGGGAGGGCCACGTGAAGGCAAAAAGAGCTAAAAATTACATTCAAAGATGCCTTAGGACCGTGCTAAATTAAAATTTGGCCTAAAGAAACAAATTGTCGGTCAGTTGAGTTTTTACCATTGCGAAGGAATAGTGATGCAGCAAGAATGATAAGAGTGCCATTACAATGGGCATAATGATACATGTGCGAAAATTTACAAAAGATTGATTTCTCGCGAAAATTTAACGCAACCTTGCAATATTACGCAAAACCTGCAATGGAATAGAATGTTTAAATGAAGTAAATAAGTAAAACTTGTGTGTTTTCGAAACTGAACCAGAAGCCCAGGTTTCAGACGCATTTGGATTAAACAAAATTAACCATTTATTCTGATCTTTCCTTCGAAAGTCATAGACAGGTTGCACAAAGGAACTTTCGACAAGTGCACATACTAAACCAGTGGTTATCACCCTTTTCTCTACCACGCATCCCTGAAGTAATTGTTCTGTGTTTCAAGCCTTTCTGACGTTTAATAAGTAAATGGATGGAATAGTTTCACCTTCCAAAATTTTCCATGTTGCAGAGAGTAAGGGCACGCGTCCTCCTGGAAATTTATTGACCCCCCCTGGAAAGGCGTGTTCCCGGTTAAGAACCACTGTGCTAAGCTGTTTTCTTTTTTGCAGGTCCCCACAAACTACGGCCAGCAACCGGTATCATTCAACAAGTCTATAACCAAGCTATTTTCTTGGATTTCCTCAGTGTATGTTATGACAACATCGCTTTTCTGAAACCACACAGAGTGTGAGGTCATTCAACCTGATAGTCAGTAGAAGAATCAGAAACAAAAACTTTCCAATTCTTCTATGAAATTAACATGTGGTTTCCTGCACGAAAACTTGAAATTAATGTTGTTATAGTATGAGTCACACAGCATAACCCGTACATATTAACTTGTGCTCCTGACTATTTGTTTTGTTGTAAACACGCACCAAGTAAAACTGAAGGAATGCATTTTTGCTAGCATCGTGCTTTGTATCTTTTGCTTTGATTGTATGCTGTGTCTAGCTTTTAGAAAGCTATTTCCCGCCACAAAATTTAACATTACCTAAAAAAATCTGATGTTTGAAAGCAAGTGAATTCAAGAAGATGCACAGAGAAGGAAGGCTTGTAGTATGAATTTCAAAATAAACACATTTTTACCCTCTTTTGGTTCAATAAAAATAGCGTCTTTGTTTGTAGATCCGTTTGTTTTTGGCTCATTTGTCGAAATTAATGCAGCTAGGGCTCTCGAGAGGAAAAAAATGTGCTGGTGCGAGACTTGATTTGGGCCCCTATAAATCATAACTGATTAAGATCTTCATTAGCTTTTCAACACTGAGACTAGAAAATAATATGCTAGGCTATATTAATATTTTACACTATAACCATTTACCAGTGTTTTCAGTTAATTTCAAAAGGTCTCAGGCTAATCTCAAAGAATGCACATAACACAGTTGCTTTACGAATTTCGCAACTATGCATCGAATTTACGGTTCCATGACCATTGAGGCCAATTCATTGGAGACAATTCAATAGAGACCACATTCATTTGAGACCACGACTTTTGAGATCATGTTCATTTGAGACCTATTGATTTGAGACCACTTCATTTGAGACCACATTCATTTGAGACTACATTAATTTGAGACCGCATTCATCTTACGCCATGTTAAAGTGAAGCTGTTTTGATTTACTGTGTATCACTTTGTATGATCTGCCTTTCCCTTTTTTGCGGGAGACCTGAAGTTTTCCAAGGTGACTATTCATTTGAAATTTTGCAAGGTTGTGCCCTTCCGTGTCCAGGGGTGACTCACGCTGCTTTGTAGATGCACCCGCACTCAGGGCCGGATCAGGGGGGGGGCAGCGGGGTCGCCCCGCGATGATAATTATTTGTTTTAAATAAAATACTCCTTTGAAAAATTGTGGTTCGGAAGAGATACAAGAATAAAAATTTATATTCCGATGTTGCAGTGAGTAGGCCTACATCTATTGATTTCTCTACAGTTCTGACTTGCTGCCAGTTTTTGTAATCACTACTGAATGTAAATATTTTTTTTTCGTTCAACGCAATTATTTTTGAATTTTACTTGTAACTTTTTTCTAATAATCGGTCTTTTGGCATGAGTATGATTATCTACTCGTGCATCACGCTTACTGCATAAAGTTGGGAACACGATAATCTTGGCGTGCTAAAGCTAGTCCTGCTGTGGTTGCTGTTTAGTGTATAGAAGTGGTTTTAAAGTGATTGTCATTTGTTTCAAGCACCCCTGACGTAAATAAACTGTGCAAACAAATGTATTTATTGGTAAATTCATTGACCAAACTTTCCATGTTGTAGTGCGCGTAAGGGCTCGCGCCCCCTGGAAATTTATTCACGCCCCCTGGGGAGGCGCGCCGCCCCGGTTAAGAACCATTGGCATATAGGCCTACTATATATTATCAAAATTCTCCCGTAACTTCTTGTGTCGTCTACTCTAGAGGTTGCCCAGCCGAACTGTGGCCTTTGTTTCATCATAAAGACAACGTATGGTGGAAACGCACTTTTTTTCCGATGGCTACCATCGTTTTGTAACATCATAAACACATGGAAGTGGTAATGTCAAGCCATTTGCACCATATGCTATGCGTGTTCCATCAGAAAAGGTTTTCCTCAGTCGATTTGTAGAACGAAAGAGCAGAAAACGAGATTACAGTGTTTAGCTAGCGCGATGCCGAAATTTGCAATGCTTTCAGGAGCTAAAATGCGCAAAGTTTGTAAGGAGGCAAAGCGCAAGAATCTGGCGGTGTTAGCTAAAATCTCTCGACTGAATCGTTTTTTTTTCAGCAAAGTTTTCAAGCAGCAACGTTAAAGCAGTGGTGTTAACCAGAGCACCTGAAAATGTAGGTGGAAATCACGACATAAGGTTCGAAGCACTTTTCACACTCAGCGTGGCTGGCCACATTGACATGTTATTTTTCAGGTGTTTTTTTTTGTAATCTCTGGCTTTTATGGTTTGGGTTAATGTCGTTTCTTTTCGAGTCACTCTCTAACCCAGTGGTTCTCAAAGTGGGCCGAATCGCCCCTTGGGGGCGATTTTGATGGGCAAGGGGCGAAACAACACAAACGGGGACGAAAATGCTCGATCAAATAATCGATCATTCAGTTAACTTCAGTAGCCTACTACTATGACTTGTCAGTTTCTTGCAGATGTTAGTTTACTATGATAATCGTTTGAGGTTGTTGCTAAACAATTTATCTATTAAATTTTACTCTGGATCGTCTACGTACCCAGCTACAGTGTGGATTTTTTCAGGGCTGCGAAGCCGTCGTAAAAATGACACAGCTCCGGCTCCGCAGCTCTTCTTTTCATGAACATGGCTCCAGCTCCGGAGCTCTTCTTTTCATGAACATGGCTCCCGCTCCGGAGCTTTTGGTTTTCATGAGTGTGGCTCCGGCTTCTATTCGTTTTCATACATTAATATTTTAATTGTCTCGGTGTTCCTTAAGTTCAGTGGAAAATGAATTATATCAAGTACACAAAACTAAGAGAATATGCCAAACGCTTTGGAGTAATTTAATCTGGTAGTTTTTTTACAAGCAGTGGTCTTACCATGAGGAAATCAGCGAAAAAACAACAATCACAAGTTCAGACGGTTAAGCGAACAGTTACTGGCATAAAGGAATCTCAAGATAACGGTAATATAAACAATTTCTGGAAAGGCAGTCGCTGGTTTTACCGTAAATGCCTGTGGACCTTTTGTCATTTCTTACGACCAGAATCAAGAAAATGGCTCTTTGGAAAACTACATTTGTGTCCAAGCCTATGCATTCGTTGCATGCTTCGTCTGTTGCAGTCTTGACGATTCCATCTAACAGCGCTGCCAGGGTAAACCATGCAAAGAGCGCAAATCACACAGTGGACTGTCGTGTGTTCTTTCAAACACGCACACATTTGCTGTAACACAAATGCAAAGAGGTGTTTAAAAGCCCTTTGTTCGAATATAAAGTATGAATCCTAGCAATAAATTAACATTTGACTTTTTAAAAATAGCTGAAAACTTCTGATTTTTTATCTTTTGCACTCATAATAAGCAGTGATGAATCGCAAAGTAAAGCACAATTTAGCGTGGGAATTGGTTACCGTGCTGAAAACACAGATTTTTTCCACAGATGAAAACTTCAAGAAAAGTCCACATTTGTTTACACTGATTTTCTTACCCTCCCGATAATGTACTGTTATGCAAAGCAATGCTGGTTCGCTACCAATTATTAATAACTTACATGCTACTGCTTGTAAACGTAATGTTTTCTAGTGAACATTCCTACTTTAGAATGGCGTGCCGTGCATTTCACACTTAAATGTGTAATGACATCATATCTTAATGAAACTCCCTGCCAACAGCATGACTACATACAGCTACAAAAGCTATAGATATTCTATTATATACCAACTCATTACAGCTCAGCTCTTTTCAGATCGCTACACTACTACAGACCCGGTTTGATCATTCTGACTAGAAAGTAAGATATTGTGATAGTTAAGGTTTTTCTTACTTCTGTAACA
>JGI24159J19872_10011694_pt1 | contig 11489 bp, 9 predicted proteins | sample Ectturendosymbi4_FD_19872 | JGI IMG/M metagenome (IMG submission 19872) | reverse complement strand
TGGTCGCTGTGACAGAAATTAAAACACTGAGATTTGGCACCGGGGTTACAAGGGGTCGGCACCGGGGTTACAAGGGGTCGGCACTGGGGTTACAAGGGGTCGGCACTGGGGTTACAAGGGGTCGGCACTGGGGTTACGTGGGGTCTCTACCCTTGTCAGAGCCGATTGGGCTTTCAGATTTGCCAGATAAATACATTCATTTTAAATAAATTTGTCACTCACGATCTACTGTGGCAAGGTTGCGGCAAGTACGTACCTTTCCATTGAAAAAAAATATTAGTTTAAATTGGAACACGCAGAAATCTCCTTTTGCGCGTTTTTTGAACAATAACCAATTTCAGTCATTTTTAATCGCTTCCACAAATAAAGACAGGGAGGGGGCTAAGCAGGAAGATACTCCGACAGCAGAACCGTCGCCAGGAAGTCTTCACTAGGGGGTCTTTACATTTGTGCTGGGGGGTTTAATATTGGAAATTTTATAAAATCTCCAATGATTTATAACGTTTCATATTTCGATATGGGGGGTTTTGTACTTTGTTTGGGGGGCTAAGCCCACCAAAGCCCCCTCGTGGCGACGGGACTGTCCGACAGTGTGCCATCCGCTTCGAAATGCGTGTGTTGACGTGTTTGCATGCAGAGAAAAGGTTTCGCAACAAAACAGTTGCGAACGGAAAGAGTCGACCAGCAACAAGTCTTTTCACCATCAGAAAAATTATTCATCTGCGCAATGATCACACAAAACCTGTGTTGAGATGTTTCCTGCTTTTTTGCTGAAGTTGTTTTTTTGTTCTGACCAGGACCGTTGAAACACGAGGCATATCATTTGGCGCACAGCACTACGCACACACACACGTCACTGACCTTGATGATGTCATGGTAGCCGGGAGCGTACCATTCCTCGACGGGTTTTTGAAACGGCCAAGCTTCGGGATGGTTGTCTAGCAACGACCACGTCTGCGGCAAGAAAAACGCCTGTGATTATGACGAAATACGCAAAAAAATGCCTGCCATTGTGACGAAACGCGGAAAAAATGCCTGTCATTGTGACGAAATACGTAAAACAAAATACCTGTGATAGTGACGAAATACGTAAAGGAAAGCATGTGATTATGACGAAATATGCGAAGCAAAATGCCTGTGATTGTGACGAAATACATAAAACAAAAATGCCTGTGATTGTGACGAAATACGTAAAGCAAAACGCCTGTGATTGTGACGAATTACGCAAAGCAACGGGATACCACATGAACGAGAGACTGCCTTCGCCGCAATGCTTCGAAACGATCCTTTTGCGCTGAGGTCAACCGCCCCAAAACGCTCCATCCGTCACGTGACCACAACAACTGCTGTCGTACGACGTAAGCATTTTCGCAAGCCGTCAACGCTCGGTATTTCTCTCACCTCCATCATGGCGTCGTATTCGACGTCGCCCGTCGTTCGCCGGACCACCTCCTCCAAGCCGTCGTCTGCGCTTTCGGCGATCTTTTTCGCAGACGTTGTCGAAGCGGCGGAGCGGCGGTTTCCCGCGCTCTGCTGTTTATGTCTCCTGAATTCAAACAAAAAACGCGGGACGGTTATCTTGAGGCGAGCAAGGAAACGCATCCCCGATAAGACGCGTTTCCTCTCTAGCGAGGCGAACCACACCGTTGGCTGCCATCCGCTTTGTCAAGGTATATATAGCCAGTGCTCTCAATTTTTGGAGTATTTTGCCCCTAGATTGGAACTTTTGATCTCTTTTACGGATTTTCGGAAGAGCTTGAAAATGTGGGAAATGAATCATTTCAGCTTATTTGGCAAATCATATTTTTGTGCTCTTTGTGTCGTATGATTGCATCTGTGATATGGACCAAGAGTCTGTAATAAAAACTATTATATATTATTTAACGTTTNTCTTGGCGCTTCGCCTGTATGCTGCACTACCAATAGGTTTGGGGATTTCTTANGAAAAATAGGGATTTTTTTGTACTGTTCTTGAGATTTTTGGAGTTGCATTTGTGAGACCCCTGTATACAGTGCCGGAACGCCTGTGATTGAACGCTGCTACCAGTCCAACTTGTCCCTCCGAGGTGCTTTATGATCTCGAGACTTCCACTGACAAACTTGTTTTCAAGCTCGTGCCAAACAAACGGATAAGGAGATACCGAAAAATTAATGATACAAATCAGGAAGTGCGGATAAAATCTTGGTCCCAGCTGGCATCAGAAATCGGAGCAAAACGTACCCCCCCACACACTATAGACGTTGCGTACCTGTCACTACAGGTGAAGATTATTACGACGGTCAAATGATGGAGATATGGGACAATGGTGGACAATCCATAGGGTTAAGTTTATCATACGCTAGCTAGAAGACCCTGGCCCAACACTACATTGAGATCATGCAGGTAACAACAAAAACGGGACCAAAACCTTTGCAGTTTGAACCGTTTTCCGACAGAGAAAATGTCAACCTTAGGATGATAATCAGATTCGGTCCAGAGTTCAAGTTAGGATGGGTCCCATCCCACGGAGACGCCGCCCTACCACACTGCTCGATTCGAATTCGAAAACTTGTATTTCAGGCTAAGAACGCCACAGTAAGTAGACCATGGCCTGAATGGTGGAAGGAAGTTCGGAAACAGCAAAAAAAGGGACCAAGGCACAACTGTGTCGAGCTGAGCTGGCGAAGTAACGATTGGTTTCGTTTCCTAGCATCGGAAAGAAGGGGGGTTTCTGTTGCTTAGAAGCGAAGGCGACGACAAAGGGGCAAAAGGAAGTTGTAGATCGCGTGATGAAGCCAGAGATCACCTTACAAAGTGGATGGGCGTTTCAAATTCCAAGAGCGGGACAATGGTACTGCAAGGTTTAGAAGGCTGCCGTAGGTTTACAGTTGTTCTAACGAATTAATCTTAGCCGAAAGCAACGACATTGGTTGCGTCATGTTGCTAATTTTAGAACGCTGCACACTGAGGCGTCGCAACGAAACGTGGGGTTGCCTGAAAAGCTTCAGCGCTTCCAAAATGATTCGTGAAAAAAAACGGATTTATGCGGCGTAGCATGTTTCTGTGCTGAACGTGGGCGGGAGAGGTAAGAAAAATTGCCACAAAAATTATATCGTCAAATATTCAACAACACAGCTGCCGATTTGATTCGTAAAAAAAAGAAGTGAAAAATGGAGTGAGAAGAAAAAAAAGAAAGAAAAACAGAGTGAGACAAAGGGTTTAAGAACACAACAAGAGCAATTGGTTTATAAGCATGCCGAGGGCAGTGGCAACATATGCTGGTTGAACAGCATTCACCTGTCTTGAAAAATAAGAAGTGGAAGACAGCAACCGTAAACAAGTGAGTTTTCTTGTGATGCATGATCGCATCGAATCAAAGCACTGAAGACTAATAACAAAACAAACGCAAAGCAGTTCTTATTAGTTACAGGTGAGTATAACAACTGCAGCGCGCTGTCTTTTCGCAACAACTGCCACGGGTGCAATAATGCTTTTTTATCACTTTTTCAGCTTTTTCTATCAGTTTTTTAGTTTTTTCTATTAACTTTTTATCATTTTTTCAGCTGTTATTGATTTTCTTATCGCTATTTGAGTTTTTTTTGTTCTATTTTTGTCCGGACGCAATAGAACTTTTTTTAACACACGCACGACTTACCCCGCTTTCTTGGCGTTCGATGGCCGACGTCCTTTGGACTTGGCGGCCGCCATGGGGACGTCCGGGTCGCTCGCCATCTTGCCGGACGAGTCACGTGATTTCGTTTGGTCACGTGCGGCGCGCTTCGCGCCATCTGGNGGACGCCGAAGGTGCGAGTTCGCGTGGGAGCCGTCGTCGCCCGGCGCTGGGCCCCCGTCCGAACTGGACTCCTCCTCCGAGTAGAGGGGTAGACCGTCGACGATGCGCTTGCGGCGGTGCTCTTCGGCACCTGTAACGGTCGCGAGCGAAAGGTTTATCGTCACGTGGCCATGACAACAGTCGGCAAGCAACAAGCCCCGTTGTGAAGCACGCAACAGCGAGTTCGTTGATGATGAAAGGCCGAGTGTCTGCACGCCTGCTTTTTGCTCGCTGAGGCATTTCGGCGTCTGTCCGTTAATAGTATTAAAACTCGCCGTAACAGTATTTGCTAGTCTATATTTCCGAACACTACGACCGAATTGACTCAATTTTTTGTTCGATCATTAAAAAATCCGGTCTGTGGCCGAAAAACGAAACCCAGTCGCACACACGACCTCAAACATGCAACTCATGCGGTCTTCAAAGCTGTTTTTTTTTTTTTCGCTGAAACATTTCGGTTATTTGTCCCAAATAGCTTGAAAACTTCTGTCCTTTTTTTGTTTTCGGATATTTCTTTACGACTGAAAAAAAAGCATTACAACCTAATCGAATTAATTTTTTTCGGTCACTTAAAAAAATTTGTCAACGGCGGAAAAAGCAGCTTAGAAGATGCGATCTGCCTGTCTTCTTATCGCAAACCGCTGGTTGATTCACACAGGACAGCGACGTCTGCGGTCCACACAGAAGCGCATACGAGCAGCGGCACTACTTTCTGGGTCAGCGCCAACGCGCGTGCAAGTATGTTGTCATGATGACGTAAACCATTAATTACTGGAGTAATTAAGGTATTTTGATGATGAACCGAAACGGTCTCTCAAAAGTTTTCCAACGGTCTCTCAAAATACAATGGGGGAACTTGCTGCATAACCACCAACAAAATACACTAAGACCTCGCTTTATGACCATCTCTATATTCAGATGAGTTGCGGTGTCTTGGAATGTGGTAGCGGTCGCCAAGGGGTCGCACCTTCAAAAAAACCGTGTTGGACGACGCGGCGCCAATTCGTCAAACTCCGGAAACGACGCAGTACATTTCAACAGAAGTTAAAAAAGCGCGTCCCTGAAGTTTTGTTTTCGTGTAGAAAAAAACAAAAAAAACGCTAAAATACACTCTACCCACGTTTCTTGAACTTTGCATAGTCTTCCTTCCGCTTCCGGTCCAGCTCGTAACACAACATGACCTCGAAGTCAGCGGTAAGACGCACGTCTTGGTCCTGACGTCGTCGCTCCTCCTGAGCTTTTCTCTCTTGCTTTATCTTTTCTCCTCTCCTGCCCGCACTCTCCTTCGGAAAAGAGAAAACAGCGCAAATCGTTTTAGGAAACGCAGTCAAAAGAAAAATACGAATACAAGCAGTTTGGTTTTGAGGCCAACTTACCACGTCCTCTTCTTCGTAGAGCTTCTTGGCCAGAAGTCGGCACGAACTACGTCTGGGAAGCTCGAGCTGCATCTTCTGAAGCTTCTGATGTTCCTTGATTCAAAAACAAACAAAAACTAAGCTTTCAAAGGTCAACCCTGCACTGCGGGAAACACCGTGCTTGATTGGAAACAAGAGAGGATTTAAATTAATTCCCATCATCGCCAAATGATGCACGAAAGCCTATTTTCAGGAGAGGTCTTCACTTGCTGTGCAACAATCAACATTCACTATGTGCAGTGCACACGAGAACATGTTTACAACAATCCATTCAAACACACACGCTGTGGGACGCATGCAACTGCCGGGCTTATTTCGGGGTAGAGCCAATGTTACAATCATTCTGCAAAACCGTGACCGGTCTTATTCTCCAATTTGATCCTATTTTTGTGGAAACGGGGTTATAAGTGAATACATTACTAGGTAATACCGGGTAGTAATAACTTATTCGTTTTGTTTGACATGGTAACAAGGCTATTTTTGCATTTCCACTACTCTTATTTCTAAAACCCAAACAAGTGGTGAATCCAAGCTAAACCACTGCGGAGAAAGCATATTCAAATACGCAACAGAACTCGAACAAAGTCTCCTACATTCAACCATCGACCTTTAGCAAAGCCAGTGTGAATAACAATTTAAGCAACGACGGCGTCACCGTGTGGTAACGCAGGCCAAGGAGCATGGGAGACGTTCGTCATTTCTTCCGACTACGTCGCAAGCATGGAGTAGAAAAAGAAGCTCACGCCTCGGGTCTGTAATCGTTCGCTCGCTATAACTAGCGCGTGTTTTCCATAAGAAACATCGAACACACGTGTAAAGCAGCACTGCGGGCGGAAAATCCACCCCGACAGGATTGAGATCCTAATAAATCCGCGTATTTTTTTTAAACATCGAGGCCCTTATTTCGTAACAAACATCGCAACTGGGATGCGTGCTTCGCTTAAGCAATGAAGAATCAAAGTACAATATCCTGCGAGACTTGCACCACAGAACACCGTAAACTCTTGTTTATTTCCCGTATGGGTCGATGGCCGGTCGTCCGCGGTGATAACCACAAACTGCAGTCACATTGCAGCAAAGAAATATAGGAGCGCGTCAACGGAGGAAGGTGAGGGCGGGACGTTTCGGCAGGCGATGTCTGCAGAAGATCTGGCCGTATTCGCGACATGTTTTATGCATTGAAGCACTGTGAGCAGCAGTGTTTCGAAAGCAGAAAAGTGTTTTTTACGTTCCGTGTGTAAAGCTGCGAAACACAGTGCATCTCGCGTCTCTGTGGAAATGACCGTCAACGCCAACAACAGAAAAATGCCATTTTTGCAAATGCAAAAAATGTTCCAAGACAGGAGCGCTGAGTGATAGCAAAGGTAACATAAAACAAGGCTAAGTTTGCGATATCACAAAGACATAATAACATGAAACATATTCACGCGAAACGACGTTTTATAATCCCAAACAAATTTTGTGACGATTTTAATTCTTCAGTTCCAAACCAGCGTTTCTTTCATCACTAACAAGACCAGAAATTGCTTTCCGATTGCGAAGCAAGGAACTGTCGAAAACTCGATTCCTTGGCATGGAACTTTTGTCCCAAAAAAGTAAAGAAGCACAAGTTCCACAGTAAGTTATCTTCCGAAAGGAATCCCTTCACAGTCAAGAATCAGATACTAAGATCTTGTAGACTATAGAGAATATATTTCGACTACAAGGTAGGTACCATCAGCTCTGATTCAAATAGAATAACAGTTTAATCTTTTATTACCGGCAAAACTTTCACGTAACTTCGCCCAATCAGAGTAAGTCAACGTTTGACGAAGAGCGAACTGTCGGCGCTGCTACATCGCGCGCAAACACACGCGTCAGCAAAACGGACGTGGTCGTCAGGACAACGAAACAGTTGCATCGGTGCTGCAGCGGGTCAAGATTTCGAGACTATCTGAATTTGTTGGAAACTCCCCGAAGCAGTGAATATGTCAAATAGCCGCAGGAGCGTTTTGTTTTTATAACCGCAGACGTGACATATCGCAAGGATGGCGCATTCAAAGAAGTACAGCGACCGCACGCGTTTCGGAGGTCAAAGATCTGTCGCCCCCCCCAAAAAAATGAGAATGCGACGCGAAAATTTTACTTTAACCACTTGCAGACCTACCCCCAACCAGCCCGACGAGGCTACGTGCCCCCGTTTCCATCATTTCAACTCGTCTGCACACGTCACGTGGACTGAGCAAGCGCAGACAAGGCACAGGTGAGCGGTCGCTTGCACTGGAGAACGAAGATGACAACGAACGAATGAAGAACAATCGAACAACAAGAACGAACGGAGAACGAACGGAGAACGAACGACGACACTCACCATGTCTTCCACGATTTTCGGAAGGTTCGGGAGGAAGTTCTCGACCACGAGCAACCGCAGCGATTCCTCGCACGACACCGCGCGGTCGAGCGACGCCGCCAGCGTCCTCCAGTCATCGATGTTGTAGCACGCAACCTCCCACTTGCTCTCCGACAGCGAGCCCACGCGAAACCCTGCGCAACGACGCGGAACTTCGCGTTAGTTGGACCTTTCGATCGTTGTACAGCGCGACTTCTCGTTGCCAAGGCGACAAGTCGCACACGAAATATAAACAATCCTTCAGCGCAGGGGTGCGCAACCTTCTCGCAGGGGTGCGCAACCTTCTCGCAGGGGTGCACAACCTTCTCGCTATTGCCGGCCGCATCACGTTTATTTTCATGAATTACGGCCGCCAGTGAGTTAGAAGAAATTATATATATATTTTCTGCATTATTCCTGTTCTGTTTCCACGCGTCTGTTCACACTCAGCATTCTGATAAAGTAGACAAAAGAGTTTAAGAGACGCAGTCACCATATCTCATACTTTAAATAACACGTGCAGGGTGGCGTGAACTTTTACCGAAGGCAGCATGCCGTCGTTTGTGCACCCCCTGCTTTCGTTTGTGCACCCTTACAACAGGACCTGCGAAGCGTAAACGCGTCTGTGCAGCGCCACAGCCAAACAACACAATGGTAAACAATAGCGAAAACGCGACTTTGTTCAATTTCTTGTTTTCGCAAATCTACACTGAAGAATGGACATAAACACGAAAAGCTTTTGCCTTTTGGGCTTTTTTCGATTTGCATCGTTCAGATCCGATTTGGAATTTCAAAAGTTATGCTTGAAAATGAACAGGAGTTTCAAAATCGACTTTTGCCATTTTTTAAATTGTGGCGTGCTCATCCACAAAACGCGCCCGAATCGGGACAAGTTGCTGGCGGACGAAAAGTGCGCTTACTGACGTAACACTTCTCTATTTCACGGTTTTGTTTCCTGAAAAAAAAAATTCTTGCAACAGTTCGTCAAGCCCAGATCACCACCAGTTCCCGGCGCAGGAAAAACTGGTCGAAACAAGGAGTCACAAAAGTGATAAAAACACGTGTCTCAAAATTAGCAAAGACCGTCGCAGCCGTCAGTAGTTTACGCTCGAACGAAAAAAGATACGCATCGTTGACGATCGGGGCTCGCCGCAGCAACATCTACCTGCGGCTGATTCATCTTTTTGCTTTTTGCGTTTCTTCTTTTTCTTGAGCCTTTTCCTTCTTCTTCCGCGAAAGTTGTTGAAGAACTCGAAAATCGACAGGTTGCGGTTCGAATCTTCGTCACCAGTGGGCGTTTCCAAAACGCGAGAGCTCTGNAGGGAAGTGCGTTGCTTAGCGACGAAAAACACTGGACTTGCGCGAAGCACTACCCAGCTACGCACTACTTTCTGCAGCAAGCAGGAGGTGCGTGTCGCTGGGGAACTGAGTGACTGCGAAGTTGCAAAAGTTTGCAATGAATCCCAAAAGCGAGGCAGGGAATCTGGTTGCCACCACGGTCCGCATATTTTGCGGAACATCGCTGGCGAGCGCAAAAAAAGTAATTTTATCTTAAAATTTTACCCTTGTCTTCCTAAGGAAAAAAGGGAGATAAAATTATGAGCGGGCGAGACTTCTCTTGACTTACTGTCGAAGTATCTGCTTGTCACGGAGTTTCGTTTTGATGTCATGTTGTGTTGTGCTCCATCTTAGGAAACGGAAATTTTGATGCAGGGCATAGTAATGCCCGCGTGGGGCGCAGGCTCCCTACCCCTGACTAAGAGAATCAAATGGAAATATCGTTTTTTTTTTCGTTTAGGGCAGCTGTGTCCAACCCGCGGCCCACGTGCGGCCCAATCGAAGGTTTTGTGCTGCCCGGTAACTTTTTATTAATGTGCATGTGCAATAAAATGACAACCGGTCTTTATTTTGATAACAATCCTAAATTCGACATTTTCGATGCAATGGTCTTTAGTGCCTGTTTGTCATTTGCTACGCACTGGTAGATTTCCGCGTGTCCACTGAAACCTTGATGCAAAACTGATCTCTAGTTTTCTGATTCCTACTCATGTGTTCCTCTGCACCAAACTGATTTCTAACTGCACCCTTGTTGTTCAATTAGCACTAAACTTGCCTACAGCATCACAGTTTGGGAGTGATTGAAAGTACCATACAGTCGTTATCATTGCCGTTAATATTCGAATGCTTTCAATAGCTTCAAAGTAAACTTCTTGTTGGCTAAAATGAAAAGTAAGTCATGCAATATGCCGCCCTCATGAAGATAGTGACATAATTTTGGGCCAGTAAGGATATAGCTGGTTTAGAGCATTTCCTTCGCTGCACTAATCTTTTAAGCTTTCCAGTTTATGCAACAATGTCACTAGCTCTGAGGCGTTTAATCCATTATTCTTCCTGAACATGGGAACAACGCTGCTTAAAACTTTTCAGCCGAAATTCCTTTTCTCCTACATTCCACGCTTCTTTGCTGTGATATCAAACATTCCGCAAACGCAAGAACTTTATTCGCAGCTTCAGCACTGACTTCTTGTTGCTGCAGCATGCAGTGTGTAGGTAAGGGAAATTTTTCAGGGCAGCTAAGTGACAAATAAAGTCCATCGTTTATCAGGTTGTTTCGAACTGTCGGCTGTGGTGCGTGATTTAAACTTGAACTATACCGGTACGTAGGAACGACAACTTTTTACCGATTGTGACGAGACAGAGCCGAGTCACCTGTTTTATCGAATCAAAAGCTGGAAAGAAAACACAATTTTTGCATTTATGCATTTGATCATTACGAACAGCTGAACTAACTGGCGGACATGTCGGTAGCACGTAAAGCAAAACGCCAGCTCCGACATGACTTTCCTCCCTTCAAAAATAGAAGCAGCTGCACACTCGACCATCATTTTTCGGACACGGCGAAAGAAAAACGAAAATCGATGATTGTCGGTTGTATTCTATAGCAATTCAAAGAGATTTTGGGGAGTGATCGGTGTGGCCCTGGCACCCGCAAATCTGCAACGGCCAGGTGTCGTAGCAATTTCGTTGGTTGCCTTTTCGCTTCGTTTTGCACTGAGTTCCAACTTGGTAAAGTTTAAACAACGGCGTCGTTCGCGTAAATCAATGATTTTCGACGTTGTCCGCCCAACGGAACCTACTTTTCCGTGTTGTGGTCCTGACATTTAATCGGTCATAGACAGATTTTTTTTAATGAGCGCAATAAATTAAGTCAATTCAGTCGTAATGTCCGAAAAAGAGGACTGGTGAACGCTGTTACAGCGAGTTATGCTGTTACGAGACAAATGATCGAAATGTCTCAGCGAAAAAAATCCAGGTTGTGGTTGCCCCTGCGACGGCGCTTGTGACTGCGAGCGCGCGACGATTGCTAACCCGATGCCAAAATCATCAGTCCTGACTGACGCTTGGTATATTGCGGGAATATTTCACGGCAAACACCAGGCGAGAATAAGCTAATATCCCCGCGATTTTTGGTGTCGCCTTTGCGCTTAACGTCCGTCGCGCACAAGCACGCAGCCTTTCAAATAAAGCGATAGAAGCCCTTGCAGAGGTTAGAGCAGTGGTTTCTAACTTTTTCTGATCGCCTACCATTCGCGGGGCCCATACTGTCAGCGCGTAACACTTTGTTCCAGGAAAAGTCAGTGTGCTAAATATTATTCGATCGAAAGTTTGGAAAACCAGAAGCGACGCAATTTCGACATGAACAAAATGTCTGTGAGAATTTGTGGCCATTTTTAACGCCGACAAGTACACAAATTCAGGAATTTATTGACAAAACCCGATTAGCAAAAATTATAGCTGCGAATATATCTTTTTGTCTAGAAAAACAGAAAGTAGGCCTATTCGTGTACTGTACCACCTTGAAAGCTGGGTTAACCACTGGGTTAGAGAAAGCTT
>JGI24159J19872_10011693_pt1 | contig 11489 bp, 4 predicted proteins | sample Ectturendosymbi4_FD_19872 | JGI IMG/M metagenome (IMG submission 19872) | reverse complement strand
GTTGAAATCGATAGTCGCACAACACGAGAATCTGGCAGCGAAACGCATTTTTGGTGTTAGAGTACCTTTGCAATTTTTCGTCTCATTTCGTTTGAACAGAAATAACCTCCGCGATTTTTGCGCAGATCAATAGTTCGACAATTTCCAAAGATATTGATATAAAATTTGTTGTCATAACCCCCTCGGAAAGTATTTTAATATTGAATTAAAATCGATAGTCGCACAACACTTGTTCTTTCATTTGCTTGCGTTTGTTTTGTCGTAACAGGTCATTTTATCCCTGTTTGAGGTCTTTCAATTTTACGCGCGAACCTCGCATCCACTGAAGAAAGTGCGGCTGGAAAAGTCGGGCTCACTTTACCTAGGTCACTAAGCTAACCTAACCTTAGGCCTAACCTAACGCTAAGCTAACCTAATGCTAAGCTAACACTAACCTAACACTAAGCTAATCCTAACCTTAACCTAACAAACAACACAAACCCCTAAGCGTAGCACCTAAGCGGAACCTGAAAAAAAGCAATGAAAAAAACAAAATGATTGAAAGTCAGCAAGGTGAGAGTCAAACCGAAAACCATACACATAGCAGCCGTAACAACTAACCGTTACACCACGAGCAGGACAGCGTTTTCCTGACAAAGTGACTTTTTTCTTGGTATTATGTCATGCCATGATGACGATACCGAATCTTCGACTGCCGGCACAATAGCTCTAGCCGATCTGTTGCTGCCAGAATTTTGCTGGTGAAATAGACACTACCTACAATGAATGCAATGATTAGGGTGAAAATGAAAAGTGTAAGACTTTGAATGTATCATGTGCATGTTTCATTTGTGCATTTAAGTGAAGGTAAAAGAAAACATTAAACGTTTTTTAGAAAAGATCCAACTAACTTTTTATGTTACTTCATACATTTGATTTGCTGCTAGTTAGTAGTTTACTTGCAAATTGTCAGTATGTTTAAAAATGGCCTTGAACTTGTTAAAAATTTGATGCAAATAATGCATATTACTTTAAATTTTATGTGCATCTACCGCTTACGTTGATTTCAAGTTTGGTTTTGACTTCTTTTAATCATTTGTATGTCTGGGGCTTTTATTATTTTCTGGGTTTTTTTCAAGGTAAATTCGGTGGTTTTTTTAGTAACAGAGTGGCAACACTGATCGGGACGTAAGTGCTGCTGGGAAGTATAGACCTCTTTCTCTTGCAGCTGTCATTTCCAAGTTGAAGTTGTTTGAACATTACATTTTGACCTGCACCTCACCATTTTTGGCCACAGCAGAATGAGCAGACAACTAGGCTAGTTTGGCTTCAAGCCAAAGCATGACACTGACATGTGTATTTTTTTACTTAAAACAGACTCTGTCGTATTATGTAAACAAGTATACCCCAGTGTTTTCAGCTTTCTTAGATGCATATAAAGCATTTGACGTCTGGAGCTAGCCACAACCTATGATTTGCTAAACTAATTAGTGTACCTATGTATGTGCATAGTAAGACTTTCGTTGATTTGGTAAAGGTAACAGACCATGCAAATAAAATGGGGCACCACCTTCTTACCTCGCTTTGGTGCCTAATGATGATGTATATTTGATATGAGTCACTTGGAAAATTTTAGAGTGTTAACAAGTGAAGAATCAGAGTTGATGTTTACACATTTTTTGGAGCAGGAGTCTTTAAACAAAATACAAGAGCGGAGTGACTCCACTCATCTCTACTGTGCGCCATGTGTGGCTTGTGCTGTTTCTTTTAACACCTAGTGATAATTTAGTTGTTAGTAGTGTATTATGCAGCTGTTAAGGGCCAGTGAATCTGTGTTTCAGATTAATTTATGTTGTAAATTAAGAATAACTTCCAAGTAGAAAATGCCTGAACGGTTTTTATTAAAGTATACAGATCATGTGATGGTATTTATTTCCATTATTTTATGTTTATGGATAATTATACGCAGTGTACCTGAAGTATCTTACCAACATTTGGAAAACGACCTTTTGCATGCTTCAGACCAAAAACAAGTTGATGGCAATGTTTGCATTAATGAAGGTGATTGCTTAAGCGTAGACTGCTACTTTTGGTTGTGTTGTGATTTGAAAGCCCAAGCAGCAAGTGCGAAAAGTTTCACACTGTAACAGCAAGCAACAATAAAGATCACATGTCATGATCACTTTATTATTGCTTGTTCGCACCACATATATGGGTGTTGTTCTTCGCACATATCCCGTACGTGGTGAACCGCGCATTCAGCGCAACGCTAGTGGAGTGGTTGCAACAACATCCCTTTTTACAATGAACCGCACTGATCGCACATTCTTTTTGTGAAGGCTTCACACAGCACGACCTTCACATCCTGCTCACAGCACCATTTTGTTGCGATCGGAAAGCCTGAGTGGCAAGTGCGCAAAGCTTCACACTGTGGCAGTGAGCAACAATAGAGTTCACTTGCCATGATCACTCTATTGTTGCTTGTTCGTGCCACGTATATATGGGTGTTAGTCTTCGCGCACATTCCGTTTGTGGTAAACCGCGCATTCAGCGCAACGCCAGTGGAGTGGTTGCAACAATATCAATTTTTTTGTAATGATCTATGTATGTCACATGTTTTCAGTTGGGTTTGTCACTGATGGCGTCAAATATGAGGTGCCATTTATGCAGCAGTAAAAACATTTTGAGAGTAACTGGTTTACCAAATATAAGAAGATAGCTGAATGGAAGTTCGCCAAATATAAGAGGTATTGGGATGTAGCGGGTTAGGAAAGTACTAAATAAAAATAGCTGACAACAAACACCAAATATAAGAGGTGCCATTCTGGCATGTAGTGCCAGTGAAAAGAAGTGAAGTATATTGAGAGGAACTACAATAATTAAGAAGCTGAATGAATGCAAACACCAACTGTAAAAGGTTTCAAAAATCAATATGTGGAAATCATGTGCTACATTCCAAAACATCTTCTATTTGGCTTTTTCAACTACCTTTTGTGTTTAGCAGTTTTGATGTGCTATATTCTAAAACCTCTTGCTCTTATATTTGGTGTTTTTCTCAACTAAATTAAATATTTTTCTGTTTCAATATGCTATATTCTAAAAGCTTTATTTGCTGTCTCCTTATTGACACCTCATACATTTTTCAGTACATCCTGAAACCTCTTATTTTTGCCACTATAGCTTCCTGGCAAATGCATTTCACTTGTTTCACTGTTGCATGCCAAAGCCTCTAATATTTGGTGCTGTTGCCGATGAACCTTCATGTTTTGTGCTGCTTGTTAGTCTGGAAGTGGGTAGTAATCTTGACTGTGCTTGTGTTAGTTTTTAATCAATTGCTAACCAATACAGCAAGCAGAATGTCACTAAAAGCTCAGTAGTTACCAGTCTAATATTCTGAAGAAGATCATGCAAATGATGATTTTGATAGTAGCAGGAACCAAGCCACAGCAGTAAAGAAAATAATGCAACAAATCGAAAACTCACAATATATATAATGAAATAGCTTATAAACAAAACACCTGCCATAAATGGACTGTACACAAAGTCAAATCCAAGGAAACACATTGTAAATCAGTGAAACACACAATATGACAAAGATTGATGGCAATCAATACATTGAGTCAACCAACCAATCAATCAATTCTATTTTTACAGGTGGTATAAAAATGTCATGATTTAAAGAATAGAATACAAGGTTTGACGAAATCACCATGAGGTCATCGTGACTGCCAGTTGGCAATCAAAGATTATGATCAATGCAAAGAAAGGAAAAGCCAAAAAGAAAGCACAAGAAGTATAACAGACAAAGCTATCTAATAGTCAGCAAGAATTGAATTGCAACAAATAGTGGCCCAAGTGTCAAACTAATTACAGAAAAATGGCTTCTGCCTGGTCTTAACAACAAAGAATGAGACACATATGCAATATCAAGAAGCAATGAAAATCATATTTGAAAGAGCAGTTGCTTAAATAATTTTATAAAAGTATGGTGTAGTGTATTTCAGTGCTTCTTAACCAGGTGAAGTGGTTAACCCTAGGATGAATGAAAATAGAGGGGCAAATGAAATTTCTGTTCCTAACATTTGTATCATCTTCATGTGTCTTGTTTTTTTCCCAAAACATATTACCATTCATGAATAAAATAGTGAACTTCAAGCATTCTAACTTTGCGTCTTCAGGAGTCAGCAACTTGTCACTTCAGAAAAGCTGTACAGTGGTGCAATTAACTGAAACTAACGAAATGGGACAGATTTCACCAAGAGTTACAACATTTTATTCAATCGAGTGGTGGAATCTCTGCTTTGCTCTCTGCATGAGCATCCTGTACTCTTGTCCAAAAGTTACCTGCTAGAATCGCAGTGCTTTTGAAAGTTTCAGGCACCTGAACACTCATCAGCATAGCGTTATCCGTTTAGATGTGGGCCTAACCAATCAAAGTACAGGAGCAAACTACCGTATTTTTCGGACCATAATGCACACTTAAAATTCTTTAATTTTCTCAAAAATTGAAAGTGCACCTGATGTATGAATCTGGTTGTGCTTTCTCATCTTGAATCAATTTTATATGGTAAACGCTGCTATTTATTTAATTACTTGTTATGATTTTTTTGTAAACAGACCACCGTGTTGCGTAATAAAGCAACAACAGTTGCAATGAGCAGCATCCCAGAGTAGCTAGCACATACCACAGGTCATATTACTCTGCTGGGGTCCTGACTAGATTGCCGCACACTGAATCAAACACACGCACAACTTTTATTTTGTGCGTGTCTAGCCAATTAGGCATGTGTGATAGATCAAACTCCCTTGTATGTAATGACAGATTAAACTCCCAGTGGCGACTCAGGAGTTATTGTGAAAGAGTAAATTTTGCTTCATTTAATGCACCTTATAATCTGGTGCACCTTATGAAAAAAACAGCTAGCATTCAATTTTTAATGCAACGCCTTATCTGGTGAGACTTGTGGTCCCGGAAATATGGTATTTGTGATATTTGTTTGTTGCCAATTCTGTATTGGTTCCAACATCTAATATGCATTTGTATCTCAGGTAATACATGCAGAAAGTCAACAAAATAATACAAAAACACTTTGTTTTGATGAAAGTAAATGTAAATCTATGGATAAAATTGATCAAGACATGCCAGCTTAACAGTTTAAAAACCAGGTTTGAAAAGAAACTTTAGCATTGAGAATAAGTTCACTTCAAAAGTTAAAAGGTGATAGTGGGATTATGATTATGTTAAATATGGGTTGTTCATCCCAGAACTTAAAAATCGAGCCATGAGCTATCTGCTCAGTGGATGTTTTGCTGTTTTAAATATAGCAACCAATTCTTATCTCATTCAAAGCCACGGAGTCATTTTAAAAACAAGCACGACATTTATCAGAACAAATTCCTTGTAATTGTTCAAGCAACAGCATGAATATTTGTGCCAATAGTAAAGTTCCCTCCATCATTTTAAATGACTCTGCTGGTAAAAAGCCTCTTCTCCTTTCCTCTTTTCAAATAGCACATGTGCTGATGAAATGAAAAAACATTTTGTGAAGCTGAGTTTGCAATCAAAACATTTGAAGGTTGTAGCCAATTTGCTTCCTGGCGGGAAGCATTCTGTGGATAAAGTAGAGCAAATACCATGGCCTAACAATGAACACTGGATGTACCATTATATCAGCCGTATTTCACAATTAGGGTGAATGGGAATGCAGCAATCAATGACAGGGCTGAACAAAACTGAAAAAGGTTAAGCAACGCTGGTCTATTTGATAAGTCTTTTCGAATGGGATTCCATAGCTTAGAACGATGGTTCTTAACTAGGGGCACGCCTTCCTGGGGAGGCGTGAGTTCTTACATGCTTCACAACATGGAAAGTTGTTGAACTAGAAAGTGTTTCATCCAATTTGCTGTTTCAAGTCAGGCTTGAAACAAAGAACAATTTCTTAAGAGAGGCGTGGCAGAAAAAAGGATAAGAACCCAATGGCTTAGAGCCTGTGTAAACAGAATGATGCTGTTTAACAGATTTGCATAAATGAATAAGTATCTTATTATCAACTTTTGTGTAAAAATTGTAATAATTTGATGTTTATTCATGCTCTTCTATAAGTTCTTTTGGTAGCATCTGATTGCATATCTTACACATGTATTTTGCAAGTTCATATTTATATATATATCAAGGATATAAGTAGAAGAATGCATGCCTTATCTTTTATGGGAAGAATTGACATTGAGAAATATGCAAATGAACAAGTGAGTCGTGCGCATAGGTGAGAGAGTGTCCAGTCAGGTTAAGAAGTGGAAAGCCTTGCATAATCTATGATGTTGCAATGAAGATGTGGGCAATGGAAGTATATGATAAATGAAAAAATGCAATTTTTTACAAGTACAGACCATGAAAAATCAAAAGCACTAGGTTTGCTGTTGAGCCTTCAAGGAATCAGCCTGCCATGCTCTGCTTTCATGCGTTTGTGATGATTTTGACTGCATGAATCAACATTTCAGCAACAAGGCACCACAAGGGCGATGCAGCTAAATCTGCTCACAAACTATTTTACTGACCATGAATAAGTAACGCAGTTACCCATGGACTAAGATAAAGTGCCATGGTTTCATATAGCTCACATGGGACACAGTAATCCAAGAGTCAGGGGTGGTAATCACTAATCATAGCCAGTCATATCCAATAGGGTATAAGGTATGCAAAAAATTTGTCATTGAGTTAAGTGCATAAGCCTGAAAATAAAAACAAATCGTTCATGTAGCCATGATATGCAACTACTCATCACATACTTAAATAATATTGCTCCCAGACCCAATCACATTTAGAAAACCTAGCAAGGGTAAACTTACAAAATAGCAGGCGGAACTCTTATCAGGCTCCGCCCTTTGTCACAGCAGCTCAATCTAAACTTGAACCGTTGTGCTGTCCACACCTCATGGAGTAATGGTGATTTGTTCAAACAAGCACACAGAGAACACAGGTGAAAAGCCAAGAACACGGTCAACAAGTACTAAATTGGCTGTCAGAGCAACTGGGGGGCAGCAGGTTCAAGCATGATGCAATGGCCAACAAAGCACCACCTACACACATGTGCAATGCAGTGAAAGTAACACAAGGCTATACACAGGCAATGCAAAGAAGTTTTTAAATATGCTGATTGATTAGACTTTGTTGCCTTTGTGGAGACTAGTTGCTTAAACAAATACTGTATTTTCAATTCTGATTCATTGCAAAATCATGAAAGCAGAGCCCATTCGGTTGACTCCTCTGAAGCTTGCAGCAAACCTAGGACTTTTATTTCATTTACAGTTATACTCATTTTAAACAATTTACCTGTTGTGTATGCTAAGGAGTCTATTATGCGCTAGTGTTGTTTATTTTCACACATACAGTTATCACCTGTATGCTCTAGCATTAATGTGTCTTATTGAATTGTTTTTGGTATTTAGATGGACCTTGTCTCCCAGCTGCTCTTACCAGCTGCTTTCAGGAACTGAGTTTTCCTTCAGCAATAATCATTGGTACCAAGAAAGGAGGTACAAAAGCTCTCCTCACAATGTTGTCAGCTCACCCAAACATTAGCACTATGCGTAATGAAGCACATTATTTTGATGTGAATCATTCATACATATTGGGCAATGAGTGGTGAGTTCTTAGTAGTGTGTGTGGTTATTATACGAGTATGCTGAACAATGTTCAAGCTTCTTTGACTAAGTAAAACTACTACTGTTAACTGATACATTTGTTCTAATAGAATCTTTGCAGTTCAGAACAGTTGACTGTGACAAGGTTGTTTTCAAAGCAAACAAGCACCTACAATTAAAACTACGTTGAAAGAATGTTTTAGTGTTAAACCGTCTCCAATGCCTATACCAGGGGTGTCAAACTCTAATTGCTCCAAGGGCCAAATGAGAACTTACAAAGCAACTTGAGGGCTGCATCATGATGCTGACGCATCAATGGCGGTACCAGAACCTTACTAGAAACAACATTTGCATCATATTTCCTGCAAAAGGTGTAGATAGTTACAGGGAAATCATATCATGTCTACCCTTCTCTTCGTTCACGTAAAAGAACTTGTTGACTCACTGGTCAAGCACTTTTAAACACCAATGAATAAAATAAATCAATTATTTGAAAATTCCAAAAAAGCATTGCGGGCTTCACAAAATGCCCTCGCAGGCCACATGTGGCCCACAGGTTTGAAACCCCTGGCCTATATGCTGCACTAGGATTTTAAATAGTCCATCTCCAGTCCTCTAACTTGTCATGACAAACATTCTTGGTAAGTTTCAATTTTGATGGATCTTCTTAAAAGTGGGCTTTAAATATTTTGTTTGCTGCGTCAAAATTTTTTATTGAGTAGGCAATCCAAATGTAACCTTTTATGCATAGCTAAACATGGTGGCAGAATGTACTGAGTCAGTAGTACATTTTTATTTATCGAACAAGCTGTCACATAAGCCAAGCTTAAGTCTTTACAGTGTTGTTGATCTGAAAGTCTTCTCATTCAGGAAGTAAAACCTGACTTGTACATGTGTTGCTGTTTTGCAGTGGTTGTGTTGCATGGAACATGATTATTGAGTTATGTTTCTGTCTTGCAATATCTTACAATTCTTATTTTACTCTAAACATTTGTGTTTGTGTCTTCTTGGAGAATAGAGAAAAACAGGCAACTTGTACTACTTCATGGTAACATATAATGAATGAGTAACGATAACGTAACGACTAAAGTACATGCAAAGTACTAATGTACTTGCTCGTCACCTGTTTTCAGTGATTTACACCCTTAAAGGTATCAGTCCACCAACGATTTGCATTAGCAGGGTGCCGTGAGCTCAAAAAGGTTGGAACTAATGCCCTAAACTCTTTAAGGAGCTTTTTATCAGTGCATTTCATTAATAGGAAAGTGGCCATTGTATAATTGCAAAATAAGCTTTTTTTAAAGTTGATTATATCTTACAGTGCTACGTGCATGGTTAGCAACGGTGGCAAATGCTTACGCAATTGTATCAATTGGTTTCATTTTCAAGGCAGTAGTGTGAGTTGAACAGCACTACATTTGTTTGCTATCCAAAAGTATTATTTTGCAGGTACAGAAGCCAAGGGCCCTCTGAAAAGATGAAGATTTTAATTGAAAAGACCCCAGCTTATTTTGTGAAAAGTTATGTACCAAGAAGGATCTTTTTCTTCAATCCAAGCGTTAAGTTGATCGTATTGCTGCGAAACCCCTTAGATCGATTAATCAGCGATTATGACCAGGTGATTTCATTCGTTAGTCTGTGTGTGTGTTTTTTTCGAAAGAGGATACCACGTTGTTTCTGATTTTATATGCTCCGTTGCTGATCAACAAATATAGGTACTGAATCGAAAGTGGCCACAGGGGCAGTGCAGAATGCAGTGGATCAGAGACCAGTAGTCCTCAAAAGTACTTGGACCCGCGAGCCATATTACCAGTATCCTTTGGTGTGGCGGAGCGCAAGTTCTAATTTTTTCAAAGGGTTGGCCTTTGTTAACGCCACTGCCGTTTTTTCTTCATACTATCAAATATCGTAAAAATAAAGCCAATGGTAACCCACTTTTAGGGCGTATTTTAGTGAGCAAAGCGTCCAGCAAATGTGTATACACAAAAATAATGCACTAGTGCGCTGACACCAATTAATTTTAATTAGATACAAATTTCTTATTCTGGAGTTTTGAACCCCTGTGGGACAGAAATAAATATTTGGGCTTGGAAAATAACCCTGGTTTTATTTAGAGTAAATGAAAAAACGTGATACTGCGTAATGTGTAGTAGTTTCGGGAAGTTTTTCCAGTGGTAAAACATGTCCTGCGTCACATTTTTGTAGATGCATCATCAGGCAGCTTTGCTAACGATTGCGTCGTTTTGCTGTTCGCACATGGCTGAATGCCTGCTGCATGTGTTCCTGGCTTCTACTTTGTAATAATTGCCTGACGTAGGTAGGCGTTGGTCCCGATGTTATTTGAGTTTTAAAAACTCTTGAGTTCATGGGGACTTCTGGAAAAAAATTCTGAGATTCCAGTTTAGTTTCTGTAGAACTCAAAAGAACGGTTTATTAATTGACATAGAAGACGGAGTGCAGTCAGGCATGAACAGTAAAACACATTTCAACAATATTGTTGCATTGCGTAAACTTGCGTTTAGGTCTGAAATACAGCTTGCTGTTCAAACTGCAGTATGTATCATTTTTAAGTTTACGCATTTTGACCGATAAAGTTGCTGAAGCAGAAAATTTTCAAACTGTTGTACAGTACAAAGTCTCATAACCTCATGCAACTAGGCAGTCTTGAAGGAAATTGCTCAGGGCTAAGATCTCCGGAAGTTTGAAACCCTTTCTTTTGAATGATTTAAGAAGCCACGTTATGCTTGTGCGAATCGTAGTATACATTTAATTTGACTGCAATCAACCCCTTGAGAACCGCTATAGCCACTTAGATGGCTTTCAGGCAATTTCGTTCATAACTTGCCAACCTCTCGCGCTAGAGAGTCAATGAGGTATCATAAGATGCGGATTTTCGTGTACTTTTGTTAAAGAAATTGAGTACCTTCGGTTTTGAAATTTTTTGGGGAAGTGTAACGTCACGAAGAGGTCCCAGTGACGTTGTTGGGACCTGTGGCAAAACGTAAACTGCTGTACTTGCCTTTGTGGCTTTTACCAAAAAGCTAATAGTCTTGAGTTGTTGTAAAAGTAAAAGAAGCTTTTGTTTGGCAAACAACTATGCACCACAACTAATGCAAAAGTTATATTGTAGTTTAGAGAAAGCTTTTATTTGATTTGCCCCATATGCAAGAAAGCAAATCTGATTTTTCTACGTCATGGAAGTAGAAATCTCGGTATAAAGTTTACACATATCTGACTTTGGTTTTCGTTACTGAAAAATAATCCGAAAACCATTATGAAAAGTTCCGCAAATTAAGAGGCATCGATATATTGCTTGGGGTTCGCAAGATTTTTAATAACGGACTTGGGGTCCGCCTTCCAAATATATCAAAAAACCCTGAATCAGGCAAACGCGCTTGCTCTCCATCAAACTAAATACATGATCTGCAACAGATGAACAAATTTCTTTCTGGCCGCGTCGCTGTGAGGACCGCAGACGGGAAACTAATTCTTATTTATCAAGTATATATACTGTTGTCAAGGAAAACCCGCATCTCGATTTTACAAAAACTCGTTTTGGGGCGTTTTTTAATGGACTCTGCTAGCGAACCACTGATCTACACTAGTGTTTCCCATTAGTATTTCACTATGAATCCTCTGTAAATCGCTACATGAGCATTCCGTGACAGTACGTTTCACAAAGAACGCCACTCCATATTTGATGACAGCATTCAGCTTGATTTGTTAAAAGCGATCAAAGTAAATGCTTCAACACTTGCATGTAACTGTAAAGCAGTGGTTCTTAACCTTTCTACCCACTCGTACCCCCTGAGCTTTCGTTAAATTTTCTCGTACCCCTTGTCTGATATCAAATAGTAATTGATACTAAG
>JGI24159J19872_10011689_pt1 | contig 11490 bp, 6 predicted proteins | sample Ectturendosymbi4_FD_19872 | JGI IMG/M metagenome (IMG submission 19872) | reverse complement strand
AGTGGGATTAATGTTTTTTTCTTCACATCAGCAATCCAGTGTCGAAAAATGTGAAACGGTATTTAAAGACTTGATTGAAAATCTACCTTTATAAGTGTCGTTAAATGTATCTTAGGGCGCCCAGTGTAAATCTACCATGCGATTATAAGATCGTTTTTTACGATAGTCAACAAAGCTACCTGAAAAGGGAGTAGTGTCCTGGCAAATGCCTTTCATTCACGTGTTGTTTTTTAATTGTCGCTTCAGCAATAAATAAGTCTGTCATATACATGTAAATGCACAAGCTTGGCTTGGAAACATGATCGTCAATTAGCTTTTCATTTGAATCCTATCGTGGGACATGAATTGTCACTTCCAAGTCTAAGAAGAACCGTTCCGTTTCTAACCAGGTCGGGAGTGCGTTTCAGACACTGTTCTTCACTTATTTCTCTAGGGATAGCCAATACAGCGGCAAACGCTTGCTCGCAGCATGCTTTTGTACCTTATAAATACATTTTGTAGATATACAAGATCTGTGTAGCTTGTGAAAAACGAGGCCCACTCTTTGGGACCCGTTTCAAACATTTGCTGAATTAATACTATAAAGCGCTTTCAAACTGTGGTTATTCCCTAAGAAATAACATAATTCGACCAACAAAAATAGCCACTTTTTGACCTACAAAAGATACCCTCTTTTGTGTGACACACAACGATTGNCGCAGACAACCTTTGGTAGCAAGTGAAGACATTTTTGGCGGCTCCAATTTGACTGCCCTCCCAAACTCCTGGTCTGGGTCCGCCACTGATTTCAAGTCTCTCAGAGGAGCACCACTCTCCGCTGTCCCCATTTTCCTCTCTAGGTGCCTAGCGATCTCAATGTGAGGCCTCTACTTGTTGGTAGCTCATGGGGGAGACTGTCGCTAATTTTTCAAACAGGTTCCTATGCCTAAAGCCCGAACGCTGGTCTGAGGCAGAGAGACGTATTCGAAAAAATGGTTTCATACTTTTGGTTGGAACAGTCATCAGCATTGCAAGCCATGTGTGGACGAGACATTTGGATGTGGGTCTCTCACGAATTCAGGATTGCGTGAGGTCGACTGGCGCTCATTGAGATTAGTTGCCTACTGGCAGCGCATTCACCAAGCTCCCAAGAACAATGGTTATATCCATCCATCCATACTAAATACTTGTTTGCAAAGTTGTAGCAACACTGAGAAATCGTTAGAGAATCGATCTTCATTGGTACAACCGTGGCTTCTCTGAAAAACGTCAAAGACGCACAACCACAAAATCAATCTCTTTTAAAACGCATGCGCACGATGCTGCGGAATTGGAAAGAGCGTGTCCACCCTTTTGATCGCCGAGACGCGGTATACTGCGTTACCGTGTGGGACTGTAAACAGAAGCACTTTGGCGAAACGGAAAGGTCCTTACGCAAACGCAAAAAGGGACACACCAGTAATATCAAACATTGTCATCCTGACAAACGTGCGCTTGCAAAACACCCATTCACTGCGTGGCCCCCAGCTCTTCAATCCTGACTGCAAGTGTTCCTATCATGGGCGTCGGACGGATTTTTCCAGGGAGGAGCCACAAGTGCATTTTGTACAAAAAGATTTTAGGGACTGCCAAAACTGGGTAAATTTCGTTTTTCCTACTAGAAACTAAGAAAGCAACCGTTTTTTGCTGAAATTTTCAAAATCCAGAGAGGGGGCCAAGGCCACCCTGCCAACCCATTCCAACGCCCATGGTTCCTATACCACCTTCACGTTTTCTATGCTCAGTAACACCGCAGTTTATTTTTTCCAACCAAGTGTGTGTTGTACTTCAATCTTTGCCCACTGGCCTTTCAATTCACAGTCATTTCTTGTACCTGTTAACCATTTCAAGAGTAATCTTTTCCGACATTACGACTTCCTGTGCATTTTTCTGTTTCATTTTCTTTTTGTCAATCTTCTTGCAGGCATAGAACTTGCCTGTGCACTTAACCTGCAACAATTCAAAGGTTTTGAAACGTACAATTGTTTTTTCCTATTTAAAGTCACAAAAAATTGCCTTTGCACAAGAATGTAGGCTGTCAGTGTTGATCAATATATTTCCTGAGTTGCTACCTGATAAGCGAAAACCTCTCCAAATCCACCCCGGCCAAGCAAACGAAAAGGAATAAAATCCTCATCGGAGACTTGTTCCTTTTCTTTTGTTTTCCACCGAAGAAAGTTGTGAAACTCTTCGCTTTTTTTGTAAGTGGGATAAACTTCCTCTGCGAGGTACGGATACATTTGCTGCTTGCAGCGTTCGAAGAGCAGCTTCATAAAATAAAATCTGAAAGAATATGTTTTAACTGACAATCGTTTAACACTTGACTGACGTTACTCCGCACAGCTAATATTTTACTGTTAGCGAAAAACATCGCTTGGTAATATTCAAACCATTCTTGATAAAATTATACTGTATTATTTAGTCGACGGAACCAAAAGTTTGTTGTGGTATTAGTCTCTGGGGGATACAACTCCAAAGGGTTAAAGAATTTGGAACTACAGAACATCATTTTTCACGGTCATGTTCATGCGAATGACATAACTACATACCAAATGCGGTCACGTGCTTGTTTACTTGTTATTCAATACGATTCAAAAATTTTTCGCCAAATTTTTAACTTTTTTGTGGGACATGCGCTGCATTAAATATTTGAGAGCACCCTTTTGAGGGTTATTGTTCCATAGCCAAATTTGTATACGTGGCTAAAAAACACCAGAGTTGTTAAATTTGTGCAATGGAAGTAATACCAATATAATCTCTTTTTCAGACGGTGAACCTATGCTCTACCGTAATATTCAAAGTTGAAGCTGGTACAAGATACATTTCTAAGTAAGAACTGAAACAAATCACTATCACTACGATCGAATTTACTCTTAAAACACATATGCGGTTCGAATGGGAAACAACTCAGCAAGCGAAATTTAAACCCATGAAGTCGTTGTCAGGTACATCTTTCTCGTAGGATTCTTGAGACAGACAAGGTTTGAAATGCTGTGATCAAATTTGATTCTTAATTTTACACAAATACTTTAAATTTGTTTCCTGACAGCTAGCATTTACTTGTTTTTTTCAAATCTGAACGGTGGCAAACGATCATAAAGGTTTTTAAATAGTTGGCAAATCCCAGCTTCCATAATACACTGCTCAGGTCCCCCTTTTCACATTAGGGCAAGCCATTTTTCAACCTACTTTTAGAAATACTTAGAGCTAACGCTTAAAGCTGATTCTTTCAGTAGCTGATTTTTATTCTTTCGAGCAGTCCTGTCGATCTGGATGAGTTTTGTATTTTTCGAGTAAGGGGGTAAATTGCCAATTTAGCTTTTTTGTATACGTGTAACAAAAAATATTTAGCCAATTTGGGCTGACTTACTTGAAGTGTGACAAGAAAAGCTATTGCGTTCAAAATAGAATTTGCACTTGCAGGTGCAACAGTATTGCACAAAATTTCACTTGTTTGTTATCGGAATTGTCATCGTAATTACCGCTTAGCCTACCCATTTTGAGCTTCTGGACGTTTGGTTTCGGTAAACTCAAGAAATACCTTTGAAAATAACACATTTTCATGTCTCAATCTAATTTACCTCTGTTGCATCTAGAACTGCAAGCTTCGAGTAGAATACGGTTTTACTCTTCAATCGACCACCAAGAAGTGCTACTGGTGGAATTTCCGCATTTCGTGCCGTTTTAGTGTTTTTAGTATACGTACATTGTGAAATCTCATCAAGATCGCCAAGGTTCGCAAAGCGAGGAGTAGTAGTTACGAACCACAGTGACGTTTTAAGGCGTGGTTTCTATCTCCAGCAATCAGCGCCCGCATATGTTTTGATTCCCGGCTGCGTAAAAATGCTTTCTGGTAGCCATGGTTGCGAACTTTTCGACTTATTTCTAATTCTATACAGTAGTTGCGTTACTACAATGGGGACGGGAATCCAGCGTTCACAGTGCATGCAGTGTGCTACTGCGTTGCGCATGCTTTTGGAGCAGCGATGAAACTTACAGGATGTTGTTACCAGTGGTGTTGGAGGTTGGGGTGCAGGGGATGCAAGCGCACTTCAAAAGTTTGATTTGTCCGAATTCGGCCAAAATATCAAATTCGGACACAGGCTTTTCGACTTTTTTTGACAATATTAATGAACTTACACGTTGTTTTCAGTACAAAGAAAAGTTTATTATGGCATAGAAAACACAATGAATGTGCAGTGTATTAAATCAACTGTTAATTTTGTTGTTAATGTGTTAACTGATTGTATCGAGCAGTTTTAAATCCACGCCTTTTGACTACCGAGCGACACCGGCCTGTGGTTTCATGATATCCTGCAATCTGTAAACGCATTTAAACTGAAAGAAAACAAACAATCTAAGGTTGTTAACCGGAGAAGCAGAAATGTTGGATTTATGAGCGAAAGAAACAGAAAATACGGAAAATGTGATTTTCTATGAACAAAGTATAAACTAGTTTCTTGCTTACACCAAAGTAATCTCAATATACGAGTATGTCGTCAGTTTCTGTACTTAATCCACCTTTTCTGTTGACAGTACACGTCCAGAAATAACGAAAAATGCTTTTCCTTCAGAACTGCTTCAAACGCTAACCCTTTTGATCCCAGCAGTACGGCAATAATGAAACGCGCAAGCATATGAGTTTTATTGCTTATGATTTAGACAATATTTTTTCAAGCAACACTGTTTGGCACTGAATATTAAACTTTTAGATCTATGAAAAGAAACATAAGTCTCTTACCTTTTTTCAGTCTCACTCAAACTCGTAAGAATGAGGTCGGGTTGGTTGGAACTCACAGCAGAAGCAAGATTCGTTGTACCGCCTTTAAATGTTACATATTACGGCGTTAATGTACCGTACTGGTAAGCTAAAAATGGTTTGGAGGGATTAATAATTCTGAACGTGTTACATAGGAAGAATATTGATAATGTCGATTGAAGGGCTTCTGCTCAAACAAGATTTGTAGGTGTTGAGTGAAAAAATTTAAGTTTCAATACAAAAGTCAAAAATGGTCAGTTAATAAAATTTTTTGTTTAAATATGTTGACAAATAAATTAGTAGATTATGAAGGGAAATGCGTGCTATCTACCAAAAAAGTCAATTTCTCTTTGCCAGTGTGTGCTCCTGCAGATTTGTTTTGCCCCTGTGATTTGCATCAGTCAAATATAGTAAAACACTATGTTTCAGTGATGCTACCAATATTGACATACAAGTTATGTGATTGAATTTTGAGCATGCTTTCATGAAGCACTGAAACCAAATAGTCAGGGATCATTGCTTTGGTGGTGGGCAATGCGAATATCACGGGAAGCATTAAACATTTCTAATACAGTTTCACAAAACTTTGCGAATTCAGTTGTTTACTTAAATTACTACTAACTGCAAATCGGTAAAGATACTTGTGTCACAAAATATTGCTACCGATTGAAATCTGAGGTATGATTTTTCCGAATATGTCATCCTTCTGAATTTTTTTCTCTTTTTTAGCATCACTCGCTTCTCGGCCTTGCATCTTTTAAATGCGTACAGTAGGCATCTGCAACTGTTTGCTAAATGTGCGCCGACTTAAAGGTTTCAAATAATTCAGTGTGCCAACAGCACACATATTTTTATACAAGTCAAGGCCAATATACCTCTGTGTGAATCACAACAAAATCGATATGCAAAACATTGAGCTTTTGCGTGCCATTAGAAATTGCTTGGCGTTTCAAATGTGACCCGCGTGCCGCATAGGTTGCCCACCTCTGGCGTATATCGTTACAAACCTGTCTGCTCGTGCATGTACTGCCGCATAAAAACTATTGATTTGCTTTTTTTCCTAACGAGTTTAAAGCACTTTCGCTTCCTTTTTCGCTTTATTACTAACTCATACATGGGCGTCGGAAAGATTTTTCCTATGGAGGCCAATAGTGGATTTTGCGGGGAGCAGCAGTGGTGAAATTTCATTTTACCAACTCGAAAAAAAGAGAAACACATTTCTTGTAAAACGTTAACAGCCAAAAGATCAACGTTTGAAATCCAGAGGGCCCTGTGCCCTCCCGCTCTCTTTCCGACATCTATGAACTCTTAAATCTTATTGCCAAAAACTGTCTGCCGTTGTCCTGCAGTTGAGATACTGGTTGCCAAAAATAAAAGTTTTCTGTGGTTGTTTCTCGATCTTCTTCAGTAAAATAATGCTTTTCATGACGAGTTGCACCTTTGCTACCTCTTCACAAGGATTTTGACCATGCACATTTCATGGACCTCTGGCGCCCTGTTTTGGAATAAAAGACAAAAAACTTCGAACTTCAAGGCTTTAAAGTAAAAAGGGTTGCTAGGAGCAGTGGTGGACTTAAGATTGGGGGGTCGAGGCAAGGTTGAAAGGGGAACCTATGATGACGTTACCATACTCAGTCAACCGTGATAAGACCTATTGATCAAGCCTAGAAAGGGAATATGCAGGCCACCCAAGGATACGTTCCTGAGACTACGGCATGACCGACATCACAGAAAATGCAAAAGGGTATTTTTGATGCATCACTTTGAAAACACTGAAAGCTGGGAAGACAAAGCTAGCAACACATAAAAGTTGAGTGATAGCAAGCTGGCATCGCCCCTCACTGCTTTAGTTTTACAGTTGCTATTGGAGACCCCTTTGAAAAAAAGGCACTTACACATTACAGTTGTTGTTTAGGGCCCCTTTGAAAGCGGAGTACTTACGCATTGCAGTTGCTATTGGCAGCTTCTTTCAGAGCAGAGTACTTACGCATTACTGCTGCTGTTGACGGCCCTTTTGAAAGCAGAGTACTTACACCTTACTGCTGCTGTTGGGGCCCCTTCGAAAGTAGGGTACTTACGCATTACAGTGGCTGTTGCGTACCCTTTGAAAGCAGAGTACTTACACATTGCAGTTGCTCTTGGGACCCCTTCGAAAGCAGAGTAGACTACTTGCACATCACAGTTGCTGTTGGGACCCCTTTGAAAGCAGAGTACTTACTTAGGATCTGCTTCGGAGTATGTTCTACGAGTGGATAATAGGTTTTTCACCAAAAACGAGAAAAACTTACACGCGAAACACCTCGAGGGGGATCCTAAAAAAGGGGGCCCGAGGCAAGTGCCTCGCTCGCCTCCCCTTAAACACACCACTAGCTAGGAGAACTTCTGTTCTTGATTTAAAAGCTTATTTAGAGCTTTTTCAAGATTTCTTGTTTCGATCACTACAACGAAGCCGCACCGAAATAGTTTAATTTTTCGACGAGAATATGTTCCTCAATGTAAAGCATCAGAGAATACGACAAAAACCATTATTTAAAAGTAAAAACCTTCTGCGCGTCTTCAAACAACTTTTTATCAGCCAGCTTGCTTCAAAATGTTTCCTACTTTTGTTTTTTGCATTAAGCTTGTCCCGGATTTTTTCGTAGTCCGGTGTTGACTTTGACGTGACCACCTCAACGCAAGTCGACCTTGTTTCTTCCGAAATGCCGGCAACGCTGCAAGATGCATCTGGCGAGAGATAGTTCGTAACAATGGAAAGAGCTGCTTTCATTCTTTCGTCTCCTTCAGCCACCTTTAAAATAATCTGCAGCTTTTTTACCTCTGCGCACAACGCCGCTCCAACATGACGCAACCCCCTCCAAAAGTCAGGACAAGGGCCTCGTTTTGGGTGTTATAGGCATATGTTTCTATACTGTAATGTGGGGCTCGCACAACGTAAAATGCTGGTTTGTTTAGAGCTGTTGTAAACCCACAATGAATGGATTAAAGCTATTTAGAGTTAGATACTCACCTACAATATATTCATTTTAACTGTAGGACGTAAAATGTTTATTCAGATTTGGCATGACGACCGCACTGAGGTAGGCATGCAAATCGAGCACTTTTTTATGAAAAGCATTCAGTATTTGTCCACTTGTCTACAGAACGTGGCTGAACATTTGTCGTACTTTTATGCTAAGGTTTAAACATTCCACAACAATGTTCATGGTGCACGATGACCAACACACTGAAGACTTTTAAGGTTCTGCTTGTTTGATAAATCCTTTGATGGATTGGTTACTCAAGCGTCGAATCTTGCATCTATATTAATGTTAATAAGCAAAGCAAACTTAGTTCCACACGCGAATCAAAAACATTTTTCTCACCATCGGCGTAGCTAGGGAGGGGCCATGCGCCCCCAAATTTTTAGAACATACAGTCATTTTGTTATTTGAGATGCATTTTTCCAAACAAAATAGTGTTATTCGCCTAAAATCAAATATTTTGCCCCCCCGAAATTTTTGGGCTGGTTACGCCACTGTTTCTCACTGATACGACGTGCAACCTGTTCCTTTCATCATTTTAATCGTTCTGTTGCAGTCAGCCCCGTATTGAACGCAACTTCGGTCTGAGCAGTAGCCTACGCGCGAACTTATTTGGTAGATGCGCACTTAGCAATTGGATAATCACTTAAGGAATTTGTATGCATGTGCCGTGCGTGCTTGCATATGTGAATAAACGCATGAGTGTAGTGTATGCATTAGAGCCCTGCGCGGGTCGGGTAATGTGTCAGTGGTTGTGTCGTGAATAGCAGAAGAGCAAATTTAGAGTTCGTGAGTGAACGACATGCTCTTTTATAACAGTGTTCTGAGAAAGAATCACTGAAGCTTGACTAGGTTTCACATTTTTTTCTTTACAGTGTTTTTTAAGACCTTTTGGTGGCTTGAAATAAAACACTGAATTAATTACCACAAGCATAGCTGTACGGGAGTGCATATTCTTGGGGAGGCAAAAAATGTTTGCCCAAATTTGATCTTGTATTTCCCAAGTAACATATAAAGAGCAAGTCTTTAATGTTAAGACTAAAACGTACCATTGCAAACAAATCAAGGTATCTGCATGCCTCAATTACCAATTACCGGGGTTCAAAGCCGTACGCCCTCAACTAGCAATCAATATTCTGCCTAGCCACATGTGAACGATGGTAATACTCATTGTGTTGAAAAATGTTAGCTAATTACAATAAAATCGCCCAAAAAATTGCTGTTCATGCCACCACGTGTGGAGAGTGTTCAGCAGTTTCATTTTCAGGTTTTTATATAAGCCTACGTTCTAAACCTGTTCTTCCAACACGATCATCCTAATAACTGAGATCTGCTCTTTTCGAGCACAGATGTGTGCAGCTGTGTTGGCCACAATGGCATTTAATCTGGACAAGGAGTAAAATATCAGGTTGCGATCTAAAATATTACATTGCTGCAAATAGGTCAAGTCTCAAGCAAGGAGAGTGAAAGGAGGCAATTTAATACATAGTATATAGCTTAGCCTTGCACATTAGGCAATCGTCACTGCAGTGTGTTGAAATTAAAACACTACAACTTACTTAAACGTTTACAGTAGGGGTCACCAACGTGGTGCCCGTGGGGGAGCCAGGTCGCCCGTGGGTATAGGCGTAGCCAGGAGGGGCATTCTCCTCAAATTATAGCATTTTTTGTCATTTTGTCCTTTGAGAGGTGTTGTCCCAAACAAAACACCGCAGCTCGGTGAAAGTCAAAATATTTGGTCCTCCCAAAAATTTCCGGCTGGCTATGCTATCGCCCGCGGGCCTGTTCTAAAAATAACATTGGCGTGAACAGTGTCTTAACATTGCGGAATTGCCGTACATTTTAGTAGTTTTGAACTGCTCTGTCTTAGCGTTGAGTGCTGTGTTTTGCTCCGGTCTCCTAATTTGCAGAGCTGATGATTTATGTTCATCAAGTGACACATTGTACAACAACGAGTAAGAAGAGTGCGTGTAAAATCATGGGCGTCCGAAGGTGGGGCAGGGAAGGCCAAGGCCCCCCTGGATTTTGAAATTTGACATTTTTTAGCAAAAAAAGGTTGTTTTCTTAGTTTCGTGTAGATAAAATGAAATGTTGCCACTTTTCCCAATAACTTTTTGGCTCCTCCATGGAAAAAATTCTTTCGATGCCCAGGTGTAGAATAATACACATGCTGTGTCAACAAACTTCGCCAAAACGTTGGTTTGCAAACATGAACATGGCGTCATACTGTGGTGTCACAAACAGCGTATATCCAGTAACAATCACTGCCATACGCCACTGCTCAATACTAGAATTTCGCAGGGGGCATGCAATCAAGCGTCGCCCCGGGCACCACCAAACCTCTGCACGCCACTGTCCCTGAATGTGAAATATGAGGAATGTATCGTTGCCTTTCTGTTGATTGTTTGTTCTGATGAAATGTCAGCCACATGTCTTCACGTCGAATTTACATGTATTGCAAGGGATGCAAATATGATGCAGTTACTGATCAGCACGACCAGTAGTCAATAGCGAGGAAGAAAAAATACGCATGTTTATTTAAAATTTTCTCTTCGACGAAAAAAACATGTTCAGCCTTGACATGCCTGCTGCGAAACTTTAAATGTACCTGCCTCGAAACCGTGAATGGCCTGCATCAAAGCGTTGACATTCTTGACTTTCTGGTTGGCTTTCTGACAATATTGGTTGAATAATTCCTTGCCAATACATTGTTTTTCGCAGTAAAGTGAAAATTCGAATAGCATTCGCAAAGCTTGATCTCTTTCTACTCTCTCAGGAATTTGACTGTGCAATTCCACTTCCAGTTTCTTTACGATATCATCTGTGCTTGTCAAAACTGTGAATAAAAACAAGTACGTTTTATAGAAGTCCGAAACTGACTTGCATCCCTTTTAGCCAAATAGATATTGCTGCTCTGTAATGAGAAACATTGGTTGAAGTTGCATAAAAGTACACATTTTGAACTTGTTGATCTGCTAAAAGAATAGCTATTGTCTATTCGAAATCGACAGGTTTTGTTGCAATCTAAGTTAAGAGTAATGGAAGGTCTAATCGCGCAGCGACAATGGTAGGTTATCTGTCACAGGCAATTGTGAAGAATGTTGAATAACCGCACAAAAACAGCACGTCAGTAGGAAAAAAGTGAATTCGGGGGAGACTTCTGTAGTTTACAGACAACCTTCAGAAAAATAAAAATTTGTTAACATTTCGTTTTCTGCAAAATATATTTTTTTGCTAATTCTTTATGAATCTTATTGCTTTGTTTGCCGAACCTAATAGTCGTACCTTTGCTGTTTGTTAACCAGTGGTGTTGTGCCGTAGAGTGGGACAACGCTTTGTCAAAATGAATACGTGATTATGACGTATGTGAATATCAGCTAGGTAAATTTATGTACAGAATAACCTAAATGGTTTTCCAGTTTAAATCTACTTTCGCTTACATATTACTCGTAGAATATTTATCCTGCTAGAACAGCTAATAACAATAATCAAGTTCATCCAAAATATCTCCAACACAAACGACTTTACAATACACGGGGCCTAGACTTTGCAACAGTACTCACAAACTTTGGAGCATACAATTGGGATAGACTTAACAATTTCATCAACACTAAAAAAGCCTTCAAAAAACTATACATTTTTATTTTGAGACGTTTCGGATTATTCTTAATCCATCTTCAGTCAAAAAATAAA
>JGI24159J19872_10011688_pt1 | contig 11491 bp, 7 predicted proteins | sample Ectturendosymbi4_FD_19872 | JGI IMG/M metagenome (IMG submission 19872) | reverse complement strand
CAACACAGTTGCGCAGGGAGTGCTGGGTCGCAACCGGTCTCTCTCGGTGGAACAGGTGCTCAGATCCGCAAGGATCTGGGCGTGGCAGAGAAAGTATGGCTTACTTTGATCTTAGCAAACTAAATTTAGCTTAAAGCTATTATACTGAAAATGTTCGAATCCTAACTGTAATGGTAACAGACGTGATAAAGCGGCACCGATGACCACCTGCATCAAAAATGTCAAATTCCAGATTATCAAATTAAGGACAGGTTGTCAGCATATAGGATACTTCAACTACAGCGAAAACCTGAACTGGGCCGCACAAACCTTCTACTGGGCCACATGCGGCCCGTTGGACATAGCTGGTCTACTCTGATTGTATGCCGAAAGAGTAAGTATTTCACAATTTTTGAATTACTAGTTTTTAAGAAACTGCGGATGCATCGGCAGACCGTCGTCCAACAGCTGGTCTCAAACAGATGAATTTGCTTGGCTTTATCAACTTGGTTTGTTATTCCATAAATCAAGTCATTTCCCAAAAAGGTAGTAACAGACTTTCAGGTTCTGTGAATGCGCGTTTGACGTTCATCATGCAACGTGACATCTTAATGATGCTTACAAAGAGGTTCATGTTCTGGGTTGGTAATACCATTGGCTTATAAAAATGAATGATGCTGTTTTTTGTGAGCAGCTATAGACGTAACTGAAATAACTGCTTGGATTTGTTCCAATATTATGAAGAGGTGGTTTAGAAACTTTGATCGAACAGCATTCGCATTGCCATAAATGGTCGAGATGAAGAGAAACTGACCAGGTGGATATTATTTAAATCTTCTCATTTGGGGCTAAACAAGACATAATTATATGGGCAACGTTCTTCTTTTTCTGGTCTGCTCCGCAAACGTTTAGCAGTGGGCTTCCATTTTCATAGGACAGGGCATGGATTCCATCCTATTCTTATCTTCACAGAAGTATTTGTACCAAAAACCAACCTCCCAGAACGACAGCGATTCACTTACATAGATCATGCGTAAGCACAACTTTGCAAAGCTTAACCGCTAACAATGCCAAAAAGAACGTTCTATACAGGGCATCAACACACAAACACATATCTCGCGGGCAATTAGCACCAAAAAAGTTGATCGCAAGAAGCACCAGCAACACTTGCATAAGCAGCATAAGTCTGGAAAATTCACAACTTTTTCTAGATTGTCACAAAACTAACAAATACGTACAACGCACAAATATCTGCCTAACAAAATAATTAGCAATTTCATTCGACATGTCACAAGCAAAGAACCAAAGCGTGTCAATGTATACAGCTTGATAAAGAGAATAAAGATCAGATGTAGGGATGTGCCCTGGGGGGTTAAATGGAATTTCACATGTAAAAACAACTGATTAGAAATTTTAGGAAGCTATGGGAGCTTCTCGAAAAAGAAAACCAAAAATAGCATTATAGAGATCACAACATATCATTTCAATCTACGCAAGTTTCGCCTAAACCTATGGTACACCATTTCGCAGTGGTGTGTTGTCATGGATAATAGGAACACACACTGATGTACGGTATTCCCAAATTTAATACAATGCTAAAAATACGAAGTAAAAACCCGCAGTACGACAAGAAAACGGTGGACCAACCCACATACACAAACTTGCCGTAAATTTTGCATAGCTGCTCCAGCTTTTCACAGTTGTTTTCTACGTCAGAAGGCAAAATCAGCTTGTGAGGATGACGACGTGTGCTGTGTTCTGTCTTTGGGCGAGGTCTTCTTGCTTTTCTGTAAAGGCATCAGGCATTGATTTACACTAGGCATGCGACAGCCCTTACATTACGCATGTACGAGGTTTAAACATATAATTGTGACCAACGTTCTATGCGCAAATCAGGATTGCAGAGTCGGAGGTAAAATGTCCGACTTCAACTCCGATCTTTCGAAAATTTCCGACTCCTACTCCTTAGCCTAACGTGAATGAAGTTGGGCTGTCAACAATTTTGTAGCAACTAGCAATCAATGGAAATAGCGGCAGCAAGAATTCCCTATTTCAATAAAAATTTCAAAAGAAACTGTACCATTTCAACAAGAATTCTCAGGTTAGGAGTGTGATGTAAGAAATGATTCAATTGGACTTCCGGAGTCGAACAAAAAATCCGACTCCGACTCCTAGTGTTCTCAGGAATCCGCCACGGAGTCCACCCAAAAACCTCCGACTTCTTGGGAGTTCGACACCCTGGCGCAAATTTTTGTTCCCTCTTAGTGGATCGCTAAGAAGCTTCGTTTTGAATTTACGCTGGCTGCGTATAGAACAGCACGAGCGCAGGAACTTTTGATGTTTGATCGCACTACAGACTTTGACGCATGGAGCTAAGCCAACCCCAGGCGCTCAGCGGTAAACAGCAACAACTGCACAGCGCTCCATTACAAGCAACACGAGTATTTGCCGTTGCGTCGCACAAAAGCTGCAAACCTAAATCGCGGCTTTGCGAGGATCAGATCTCGTGCGGTTGAGCAACGATTGGACAATACGTTCGCCACGCCTCGATCAACTTACAACCGCAACGCCATCTTACCCGTGATCGCTCTCTCGAGAAGCGCGTGGATCGGACGCGGACGTTTCGAACGAGTTCCCGGGCGCTTCACATTTTTCAGTCCCTTCGCTCTCAGAGGTGGGCGACGAAGCGCTGTCTCGCCGACCGTGGGTGGCGCGAGGCCGGCGCTTTTTCTTGCCCGAAATCTTGACAGACAAATTGTTTGGAGAAGGGTCGGGCAAGCAACTCTTTTCAGGCTTGAGTTTCAACGATGTTTGCTTGTTTTCGTCGCGTCGTGATGACGACGGTTCGGTGTCGTCATGTTCAAATGCACCCCCGCCTGGCTCTATCTGGCCGCAGCGTGGCACCGAGGCCGATGGCATTGGCACGTTCGATGTCCGAGATGGTTCGCCTGGCTTTCGCGTTGGAGACGGGTCAGGCGATTTTACAGCCTTTGGCGCGTCTGGGGTTGCGTGGAGGGTTGAGTGTCGCTGTTTCTTCGTCTTCTTCTTTCGCTTTGTCGCTGTGCGATGCGGGTACTTGCGATGGATGTATCTGATCGCAGGAAAACTATCGTTTGTGGAGTCAGTCGATGCGTTCGTTCAACGCAGAACATCGCAAAACGTACATCGACTTGACATTTTGTTTACAGAATGACACACTCAAGATCTCGCGGAAAACTCGGGCATTTAAACGCTCTATTCATTAGAAGATGTAGACGCGAATAGAAACCTACAATACTTTTAACCAGCATTCCCAATTCCATCTACGCATGGGTAGAAAAAAAACGCCTCAACGTAGATTGCCCTAGTAGGCCAATGGAATTTGTCTGTAGCTCAACGCAAACATACCTTCTCCATGCAGTCTGTATAACCAAAGCTGCAGCGTGGGCTTTCTTGAATGCGTGCTTGCGATTGCGTTGCAGTCGTGCTATAAACTTGCGTTCAGTCGGGGTGAGGTCCATCAGACTCTCGATGTACACCGAAAGCGACAGATCATTGCTGATAACAAACAAAAGATTCAGGCGAGCACAGCAATGCACTTACAACAATTTTGAAAACGCATCAAACAACGCCGACTGCACAAAACAGAGCCCACGAAGTAAATTACAAACTTTTCGAACAGGTGAAGGTATACATTGATCGTATCCGCACCTCGCCACGAAACTCTTCGTTGCTGGTTGGTCATGAGCTTCATCATCGCTCGACGAAGATATATCCGACGCATCGCGCTTGTAAGCAACGCCGCTCACCACGTCCAGCGCGATGTTGTCTTCGTCACCAAGGTCTGGCGCGATCGCTGCTTGGCGCGAAGCAGCGACTTTCTTTTCCTGTTGCCTTTTTCTTTTCTTATGCTTTTTATTAAGATGTTCGGAGGATTTCGAAGCAGCAGCACGATCGTTGCTCATGGTTGAGTTGACTGCGTCCGCAACTGCAGGAGGATGAGCGCGTGCACAGTCGCCTGACTCCTCACGAGGGCAAGCACTCGACGGGCGTTCAAGTTGGTTATCTTCACGCTGACTGTAGGAAGCAGCTGGCAGCATTGTGTCCCGGTCCGAAGCAAGTAACCCTTCGGAGTGAGGTGTGGCGGCTTTCAAAGACGCGCGGGACGAGCTTTTCGACGAAGCTGGGGAAGACCGTTTTGCCGATTTCGATTTTCGCTTCGTTTTTTTCGGTTGATATTGCGATTCCGTTTCGCTCTTCTCAACGGATGAAGTCCGGTCAGCATTGTCAGTTGAATCTGGAGGCTGCGAACAACACATACACAGTCAAACGAGGTGTAAATCACAGAATAACGAAACGCGGACTTTACTGAAATATGAGCCAAACATAGGTAGAGAAGCACGCGTGCGTAACTCGAAAGCATGAGCGTTTCAACTTTAACCAACAAAAGCTACTGATGCTGGACAACTCGAGACAATCAGAAAGGAATGATTTGGAACAAATGAACCACAAACACTTTTGCAATAAATACCAACTTCATAATTAAGACGTTTGTTTAAAGTTGCAAAAACTAATTTACTCTCTTCAGTGTTTGGTGAAGCCGGCTGGGGTACCGCACAAGCGATATTTTATTTCTAACTGTATGCTTAACTTGAAAATGCAACAAGGCTATTACCAGCGTTTAAGCAACATCACAGCGCATTTGAACGAAATAATCACTGATAGGCGAGTAGCGATCGCGAGCAGCCAATTAGAGCCAAGCAATGAGAAGTTATAATAACAAAGCTGTACTGTGCATATGACACAGAATCTTTTGCGAGGTGGGAAAGCCCCTGCGTGCAAAAATGTTGATATTTTACACGACAGCGACGCGTGATTAATGACGTCACTCCTCGTAATGATTGTGTTCCTTCAGTTTCTACAGATTCCATCTGGGGTGGCAGGGCCACTGTTTTATGTATGTATTGCATCCTGTGTTCGATTGCTCGATGTGCTTTGTGCCGGCTAATTTCTGCTGCAGGATACGTGCTGCATTATCAGTTTTTATTAAAAGTCAAAACAAACTTGGCCTGACCATACTACTTCGTGACGAAACGGCCGGATGCATTGGTGACAACATCAAACATAACGACTCCTAGCGACCGCTTCAATCAACGCAGATTCTACATTTGCATTAACGACAGCGATCCAAACGCAGATAAAAGTACGAAGGTAATATTTTGACATTTTTCAGCACAGGGTTTTCGACACCGCCTTAACCTGGCGGTAAGTAGAGCGTGTTCAAGGGGGCAGGAAACGCACGAGACAATTTTAAAAGGAAATTTTCACCAAAAATTTGGTTTAAAAAAAGCAACCATGTCCAACACTAGTGCTTCCATGGTTTAGACTAGCTTTTTTGTAACCACCTCGACAAAATTTTGAAGGTCCATTTTTGGTTTATCACCTTCTGTTTTCGAGTAGTTCGTTGTCGACTATTTTGCGATGAAATATGTCATTGCTATTCTGTAACGTGAGCGTTGTCGAAAATTCATCCACGACTCTTTCAAACTTGGTCTCGGCACCAAACCTCCAACCAGAACATGATGAACTTACCTTCGAAACACGACTGCTTTCACGGGTTGCCCGTTCCGGTTCGACGTCGGCTTCTCGAGCTTTGCAGGTGGAAGCGTTGCTGGAAGTACTTGGCGGGCGAGCGAGACAGGGGGCGCCGTCGACGGGCGTTGGTGGGAGGACTTCAGGAGAGGTACGGATCCCGGACGTCTGTTGATCGTCCGCGGCGCTGCGATCTTCCACGCCGCGCGCGCCGACGCTGTTCGCGCTCTCGCCGTCGTCGCCGAGCTTGAGCATTTCAATGTCGGACGACGCGCAGCTCTGGAGGTCAGCGACGAAGCTCGGCGAGCGAACAGGCAGGCGCTCGCTCGGCGCTGTCACCTGCTCGCTCGTCCGATCGTGACGCGTGATTTGCGCGCGAGGCACGTTGAGCTGCGTAGTTGGGTCTTCGTTGCGCTCGGCGTGGTGCGATTCGTTACAGGCGCGGTCGTTATCTGTGAAAGGTGCAAAGCTTTAAATTACCTCGTTTCGATAAGCTTATACCGAAAATACCCGCACTTTGCTTTTACTCTTTTGGTGAACGAGTTTTCGCTTGAATGCGATCGTGACGTAAAACACTATCGGGTTGTGTTGACTGAGCAGTGCACGAAATGCAATGGGTATTAGACTGAGCCTTACGAAATGAGCTGAAAATACAGAAATCAGCAAAGGTGTTAAGACCATTTTCCCTCTTATTAGTTTGTAACTTCGCATTGGATAGATATTACTTTAAAAATTGTGGCTGCAAGATGATTTTTGTAGAACAGGTGGTTTCTCGGTATCTTGCGAATTTTTTGTGAAACAAACAGCCTCTCTCTCCTCTGCGCGTACAGCATTAGCACTTCGTTGTAAAGGCAACAATGAACATACTTTGCAATTATCGAATGCTTCGTCACACGTCGTGTTTTGCAGGGTCAGGTAACAAATGTGGTTTTAATCAAGTGGAGTGTAATCAGCGACAACGGAGATTCACATTAGATAAAGATTTAGCACTGGGCTTGCTGCCAACGCCCTGACATACTCAGTGACCACTTTTTATGCTTGTTCAATTGCTCTCATCTTTATTAGAAGATACGTAAAAAACGCGCGCAACAGCTTATTCTGTGCCCGCGATTTTGGGCCAAATATGTGTCACGCAAATTCGTTGAGAGCCAACCGTCACAAAAACAATAGCCCCTGGAACAATCTATACCAGTGGTTCTCAACATTTTCGTTGAAGGGAGACAAATCCAGATGTAGGTTTTTGTTAGAACGCCGCACTAAACAATTTTAACACAAGTCAGTTGACACGTTTTCTTTTATGCAGAACGAAATCTATTACAAAAAATATTAGGGGTTTGACTTAAAGACTGCTCAGAGCCGCACAAAGGATGCTTGGGGGCTGCATGCGGGTCTCAGAATCGCGGTTGAGAACAACTGGCCTTGTCTGTTCCAGTAACTTAACAGAGCAATTGCTGTGAGGACCAGGTCCGTAGCCACGGGGAGGCATTCGGGGGCGCTGACTCCCAAAAATTTTGTGTCCCAAATTCTTTTTTATAAAACATATAATAAAAACAAAAATCTTGCCCCCCTAAAATGTATTTTGGCCTCCCAAATCTAAAAAAGAACTAGCTACGGGCCTAGTGTTGACAAAGGATCAACAGCAGAAACGAAACGCAGTTCGCACCTCTACCACGCATTACTGTATTTCTGGGGAAAATCATCGTATTTGCGCAAACAGCAGCGCGATAACGTGCGGCAGAAGTTCAGCAGAAAAGCGACATTGCAGCTCATAAAACCTGAATCAGATCCATCGCTGTTGGGATGTTCCATCTCTAAATTGGTAAGCGTCTGAAGAGAAGATTTGATGGTTCGAATAGGAAAGTTAGCTTCCAAAACCTCCGACGCTTCTGCTCGTTCATCGTTGTCAGAATATACGCTGTCAGCGAAAGCTGAGTCAGCATTGGGTGATTTGGGCGCGGGCAGTGTCTCCTCAGCGACGCAGTTCAGGTGGTCGACCGACTGGCTGTTGTGGATGTTACGCTCTTCGCGCTTTCTGCGCCAGTAATGAATGCTTAGTGCGCCGTGTTCACAGAAAACTTTTTGCAAAGAACACGAAAACTTACTTTTTACTTTTGCTGCGCAACTCGTTGTGCTTCATAAAGAGCCATTTTCGACTTGCTAAGTCTTTTCTGACCTGAAGCAGAAAAATATATTTCGTTGCGTTCAAAATACTCTCTAGAACCAGCAAACAGACACTGAGGCGCCTTTTTTTGATACTTCACCTTTTTTACAACTTGATGCATTTAAATGCAACCGCATAAACGGAATGGTTCAGTGACGTGACGCGCTACTACCACACTACAGGACTGTGCATAAAGCCAAGAAGGTGTCCACAACTAAGTGCAGGATACACGCTCCCAAGAGAGGATTTACTGCAACTTCAGTCCAGTCCTTGTTTTGTCACAAACTTAAGCCGAAGCGCACTTACCTTGCAACCTCGATAGTAAGCTTGTATGCGGGTAGCAGCGATGTCTCGAATCATTTCGGATGACAAAGCACCTGAAAATCAGAACAAACCACCTGAAAATCAGAACAAACCCTGTTCATTGATCTGATCTCGAACTACAGAACCATTATTCATGAAACACCGGTGTTTTGTTCAAGTAGCCCCGAACTCCGAAAAGTATTAGAATAGCGGTTAATAAATATGATAGAAACAAAAACCTTGCTCAATTAGATATTGAACCACGTCTTCTCGCTCGTTGAGCATGGCGTGATCAAGAGGGGTCAGGTGCTCCTCCGTAAATTCCATCAAGTTAGGAAAAGCTGAGCACTGGAAAAGGAGCTTTGTGGCATCCAGGTGACCTGACTGCGCAGCCCAGTGCAAAGCGGAGAGACCCTGTATTGCAGAACAAAACTAGTTACATGCCGATTACCAAAAAGATGTCCTACAACTTCCGTTGTCAACGCGTAAAAATTGCGAAAAAAAGCTGAAACAGCGCAAAAATTAAGTCACAGACACGCTTGATTGTCTACATCAGGGGTCTGCAAACTACGGCGCGCGAATCCATATTGTCAACACTGACAAAACAATATATTTTCGTAAAATTTGTTGATTTGGGACAATGTAACATATCTCGAAACAATCACAATACACAAGCCGTCCGGCCCTCGAACTGTTGTGTAATAACTTGTGGCCCTCGGGCAAAACAGTTAGACCTCAGGCCTACATTCCTAAACACTGTGTCATCATAGGCCTATGGAAAATAAACCGTCTAACCCAGTGGTTCTCAATTTTTTTTTCACATTCCTCCCTTACAAACCCAAACTCTGTCAATTCCTACCCAACTAAGATCACAAATGATATTTGCAAAAATTTCACACTACCTGCTGTGAAGAAACAATAGACCACTATGAACCAAACAGGCTCATTTATAATAACAGTCACTGCAGTTAAAGCAGCTTATACCTGCAAGTTACTATGCGATTGCTACCTGACAGGCGCATGGTTCGGTTAATCATGGAGCTGACTGGTAATCGCAGCTTCACCCTTTACCACCGGCAACGGCAAACAGAGCAGGTTACGACGCCTCCAGAACAGCGTCCCACAGGGATCCGTCCTGTCACCCCTTCTCAACATCTACATCTCTGATCTGCCAACCGCCATCTCTAGAAAGTATGCCAACGACCTAGCAATCATGCATGCTGATGGAGACTGACAAACTGTGGAAGGGAAAAGCCAAGAAATGGCAACCGTAGGTGAATACCTCCAGACCTGGTGCGTTCCTGTCTGGTGCTGCAGTGCTCACACCTGCCTTATTGACCCGATCATCAACGACGCCTTGCGAACTGACTGGATGCCTGCGTCCTACACAAGCGGACAACCTTCCTATTCTGGAGGGCATTCCAACCTGCTGAGCTTTGTCGCAATGGAGCCACACTGTCTCTAGCATGCTGTCACATGGAGCCTTGACACCTGCTCCACTCAGCGCTCACCCGTCCATCGAGTGGGAATGCATGGCACCTGAAATCGAGACACCCATTTTTTACCCGCTGCTCAACAACACATCAGTCGTTTGACGACAATAACAGAAGTGCGGTGGAATGCAGAAAGGTTGGAGTGCACTACGAGACTCGGTACTTTCATCCCCAACCCACCCTCCTGGAAAGGCACTGCCAAGAACAGCGTCAAATAGCGCAGCCAGAATGTGGCCGAAGACACCTTGGCCCTGTCCGAAACAAACTTGCTAAGATTTTCACTGGTGTGTTATACCAATTCTCAATTGTTCGGAAATTAACGGAAGGAACAATCGGACGTACACCAGGTGATTGATTCCCCTGAACAAAATTCCTGGCTGCGCCACTGACGGCCTGGGCCCGCCTTAACCACCTCTGCACCGGTGTCGGATGTTCCCGCTCCTGCTTGCACAAATGAGTATGGCCTCCTCTGCGGTTTGTGAGTGTGGCGCAGAAGAACATCTATGTTGTCTTCCAATGTCCAACCCATCTACCCCTCATGGATTGCACGGCCTGATCTGGATGATGACAATGAATTGACTGCTCAACACCTGCCCTGAGACCTAATGCGGCCGAGCAGTAGACTGAAAAAACTGGCTCAAACGATGATGAAGCAGCTTGTGCTTGCGTACTGCAGACATTCCCATGTAAACAAACCTCACTGTGTCACTGTGCAGTTTTCTTATGTGCTGAAAAACTTAAGTTTTTTTCAACAACTTTTCCTCCCCAATTCCTCCCTGGAGCAAATTTCCTCCCAGGGATTAAAAATTCCTCCCTTAGTGAGCCAAGTGGCTCCAGTTTGGGAACCACTGGTCTAACCATTATTCACCTACAAATGATGAATCCTGTTTGACTTTTTTGTGTTATGGAGAAAGAAACGTTCAAGAACGCGGCTTACGGTACGTGACGACAGTCGTGAAGTAGTGATTTTGACAATACTACGACCATTGGCCGCAAAGTGACCCTGTACATTTTTTGGTCAACACAGACAGTTTTGGTTCAGCAGACGTCACAATCACAAGCTTAAGAGTTTCTACGCCGTTCGATTCTGTCGACACAAACAACCCACCTTTTTGTGGGTCGTTTGATAAAGCTGTGCAGAATATTTTAACCTTAACACGATCTTTGATTATTCTACGCAAAAACAGTACAGTAAACAAAAAATTTATTCCCGGACTATAGGAGCACACGGCCTCTTCTTCACATGATTTGAACAATTTTAATAGTTTTAAACATCTAAACAGAGTTGTAAGTCGAGCCGGGCTTTTCGGGTCGGTCCGGGTTCGGGCTTAAGTTTGTCAAAATGTTTCGGGCCGATTTCGGGCCTGCATACACTAGTTTTTTTATACCATTCGAAGTAACAATATTTTTCTGTCTTGAAGTACATTTGTTGCGCTCACCGGGCTGATTTGTGAGTGAAGTGATTTTTCTTCAGCTAATTCTGTTTGCAAACACAGCTGCGTTCTTTTGTTCTCCGCTCGGATTAGTGTCACACTCTTCTTCAGAGGGCGACAGCCCTGAGGAAATTACCACGGGATGGCATTGCGTCGAAAAGATCAATCACTTGCGCGAGTCTTCGCTTGAGAAACGATGGCCTACAATCCGGCTTTTCATGCCTATAATGCTATCCTAAATAGTCTTTTTATGCCTATAGCGCCATCCTGGATAGTTTGTTTTTGTGTTGAGAAACATTACATGCCGCAGTATTAGCGTTGACCAACAAGCTGAGTTTGTGCTTGTTAAGTTAATGTTTTGGTCAAGGTGATTGCTATTTTGAGTGTGATAAAACCGTGTACCTGAAGCTACACCCGCACACTACGTTTTTTGATATACCGCAGTTGCGCACATCTTGACTCACTCGGTAAATTTGGCTTTCGGGATAAATCGGATCTCAAAAAGAATGTCGGGCTCGGGCCGGGTTCGGGCTTCAAAATGAGGCCCATTT
>JGI24159J19872_10011687_pt1 | contig 11491 bp, 6 predicted proteins | sample Ectturendosymbi4_FD_19872 | JGI IMG/M metagenome (IMG submission 19872) | reverse complement strand
TTTCTGTTTCAGTTGAAAGGTTTCGCACTTTGCAGGTTATTGCTGTTTCAACAGTTACTGCCACTTGTCTTCTGAAAGTTAGGTTTAGTTCGTAATTTCAAATGTGTGGTGTATAGTGGTATGTATTTTCCCTCGGCCCCGTAGAGATCTGATGAGGCAGTCCCTCTCACTAAATTGTGTACTGCCCTCAGGATTTGCGATTAAGTGACCTTGGCATCCGGAGAAAAGAGTTTTCTGAGCTGAAGAAACAACACCTATTTGAGGTCATCAATCCAGCAAGAGCACCTAAATAGTTTGGCGATTATGTCAATTGAATCCAAATCAGCACAGGCTCAAACTTGGACAAATTTTGAAGGACATTGCTAATGCTAGAGCACGAAAAATAAGTTTGTCTTGCCCAGATGCATGTTGTATCTTAGGCTACATAGCTTAAAACAGGGCTGTAGAGCCGCAACTAAATCTAAAGTTTTTGCTCGAGCTTCGGTTCCTGCTCAAATGATTTGGTCCATTGAAAATTGAAAGCCATTGTGTTATTTGTACAATTATATTGTTACACCAGCATTGATAAGGTGTGCCGAAATGATATATTTGATGGATAGTGGGACATGTGCAAAAAAGTTTGATAAACTCTGATATGCACATACGAGCTTGGAAAGATTTTTTCCAGTGGTGGGACAATAGTGGGTTTTTCCAGGTGGTGGCCAAAAGCATTTTTCCAGGGGGGCCAACAGCGGTTAAAGTTTATTTTGCAAACAAGGATAATTATGTACACATGCGGAAAATGTCAGAATGAGAACGAATGTTTTTCGCGAAGAGGCACTTGCGGACCACAAAGCGGAAGGATAGTAAAATAAATTGTAAGGGTACTGGAGGAGTTCCACGCCAGACTTTACCATTTCCATGAGTTAAAACCATGCTTTGCATTCCTTGTAAATCCATTCAATGATTATGTATCGGTGATGGCTGCCCAGTTCGCTAACCCTTTGTTACAAACGTGTCTGCTGTAGAAATAAAACTGACCGAAATGCAAGAAAATCTCTCCCAAAAAAACTTTAGTCAATGCCACTCTACATTTAATTTTTGACAAGTTCCAGGTAGTAAATACCCATAATTTAAAAGACCAGTGTATAACTCATTTCTGTGTAAAGCACAACATATTGCTGTTAATTTTTTTCTCTGTAATGAAGTTCGTAAAATCAAGCCATCGTGCAACCCTGAAAAATTAACACTTGGGAGAATTAATTCCCACAGCTTTAATAACGTACTGTCCAGATTTTCGGGGACTAGAAAATCAAACAAAAACTTGATACTGACAATTACTGTACATCATGTAATGTAACACTTGCATTCTTTACCGTATTTGTATTGACACTACAAACTGGTTTTGCGGCTTGCTGGTGTTTTTGTTTTTTTACAATGACTTTTTTACAAATGACTCTTCGATTGTACACGTATGCTCACCCCTGGGTTATACTATGTATAAAGAAGCATCGCTGCCAACAAAGCGCATTTTTTGCAACCAATGCTCCCTCTACAGGTGCGCAAATGCGCAGTACCACCAATCTGCGCAGTGGAATCTCATCTCGTGCACTTGCAACATTCCAAAGCATTGGAAAAGCACGAAAATTAGAAGTTGTTTGAATTAAATGTGTACTTTGTTCGTATTTTCATTACAACTCTGCTAACTCAGTCTTAAAATATCCATACTCACTAAAACAAACATTTGATCAATGTAAAGTTCTCATACAAGGAAAACACTGTATGCAACTGTTGCCGTAACATTGGACATTTTCTTTTTTTTATACGTCCATTTGCGTTGCATCGACAACAACCTGAAAACGATAAGAAAAATGTCGACTTTGCCCCCCTTGGAAAAATTTCTGCGGACGCCCATGGTCCGAGGGCCGGACGGACATCCTAGGTAATGTGATTATTTCGAGATATGTTACATTCTACCAAATTAAGAAGTTTTTGTAAATATATTGTTTTTTCATGTCTTCGCGGGCCGGATAAAATAGTTTCGCGGGCCGGATTTGGCCAGAGAGCCGCATTGTGGAGACCCTGGTTTGAAGTATTCGGGGGTCGGCAAAAAATAAATATCAATAACAGACGCCTGCAGGTTTCCTAAGCGGCCCAGTCGTTTGCGTTCACTAGGTTGACAAAACAAGCGGATAGATATCTGTGGGATGTGTTCCCAAAGTTTCTCGACAAAATTTTGGAGAGTGAAAATTCGGTCTGTAATGCTACGCCCAAGACGAAAACCGCTCTGAGTATTATCCAAATTTGGTTCAACTATTTCGAGTCATCTTTTTCCAAAGCGCTAGGCAATAGGCATACAATTTTCGAGGGAGGCTAGGTAGACAGATGCCCTGTGGTTGGTGTGCTCCCTCCTGTCTCCCTTCATATAGGTATAGGGATGACCACCCCAGTTTGCTAATCTTTCGGTGCCCTTCGAGAACGCCATGCCACATGACACACACGAATGAATCAAATAATTTCTCTGTCCAGGTCTTTGAGCATTTCAGATAGGATTTCCCCACATCTACAGCCTTCCCAGCCATCAGTGTTTTCATAGCAAGGAAAACTTCGGCAGCAATGATGGCATCTGCATCACCCAAATGTACCTCCTGTGTACTCGATGGTGTGATTGGGTTCAAAGGTTTTGTGAAATATTTCAAGAATGTCCTCCTCATTGCTGAGTAAGACACCATTTCGGTCTATAATGGGTCTTGCAATATTAGATTATTTCCGCGGAGACGCCGGGTGGTTTGCCGGAACACTTTATTGGCTTGTTTGTGATTGGAATCTAGTTTAAAACCGAAATTCTCCCAATAATGCAGTTTGGACTTTTTACCGTCAGGGCTGCAGACTTTCGCGCCTCCACTTGCAGCGAATGCAAAGAAGGTTCGGCTTGTTCTGCATCCACGCCTTGTTGGCTACTTTATTTGGTCAAATAGCATTTTTCACCTCCCGGTCCCCCACGGGGTTGCTGTTTAGCAATTGTCCCACCTCCAACTCCGCGTCCGCTGTGCATTCCCGGAGTTCTCAGAACAAGGATGATAAGCTGACTGCAAAGGACATTCTTACATCCTTGTCTACCAGGCAGGGGCGCAGCGAGGTGAGACGGCCCCCGGGGCAAGAAGCAAGTTTGGCGCCCACCTGTTCGAACCTGAGATCTTTCGGAACCGAATGCACTGGTATTGAAGAAAGTGCCTGTGACATTATTGGTACTTTTCGGCGCCCTCACAGTCATTTGGCGCCCTTCACAGTGATTCGGCGCCCCCATAGCGATTCCGCACCCGGGGAATTGTACCACCTTGCCCCCCGGTCGTTACGCTCCTGCCACCAGGGCCTCCCACTTGCCAACTGAGGACTTACAAGTATCCCCAGTCTGGGCAAACATTTCTGACTCAACGCCGGAGTAGAACGTTTCCATCCATTGTCCAGCTCCAGCTCAACACCATTAGAGTCGAGATGCCTAGACGAAGAGATTCCAACAACATCCAGGAAATATCATTTAGCTTTCTTGACCAGTTCACTCTCTGTCCCAGTGAGCGAAATGATGTACCTGTTTCCATTCACTAGATTATGGCAAATTGCCGTTCACGCGTGGTTTATTCTTCACCCAAAGATCAAACACTCTGCGCTGTACCTATTCGCCTCACCAGATGCATAGAGGACATAACCAGGGGCCTCCACATCTGGACAGCTGATGGGGGAGACTGTCGCGAATTTTTCGAACGGGACCCTCTGCCTAACGAAGGAGCGCCGTCTTTAATCATGCGCACGACGACCGAGGCGAGATGGTATTGGTTTATATTTGCGCATTTCATGATATAGTAACTGCCTCGATAAGTGGTTCTCAACCTGGGGTCGTGAACCCAAGGGGTTCACGGGAAGATTTTCAGGGGTATTTGGATGGCAGTTGAGTTTTCATGTAGTGCTAATTTTTAATATCCTGTACTAGAGGAAAATGCGTGCCGATTGAAAACTCCGTGTAGATTTTTCCTGATGTTGCGTTGTTGTGATGCAACAATGTGAAATCCACCGCTTTGCCAGCTAACCTGGGTGTTCAGGTTGGTCGTTTTATGACTTAATGGGAAGAAGGTTGAGAACCCCTGGCCTAGATTGTACCGTTGGACAAACTGGTCGCGCCATTCCGCAGCAACTTCTGCGAAATCAGGAGGTTACCACGGGAAAGCGTTGCTGCGAGCACATTTGCGTACGAGAGACATTGAATTGAGTCTACTACAAGTGCAGACACGCAGCAATCACTGCAACTGAAACGGAGACGCTATGTTTTGCGTCATCACTCCTGGCCTGTTAAAATGAAGTTATTTGTGGCAGAAGAGCCAAAAATATCTCCGCCCTATCGACTACCATCAAAACCGAAGTTAGAATGAGCTTTATTATTAATATTTCTAGTCAATTTGTGTGTAAATAGCTTTTGAATTCGAATTCACTCCATCACACGACACAAACATACAAAGACATATATGCATATGTCATGAAACGTATGGAGTGAGGCGCTTTTTTCTTTTTTCAAATAACCTTGCCTTATTTTGCGCTCCTTGACCAAGGCCTTTCATGACAGACAACATACAAAACCAAAGCGTTTCTTCAGCAAGAAATTTTTGTAGTCAAACTTTGACTGCAGAAATATTACTGGTTTCTACATCAGATGATGTCATAACGCACTAATCAACAAGTATCGTGACCAATAAGAGCACGCGAGCTGTAAACATGGGTTTGGCCAAATCACTACAGAGTGGAAAACCAGTCATGTTTTCAGTATTCTGCTCAATTCTTTTGCTACTGCTTGACGAATCACCGCAAGTCACGTTCTGATATTCTGTTTAACTCTAATTTTACGGTTGAGGAATGTATTTAATTTGACATTGTGATATTGAACAAATGTTACAAACAACTGACACACCAAGTGCAAGAAACAAACAGCGCTTTTGGTCAGTTTGTTCGTATCGCTTCGAATCCACTGCTGCAGACTTTTGTTTGTGCAGATTTTGCAAAGCCGTTTTTGCACATTTTGTTTCTCAATCAAAAAAGTTAATGAAATCGTGTGGCGCACATGAATCAAACATGCTACGACCATCTACAAGTAACAAACCTACGCTAGATTACCTCTCTAGCATCCCACAGAAAATGAAGCAGGTCTCCATACTTCAGAAATTCAGTTATGAGAAGTATTGGTTTCTTAGTAGTGCAACATCCGACAACTTTCAGAACATTTGGGTGTTCACCAACATTTAACATAAAACCGATTTCAGCCAGAAATTCAGCCAAATTTTGCTCTTCATTTGGTCCTTCTGTAAACAAATGTGTGCAAACAACGATATCCACAATTACAAATTTTTTTAAATGAGTATTTTAGGTTCTGTAACTTCCCAACTTTAATTAGAACGCACACCAGAATGAAAAACCTCAAATAGGCTGTATACAAAGCAGTGTTATATGAGAGTTACCAAACCAGTTTAATACGAATGCTTTGAAAATACGTTTGACGTAAATCAAAAGCATTTTTACGAAAGATATATGATAGGAACAAGCTGTTCAAACATGCCCAGGTATTATCATAGAAAGTTGAAAGCACGACGTTACAAGAATTGTGAAAGAAACAACTTTGTTTCAAAAACACTCTTTGCATTGAAATAAATCTTACCTTTAATGAGTTTAATCGCAACTGGTATTTCGCAATCACTGAATTTCATATCCATTTTTTTATTTTTTGTTAGCCATCCTTTGTAAACCACGCCATAATTCCCTCTTCCTAAAACACCTTCCATTCTTATTTTTTCCCTGTCAACTTCCCACTTTTCACCAAACGTTGGAAGACACAAATCCTTTGCAAATAGATTTTTAACAGTTAAATATCAATAACTGTTATGATAAACCTAATTTATGGTTAATTTTCTTTAGTTTGTCTAAATAAAATGCAGTTTTGATAAAAAAAAACGTTATGTTAATTCATCTTCATACATTGTTCAACACAACCTTTCTTGTTTTTTTCAAAATATGGCATTTGTTGTCGAACGTCCGGTTGGTGTTTAAATCTAATGTGCAAAAATTTTTTAAAAACTTTTTACAAATTTTTCAGGCGATTGAAATCGATTTTTTTTGTAACAATGCTTTAGATGTACTTCAGCAAAACTTATAATTAGTACTACTTATCCTTTCACAATCATTTCTGCTGAAACGTTTCTGCAATAATCGATGGGTATTATCATGCTTAACTTTAGAATATCTACCCCTCTTTCGAAAACACCTAATTGCGTTTATAACCACTTGGTCGGCATTTTTGTATGTGTGACATTGCTTGTGTGACTATAGAACTGTGCAAAAAATTTTATAATAAATTGCTTTCGACTCAATTAAGAACAAAGCTAAATTCTTATGGTAATCTTAATGCTTTCATAAATCTCAAATAAGGTTTAAGATGATTGTCGATCTAGAATCCTAATCGACACAAAATTAGAAAAATACTTCTCTAATATTTTGACGGTTATATTGTACAAACTTGCAATAAGCAACGCAATAACAATTTGAGAGTTGGACGCTCTTACCACTAAGAAGCAGAATTGGTTTTGATAAGAACATAATCGTCAAAACCTTGATGTCATCAGTGCAATTACCACGCAGTTACGCACTAACCACTGATAGGCAGCGTAATCTCGCAATTTTTGTCATTAAGACAACAGTTTATGAAGAGCATTTTAATGTACCATGTTACAGGTTTGGTGAGCTTACAACATCCATTTACATCAATGTTTTGTTCACATTTTCATCAGCATTACCGAGTCAGTTTCCAACGGAGGTATTGTGTATTGAAGTGCTGTGTTAGATACAAACTGAGACCATTTTATATCCAGCGTTTTTCTTTTTTCTCTCTGTATCTTCCATGCAATTACTGCTGCCACAGCAAGAACAACCACTGTTATCGGCAAAGCTATTTGCACGGCGTGCATTCCAGAGTGAGTGCAACCGGTGCCGTTAGCATAGCTGTCGATGCAAAAGAAGAACGAACGTTAAAAACAGTATATGTTATCCCTGCGTTGTTATGCGAAATTAGAAGACATGCAATTGCCTCTGTACGAATGCACGTAGAATGCGTGGTCGCAGTCACTCAACCGGCAATCACACTTCCATCTAAGGATGGAACTGCTGAACAAAGATGTCCTGCAATGTTACCGCAAACTGCATACGCTGTTAGTCGTTCTTTTCGTCTCTTTATGCTGATGCTGCTTGGTTGTAGAGGAAAGATTAATATTTCAAATATATCTCTTCAGACGCCGGTCGGCCATACTTGTGAAGACGTAATTGGCCCCACCACAAGAATGAAGGTGTTACTAGATGAATTTTCTATGTTCGTAAACTGCTCCAACTAATTTCAATCTAATTAGATAGGTCAGCATGTCATAAATCGTGACACTTGATAAAACGTTTGTGAAATATGATGTTTTCGGTAAGTGACGAGAAGGTGGTATTCAGTGGGTAGCAGGAACAACAACGCCATGCAAACACGTCTATGCATAGATCAAGTTTTTTACCTACCCATCACCGTAATATCCACTCAGGCACGAGCAGTTTGCTCCTGGAAACCCGTAGTAGTCAAAGCACTGAGCAGATGATGAGCAAGGTGACAATTCCTGGCTACAATAATTCACATTTACACAGCCTTCCGCCAGCAAGACTGCAAAATGTAAATAATGTTCTATGTTAAAAAATTCTCCAAGTTGGCCTACGTGGGTGCAAAAACCCAAGGATACAGACAACAGCGCTTCAGATAAAAAATCGCAATACCTTTCAACACTAAAAAATCGGTAGATTCATCATTAAAGAGTAAAACCTTGATTAAGCTGTGGTTACTTATGAGCATCTCAGCTTGATATCGAACATTATTTTCCTCTCTAACACATACATCCTGTCGCCGTGGCATTGACGCCATCTCCCGTAAAACCGGAAAAACAAGTGCAAGTTGCATTGAGCGTCAATCTCCCTGTTGGATCTTTGGCGGTGCATTGGGCATTCACGTCGCAGTAGTGATACTCCGGGTCACAAGGGTTTACAGCTGTAGAAATATAGCCAACTTAGGAGAATGAGACTTCAACCAGGGACTAACTTCCAGGCAGTTACACACATAAACACCCAAGATATAAAACTCGATTCAAACACCACTTTTGCAAAAACTCATAAAACCGTCTTTGCAGAGGTGTTTGAAAACAAAGCCCAACTACAGTAATTCAGAACACATGCAGTGTACCAGGAATATTGGGTGTAATCGTTTTTCCGCAATAATTCAGTTTTGGACAACGCAGTTTGTCGTTTTTGGGTTCCTTATAAATAGAATGAACTCGTATTTCCACTTCGGAAGTTGGCATGATGTTATGCAGAGTTATTTCCCAGATAACCGAAACATTGTCGCAATCGGCGAGCCGGTGAGATAAATTATGTCCCACACGCTTGTATCCGAAGCCCTGCAAATATGATAGAAGTTAAACTGTCGGCACAAGAAATCATGGCTAATCCTAAAGCGCGAAACCTAATTTTGTGAGAACGACACTCCCACGCAGGTCGCAGACTAAAATAAAACATTACTGAAGGTTAATTTTGTCCATGTTTTGTACAAGCTCGGTAAAACCACGGGTAAGGGCATTCAGGGTCAGTGCCACCCCTATTTTTGTGTTCCCCCAAATTTTGTTGTGCCCAGAAACTTTTTTATTATATTTATTAAACATATAATGAAAACAAAAATATTTCCCCCCAAAATGTTTTTTCCTCCCTAAACCTTAAAATCTGTCTACGGGTCTGTTCAGTAAACTTAATTTTCAGATTCGAGAGTTATTATATCCTTCTATTGGTTGCAAACCAAAGAAAAGGCATGCAGTTAACACTAACGAGTTGACTCGATTTTGTTGCGGTGTTAGACTTTAATTTGCTGTTGTTGGTGATGGCTGTGGTGTAGAAGTGTGTAAGCTGTCTGAGGGAAATTTACATGTGTTTATAACCGTGTGTGTGTGTGTGTATGTGAGAATGTACGTGTGCTTGAGGCAAGTTGTACGCATTTTGACATTCGCCAACGTTTTTTTGCACCATCACCCACCCAAGGCAAACTTTCATAAAACTTGTCGGGATTTTGGCATGAGTTGGTGATGGTGCAAAAAACGGTTGCAAGTCTAATTATAATGAATTTTTCGAGATTTTTTCGACAAGGTCCGAATGTTAAGTTTTTAATTTTCACGGGTAAAATGATTTTTATTCATTACAGTTAACTGAAGGAAAATTCAGGTCCGCACTGCTACTCACAAGCTTCACTTCATACTGTCATCGGAAACACAGTCAGACTCAGAACTAAGGAATTTGTGTCTGCTCAACTGCGAAAATATGCCCACTAATTCCATAAAATGATGTGTTTTATGTTGGAACGCTCAATTTTATTTTCGGTACAATTCCACTTCTCAAAGTGTTCTTATTACTTACTGTGCCCTGTATTCTCCGCAAAGAATTGTGGTCTCTTCTCGGATGAGTTAACTTGAAATATTTCACCGTGAACGTATCAAAGTCAACTTGATCTACTGGAGGCAACCAATACAAGGTAATATTTAAACTGTTCCGCACAAAATCTGGAGCTGGTTTTCCCAACGTAATATTTCTTGGAAGGTGAAGAGGAGCTTGAATATCTGTAAAAGACTTCAGTACGTGAAGTTGAAGAACTATTGAAAAAAAAACATTTCTTTTCTGCAATTTTATTAACTTACAGAAGAAATGCTTGCAGTAAGTTACACTAATGTCGATGGGCGTCAGAAGGATTTTTTCCAAGGGGGGCCACCAGGGAACTTTTCAAACATTTTCCAGGAGGAAGAAAAAGTAGTCAAATTTGTTTTTACCACTCAAAAGTAGAAAACAATCTTTTTTTTGCTAAAAATTTTAAAATCCAGGGGGGGCAAAGCCCCCCTTGCCCCTCCTCTTCCGACGTCCATGCTAAGTTCTACGTGGCGCAGTTGTGCCTAAAGATGGTGAACGCATATTGCACTGAGTGTATGTCTCAGTCAGAAGGGCTTTGTACTACATCAAAATAACCCAAGTGTTATTTTGTTATTCAGCTCCAAAACTTCTTGAATGCAGAAAAGAAAAAAATGTTTTCTGGTTTCTTCAGCTTTTGAAATAATATCTTTTAACCGGGGGCCTTTTGTCGGTTGCAAAACTTCCTTACCGCAGCAGATTTGTGTTGCTTTTTTCCACGATATCTCATTGTCTTTGAGAATATATCCTGGGCAATCATTGATGGCACCCATTAGAGTTTTACTGAAAATTGACATTTCTCCCCAATATTGCCTGTGAAAGCAATACAAAGAGTTTGTTTGCACGCAGGCGCTTAGGCTTTGCAAAAGCATAAATATGCATAAAATTAAACCAGTATGTTGCTGTTCACCACATAACTTCTAACACCAACAATAATGCGTCGAAAATGTAAGCAAAAAATTGCTAAAAAGACACCCAAGAAGCAAGTGATTTGCAATCAAACTCTTTTGTCGGGGATTGGATTGCTCCACCCAAAGTGAGAATAAGAACAGGCGCCTTAATTTATCAATTAAAATGTTGTTCTCTGATTTATTCATAACGTATCTACACTATAAGCTAGCCTTCTCCCTGCTCAGGTCTATTTTGCCCCTACATGGCAAATGAACTTGAGGCGTAATGCAAACATACGACAAATGACCATTTCAAGGTGAGCCTTCCAATAGCTGATTTTTTTGACGTGGTCTTTAGAGAAGCATTCTCAAAATTTGCATACGTTTTGTATATATGAAGTTAGGGGGGTTGCCAGGAGCGGGCAAAGTACACTTGAAATGTTCCAACAAGAAGCTAGTCAAAGCCAACTTTGCCAATCAGCGACAAATACGTTTTGATACGCTCTCATGTGCCAAGTGCGTTGGTATGGCAGATCAATCAAAGCATTCTTGACGAGAAGCAGAGCTGACCCGCGTAAAAATAACTCAATTCAACGTTCGGCAGTTGCTTGCCAAGCACCAGAAACCTTTCCCTTCAGTATTTTCCCTTGGGAAGGAGACGAGCTGAGCTTTCACTGCAGAGCTTGTGATCTATTTGTATAAGAAATTTGTTCCAGTTGTTGTCATTCAACACGGCAGAATTTTGAAAAACGCCAGAGCCTGCATTATGAAAAACCTCCGACCCTGCAACCATGGGCGTCCGCAGAAATTTTTCCAGGGGGTGGGGCAACGTCCACATTTTGCTTATACCAGCTATGCCCAACCCGCGACCTGCATTCGGCCCAGTCGAATGTTTTGTGCGGCCTAGTTTAGGTTGTCCCTGTAGTAGAAGTATGCTATATTCTGACAACCTGTCCTAGTTTTGATAATCGTGAATTTGNCATTTTTGATGTAGGTGGTCTTCAGTGCCACTTTAACACGTCTGTTAATATTGCAGTTAGATACACAGGCTTTCAGTACAATAGGTT
>JGI24159J19872_10011684_pt1 | contig 11491 bp, 8 predicted proteins | sample Ectturendosymbi4_FD_19872 | JGI IMG/M metagenome (IMG submission 19872) | reverse complement strand
TGCGATGAAACTATGTTACTATCAATTACTTGATTTCAGACAAGGGGTACGAGAAAATTTGATGAAAGGTCAGGGGGTACGAGTGCATATAAAAGTTAAGAACCACTGGCCTAAAAGGCTCTATCACTATCTCGTTGTAAGAACGTTAAAAAAAAACATCACGCAAGAACTCCATGCCGGATAAAGTAAGTAGATGGCCCAGCTCTCGGTATCAACGCAGCGCAAAAATGAATTATTGAAATGAATGAATCGATTCTTTTCGATCCAGTGCGAACGGAATACGCGTCATGCTTCAATGCGTCTTTGAGTACCAGCAGTGGAGAGACAATTGCAAGTCTTCTGGGAGCAGAAAGGATCTCGTCACAGTGCTTTGTCATGACCTGTTCTGAATTTGCCTGCAATCAGTTCAATGTACAGTCGGGTTGCAACGATCCATCGCATTCAAGAGGTGGGTTTTAACCATTCGTGCAGTTGAACAGGCTGACTTTTAAGGATTTTTTCGCTGCGTCTTTTAATCTACGCTCGTATTCCACGCAGATAATAACTTGCAAGAGAAAGTCAATAGCTTTTATTCTTCGTCTAGAAACTGTTGCTCACCCTCATAAACTAATTTCTATGTTTTTGCGCGCTTGCCAAAAGAAACATATGATACACTACGGTGAATCGATAATAATTTACGATGCATCGCGTGGGCGGAAAGGTGGAGAACGCGGACATCGACGCCTGTTCCCCATTTGGCCCCCATTTGCTTTCAGGCCCAGTCAAAGGCTAGCCGAAAGAATAAAGAGATAAACTGTCACGCCTTCTTAAAGTGTTTTGCGGTGCAAATTACGATATCTTTCTTTTCAACAGTAAAATCTTGCCTTTACCAATAGATATAAGGATCCTTCCCGGCTGCAATATGAAGTCTTTCGTTGAGAAGTTGCTCTATTGTTCCAACCTACTACTGGGCAATTTTCCTTACATAAACATCACCACATGTCGGTAAGCTAGAACCAGACTGCACAAGTATTTTCTATTGTAGTTCGAACGCTTATTCCCAACCAGATCGCTTTTCAAATTTCATATAAGGAGGTTGATGTCTTCCGCGTTCCGATCAGAACAAAGCCACCGTGGTTGTGTTGCGATCGGAAATCCCGAGCGGCATGTGCGCAAAGCTTCGCACCGTGGCAGCAAGCAACAATAGAGCTCATGCGTCGCAATCTCTCTTATTATTGCTTGCTCGCGCCACGAATATATATTTTTGTTCTTCGCGCACATCCCGTTCGTGGTGAATCACACAATCAACGCAACACCACTGGGGAGGTTGCAACAGTTGCTTAGCAAATGGTTTCCGTTCAGTTGGTGTAATTAATTAGAGTTTTCAAACAGTGCAAAATATTTTTCTTCTTGTAATCGCAAAAAATATTTTGCTCGTATCTTTGTTTTTCCTTTTGCAGTGAAAGTAATCAGAATGTTATTCTGGTATTCACGACCACTTCGTCCGCAGTCAAATGCCTAAAGCACCTTCTTTGTCGCTGATAAAAATGGGTCTGTGCGCTGCATTAAGTCATGCATTCCTGCGTGCGCTACGTGCACTCACTTTCACGTTTGTCTTGCACAGCCGTAGTGGAACAAAAATGTTTGGGGGCAGAAAACATCTTTGCCTAACAATTGGGATTTTTGCCCGGAAAAAGAAAGAAGCGCTAACCTACTGAGGTTGTCACAACAAAGAAAGACTCAGACTAGTTTACAAGTACGCGCAATACGATCGCGAGCTACCAGAGCCATACATCTACATAATAGAATCAGATAATCAAGCCTTCTCAAGTGGAAACACTGGCCCTCAACGGAGGGTGGCAGGCATGCATAGGCCACGACCACAAAATTGATGCGAATTTTTTTCGATTTGTTTTACGAAGTGTTTCCGATACAAAAGTGAAAGTGTTTCAGAAACGAAAATAGAATTTTTTTGAAACGTAATTGTTTTTATTGAGAAAACATTTGCGAAATCAAAGTGTTTTCGAAACGAAAGTAAAATTGTTTGTGTTTTTGAAACGAAAAGATTTTGATTTTCACACAAGTGAAAACGTTTCCGAAACGAAAATAATTTTTTTTTAAACGAAAATGGTTTTATTTAGGAAACATTTGCGAAACGAAAGTGTTTTCGAAACTAAATTATGATTGTCTTAGTTTTTGAAACGATTTTTTGTTTGTTTTTCAAAAAAATGCCAGAAACAAAAATTTTTAGGGGGGGCACGCATGGCCCGCCATACACCACTTATTAAGACATAATACAAATATGAAATGTATGCAGCGATTAAAATCTTGCTGTGTTTGTTCATTAGAAAGTCTTGACACTGAAGACTGTTCAAACCTTGTGTTAAAAACGCGGAATGAAACTACAGATAGCACTCCACAATATTTCTTTATCCTATTCAAAGAGAAAGACATACCCTCACTTTCACATGATCAAAGTGTGTAATTATCAATCTACAGCTAAGAGAAACAGCTGCACAGTGACGTAAGATCAATATAACTGAAAAAAATGGGATAATACCTTTAAACGGCCGAGGAAATTGCATGGTGTATAACGCCTTCGCTCTCACACGCAAAGCGCCAAAATGCATGGGGGGTGGGAGGCTGCGAAGGACCGGGGATCATTTAGGCTGCAGAACTCCCAAGGACGAAGCTACTGATAGTGTTAAGGGAACAGTTTATTAGCAGTAAGTAAAAGTCTTTTGCTCCGAGTATAAAGTTTAATATGCGCAATGCGGTTATATTGTTTATTACAATATAGTATTATTTAAGTTAATACCTACACCGTCCCCTGTCTTATTCAAACGACTGAATGGCGCTGCGAGGTAATGACAAGTTTTTACAACCATGTCTATACAGTAGGACCAGCATGAGCACAATGCTGAAAGTGACGAAATAAGATTCGGCCAAAAGTGAAAAAATAACCTCTAACCTCTCAAGAAAACTGAGCAATAGTGGCATTATCAACTTTTTATTTAGTTTTTCTTAATGTGGTGAATATGTTAATCTGAACGATTTTTATGAACATTTTTTTAAATTCTTTAAAAACTTTGCCCGATTTTTACCAACGGTTTTCCGATATTTCGTAAAAGGGTGGGTGTGCGGTCACACCCCATTTCCTACACGAAATGCTGGATTTGAATATCATATAACGAAGTTTTCCAGGCCAATTTCCGTTGAATCGTTCAATTTGAGCACTTCGTGGGATTACTATTTTAGAATTTAGTTAGACGCAAATGTCATATTGTCATACAGGTTCTGTTTGAATAAGAGCTGATGATGCCTATCTAGTAGGCGAATGTTATACTCTATAAGATCTTTGCGTCTGATACATTGCTTGTAAAGGAATTCCTTTCGATAGGGAAGTCATACATTGCATAGTTATCAGATTTTCTTGTTACAGTGATCAATTTAGTTGCTAGGTGCACCTCTGGAAGGATTCGTTGCTATATTTAGGCGCAATTTCCATAAATTGTTATTTGGTGCCATTATTTCATTCACTAGAATCGTAGAAAGTAGGCTTCAGAGACCTCTCAAATATGTTTCATTTTTTACTATTTTAGGGAAAACACCGACGCTCTACTTCGCTGTTTCCTGAACACCACAAAGTTTTGTCTAAGTAGCCCGTGTTCCAGTATCATTGACACCTTGCCCGTATCAGTAAGGAGCATGAACATATCGGTGAGGAAATAGTTAAAACCCTGCCTCGTGTTTGGACTTTGTAATTTTATTTCACACGATTCGGTCCGCAGTTTGGTTTGGATTTTGAATTGTTGTGCCAAACGTGCAAGGTCCGGCTCACCCCCCACCCTTTTTTTCAAACCGTGTGATAAAAACAGTTCAAAAAACTATCTCATGGATCACGAAGGGTTATTGCAGTAGCAATATGCCATGTAAACTTGCTTTTTACATCTGTCAGTAAATCTTTGCATTGCTTCAAACTGTTGCTTTCTTTTTTGTTAAATGTGGTAAAGCAAGGGAAGAATGCAAAGGTGTAAGAGCAGGAAAATTTTTGGCGAAGGATTTTTGACCAAATTTCTCTAAGCTTGCCCGAAAAGAATTCCAAAGAAAATGACCTCCAGAAACAAAATCTCTACACTTTCAATTTGGGTGCCTTTATAAAATCAAAGCACATACAGCAATTATGCGAAGGTTTTCACACATTTTGCCCAAATGTCTACAGATTTAGCCCGGATTTTCACCAAATAAATAGTTTTGGGGGTGCGCTTTCACCCCTGCCTCCTACACCAGGAGGCACACCTATCTCGTAGTCATTATTAAGGTCGTAGATTTTTCAATGGTTGCTGATAATTAACTTTATGCTTTTGTTACAGAGACTTGCCGGGTGGATACAATTGTTTTCCCCAATACTTAAAAACATTTGCGAGAGCAGTAAGTCGCGAGGTCAGGATCAGAATGCTGCTCAAGGAAGGCAAACGTGGAATAGCACACTTGAAACTTTTGCGTCGAAAATGCAATACGTTTTGCAAGACATGCTTGCAATCGACAACTTTCCCTCCATTTCAAATTATCCAGTGTGTGATCATTCTGCTATAGTTGGTCTTCAGGAGAATGCTTCACATTCTGTCTTTGAAATGATGGCTTCCAAAGACCAAGAAAGCTTTTGCAGGTTTAGCAGAAGTGTTTTTTGGTAGCAGCATTTGCCACGTGCAGTAAAAACAATCTTAAACTGAAAAATACACCGAAACGGGCTTCACGTGCTAGCTTGTGATAACAACGTCATTATATTTCCTTTTGTAAAGTTACGCAAAGGACCGTATGGGAGTCACTGGGTACATTTTGCTTCATCATTGACCAGGGCTGTAGTGGGGTGGGAATGGCGTTCCCACACCTTTTTGCACTAGCAACGTCACTTGAAGATTTAGATTTTTCATTTCAACTGCTACGCGTGGCGGATTGCAAGAAATAAATGAGCTTGTGCGTGTGAGGGCGTTTGAGCAATATTTAGTGTTAGACTTCGCCTTTAACCTAAATCAGGGGTTGTAGTGGGAGGGAAGACGTGGAACGGCGTTTCCACACCTCTTTGTTTAGCACAACACCCCTACCATTGACTCTACCAAGTTGCGTGACCTAGTTTGTGTTAATCGTTAACAAGTCGAGCATGACTCAAACATAGACGTCTTATTTTTGTGTATGTGCAAGACAAAAATTCGAAAACTGGGCTAGCATCAAGGTAATCGTCTTTAAATCAATGAGTTGCACTTTACAAAACACGTTTGGCAGCAAAGGCGCTCGCCCCATCTCACAATTAAGATTTCACCAAACCCCGCATTTGAAGAACTGAATACACCACTGTAAACAAAATCGTAATTGAAATTAAAGAGAAACTTGAAACATTTCAGTAGAACTCAGCAATTATTTTTTTCACATGACAGTCCGGGGAAACGCAAAAACTGTCCAAATCAACTGAACGTTCGCTGCAGATTTTTCCGGACCTTCAATTTTCGCAGCGATCATCTGGTGATGTCAAACGATTCTGTGCAGAAATTTCCTGAACGTTTGGGGCATGATCAGTTCAACATGGAAAGCGCACTGTAGCAAAACTAATCTCCTAAAACCAATCCGATCTTCATTGCCCACGGGTTACCAGCCGTTGTTGACATATATTGCGAAAGCGATCAGCACTACAGAGGCTGTTTTGTTCGATTCGACTACCACTGTTCCTTGGTGCTCAGGTAATATTTGTTCAGTTTGTTTGGTGCGAACTGCAATGTCTTTTACGAGATCAGAATCGCTATGGACGAGATAAACACTTCTTCAGCCCGTTTTCTACTGTGAATGTTTTGTGCATGTTTACTGTTTATTTCTCAGTATGCTGAACTAATTATCAGCCTTGAGTTTTCCAATTGATTTCGTTTCAGTCACGTTTTTGTAATGAGGATCTAAAATTAACGTTTACCTGAAATGCTGAGTTTGTCTGCAATGCGAACACTGGTCTCAAATGACCGAAAGCAAACTTCGCAGCGTCAATAATCTGCTCTCGTTCGATACAATCTCAGTTGGAAAACAATTACAAAGCACTTCAGTAAACAAGCAGGTGTTAGTTTCTTTATTTTCAAAAAATGCATGCACTGACGGTTGACCATTTGAAACATCGAGTCCGATTTACGTCGTTAGTTACCTCAGCGTGTTCATTTGATCGCAGGTTTCTCCGTTACTCCGTCGTCAACAACCATGACCCAGGGATCCGCCACGCTCAATGCATGGATTTACACGAAATGTGTTGTGTCTGTCGGATTGACCTCTGTAATAGTGGTCAACTTTATCCATCAGTACGATATATAGGATTTTTTCTCGATTTGAGATATTTCAAATCGGTTCGGAAAACTGAAGGATGCTTCAAGTGGAAGAAATCATTTGCTTGTTATATACAAGTTTAGCAAAGAAGAAATTATCAAAATCTAACAATTTTGATCATGATGATGTTATTCATTCTACATCTGGAAGCAACTGCCAAACATGCTAGCGGGGGAATTCAGAACATGTTGACAAACAACGAAGCATGGAGATTTGAGTCACAAAACCGACACTGTTGCTTTGTGAGCACGCCAGTAACAATTGAAAATGACTGTCTACTTTTTTGATGTCCATCCACACTGGCAAAAAAAGACCAAAGCGTCCACGAAAACGATTGTGGTGTTGTGTTAAGGGCAAGTTAGAGTTGAGTAGTCGTCTAGTATTGCTGGTTGGTTACATTTACTTTTGGTGAACATGCTCGCATATCACGATTGTTATCAAGTGCAAAAAAAAGATACTCTTAGTTGAACATGATCAAAAGGCCATTTGAAGGCGGCGCAAACTATAAACAGCTCAAGATCCTTAACGTTTACATGCGAACGGATATTCAACGGATATAGTGTGTGTGGGTCAACTTTTCCTTTGGTTCAGTGCGAACCTGCATACACAGAAAAGACACCATCAAATGATACCAGCGAACACGTAAAACGAAACTCGAATAGAGAACGCTTGGAACGAAGCAACGAGAGGCTTCATCGGAAAACGGGCAGTTGTGCCTCAAAACTCGACATACACGAAAGATTAGGAATACATACATGCTCTGATGAGAACTTGCGTAAACGAAAATGAAGTTTAACGCGTGAGGTATCCTGAACTGACGTAGTAGGCCATGCTGGTAACGCTACCCTCCTAGTCTGTCCACACAAAATTCGAGTTGCAACCGACAGCCATTTGCGTTTTCTCACTTCATAGAGTTGGAGGGGGAGGAGGGTCAGGTGTGGGACGATGTCAGACATGACTCAGGTAGAAGACGAAAACTACAATTTTGCAACATATTCAGCCGCTATAAATTACAGATGAGTTCAGTTGCGACGCATATTCAAAGTATTTAACTAATGCCAGCTCTAGGAAAAGCTGTTTCTTGTCATACTTTTCTTTTGTGAAACTATAGTTAAATTAATGAAAAAACATCCCACCTTCAAACCTCTGGTGAGAACACGGAAGAAATTAAAACAACTCTATTCCTGAAACCTGAACAGTTAACCCAGTTAGTTGAAATCCGCGAAAACGAATCGGATCACACATCCATTACAAAGAAAAACCAACTGCTGTACAATCGGTGCCCTGACTACAACGCAGGCGAAAAAGCCAGTTAAGTGATTCCGGGATTCCACGCATATGTCCAGTGGCCAGCTGGCACGTTCGCCTTTTCACAGAGCACAAGCTTCAAATCAGAGTTTCGCCAGTGAAAAGAAAATCAGGCACAGGACTTGTAGAAAACTCCAGGCAGATGCGAGACGCATCATCGGTGAGCCTCCTCCAGTGACGTCTGCAGAGATAAATAGAATAAACAAAATAGACCAGCGCTGTTTTTTTGCTTCGGGGTGAATGGTTGTGGGAGGGCAATACAACGATCCACTCAACAGGCGCGCAGCGACTCGTGGCATTATCAGCTCGAGGTCACGCATAAATATACTTCGAGATATGTTCGCAGCTATTAACAATTTACCTTCCACAATGGGCGTCGGAAAGATTTTTTCCAGGGGGGCACTAGGGGATTTTTCCAGGGGTGGGGCCAAAAGTGGTGAAATTTGATTTTTCCCACTCGAAACTAGGAAAACAACGTTTTTGCTGAAAATTTCGAAATCCAGGAGGGCTTGGCCCCCCCTTCCGACACCCATGCCTTACACCAAAAATTTCAGTGCGTCGTCGCATTTCAATCGTTCAACCAAATATCAAAACCTTGTTTCTCCACGCTCTATCTACCTTTCGGTGAAGTTTCTTTGCAAAGGTTTTGCAATCAAAACTTGATTAACTTCTTTTACAGTTAATTTGCTTGAAACGGTTGGTGCAACAACCCAACGTTGCGCCGCAATATTTTATCTTCGAGTTCCACACTCTTTATTGAAACAAAACATTGTTTTGAAAATGATAGTCAGCCATCATTCAGCGCCGAAAAAAACAAATGATTTCGTTCAAGTCTTCTTGCTGCACATTCCTCGTAACTACCACGTCGTACAGTACACTGCATTCAAGTAAGCCGGTTTGGTATTGTGCTGTTGGTCTGCTGGTTAAAGAAACTTACAAACATAACTGATCACCAACCTTCACAGCCAGGTACAGTGGAAGATTTGAACAATGCATTTTCCAAAATGTCAACTCCTTGCAGGATTTTTGGGTACATTGGCTCGTAAGCTGGTGGAAGGTTAACTTTGATAAATTTCAGTATGGAAGTCTTGCTGCATTCTTTGTTCCATATTTTGCCCATCTTCTGTTGCATGTTTATCAGTGGCCTGGACAACGGATCAAAACTCTTTTCAAACAAGTCCATGAAACTTGCTTTTTTAAATAGGAACTTTCTTCGCGGGCAGCAGTTTTACAAAGTCGGCCATTATGATGCTTATTAACAACTCTGGTTTCAGCACACTTGCATGAACGTGAATATGACGTCATAGGCAGAGAAGCTGCTCTAAACCTTACGAAATATACAAATGTTACGTCATTAGCCTAATACAGACAATTTCGTGAGTGAGAGAACATTATCCCGAAACTGGACTGGAAACTTAATGAATCTTGGTGGTTCGCTTATATGGTGTCACTTTCAAAGTGTCAATCTTGATTTATTATACAAGAAGTTTCTGAACAATATCAAAGAGCTAAAGCACCAGCTTACCGACAAAACGTCACGTGGTCATTGGCAGCAAGAATTTCCTTCATAGTTTCGTAGGCCTGCCTAAGCATGTCCACCAAGGTTTTCGGATCGCACACAGGGTTTTGCAATTTGCTTTCCAGCTCGCTCGTACTCATGCGGTACATTTGCAATACTTCGTCAAAAGAAACGCTCTGCATACGCTCCGCATAGGCGTTGCTGCCGATCAGACACATCAGGTTCTCAACTTGGCCAGCCTGGCTGGGGTTGATGTGCAGAGAATTGAAGTAGTCGTCGTATGTCGGCATCGAACGATACGTCGTACGAAGTTTCTGGGTGTGAAAGGGACACTTGCGGGGTTAGATTTACCGTTGCATTCGGTAAGTGCGATAGCAGTGCATATACTGTGTTTTACGAGGAATCGGCCTGCAGTACACTTAAGCGAACGCAAAGGTTAGTAGATGTGGAGTCCGGCAAAGCACGCGACTTAATCTTGGTCTGAAAACGTAATTTTTTTGCAAACGAAAATTATACGTGTGAAGCATTGTTTTATTACACTTCTCACTGTAACAAAGTTTTTGTTTCTATTTCAAACACTGTCGTATCCATTTGTACAAATCCACTTTTTTTCGAAGTTGTGCTGATAATTCAAAACTACAAAGGAATTTTGCTTTCTACTCATTGAAAACGTCTGACAGCGGTTGCAGGAAATCTTCGGCGAGGGCTGGACATTGCAGCTGACGATTGACACTTTTTGGGGACAAAATTCCCAACGGGTTCTGCATTTTGAAGTTTGCCACGCTAACAGCAGCATGCTGCAAGATGAACTGAACGCGAAAGTTGATGAACCGATGATTACTTAAACGACTAGACAGGTACGTGTGGAGTGGACAAATACACTATAAATTGCTTTGAGATTGACTTCCCGAACAAGCATATATGTTATATGGAAACGTCACGAAAAGATTGATGTTTAAAAACCTATATTGTTCTGGCGCATACGAAATCAATCACCAACAGAATTTCTACGTTTTTACAGATTCACTGCTGCATTTCAGAAATCAAGATCGGCATAACATAAAAATCTCAACGCCTTAATTTGTCGAAACCTTAATCTAAAAAGTCCAACACCAATCAGTTGCACTGTTATCCATAGCAAAGCGCGATATTTTGTGGTAAAGTGTAAGGCTGTGTGAAAAAAAATGTACAATTTCATGAGGTTATACGACACCTGGGAATAATTTAAGAAGATCTTGCCTAATCTTAAGATTTGATATGTAATGTTTGCGGAACTACGCAAACGCAGCTTTGAGGGGAAAATAGACGGAATGTCAGTAATTTCGTATTCATTCCTTATTTTCATGAACCCCTAAGATTGGTCGAGGTGGCAAATTTTTACAATGTAAGGTTGGAGATGTTGAACAGGACGTTTCTGTTGGCGATTCCTCCGAAGTGTTGCCAGCGGAGAGGTCTGGCTGCAGATCACTTGCGAAAGACTTGCGCTTAATGTTTAGTTGTACGTCGTAAGGGAAATGCCCGGCTTTCCGACGACACCGCCGCTTTCCACAAAATCGCAAATTCAGCAATGATCCTGATCACAGCACCAGCGCGAGCCTGCTGAACACGCTGTCCAGGTTCAGCAAAACATTGTCAGACACACGAGGCTGAAACAGCAGCTCAGCAGAGCGATCAAATCAAACGGCCAGTGCGAAGGCAGCACTCGCTCCCAACTGACCGACGCAGCGCGCGCGACGCGGAGGCGCATTCAACAAGGAGTGACTGTGAGGAATGCGTTAGAGGCAGAGCTTACTCCGCAACAAACAAACAAACCGTGTGACTGGCGAACGATTACGTTATTCTCCTTGCTTTTGTAGGAGCAACGCACCGACCACTGGAGCCACTGTGAAGAGCACACTCTCGCTTTGAACGAAAACGTTTTTCCAAGCGTGGGCAAGAATGTGATGAAAGTTGCTTGCTGTTAACGTTGCTAAAACAACCACTTGCAATTCTACTTGATGCGCAGGTGTTTTTACTAGAAGGCATGTGATGTTTCCTGCACATGTTACGTGTTAGCGAAAATGTTCAATTTTCCATCTGTTTTGTAGTGAGTGTTGTTCCATAGTTTTACCTAAACAAGTTCTGCTCAGAAAGCGTATTGTGAACGTAATTTATAAGCTCACTCCATGGTGGCATCAGTTGGTGAAGTTCATCCTTGGCCTAGGCCAGTGGTTCCCAACCGGGGAGGAATTCCTCCCTGGGGAGGAATTTCATGAGTTCAGGGGAGGAATTTCAACTTTATAGTGAAGTTACCAAATCATTGTGTTTTAATTAAATTTACATTGGCTC
>JGI24159J19872_10011683_pt1 | contig 11492 bp, 5 predicted proteins | sample Ectturendosymbi4_FD_19872 | JGI IMG/M metagenome (IMG submission 19872) | reverse complement strand
CTCTTATTCAAATAGAAATAAAAAGAACTGGGCAACAGTTGCACAAAAAGAAAACTTGTGTGAATTCAGGAATTTTTACAAATTCTTGCGAAGAGCACAGGTGGCAAAATATTTCGTCACAGACCCTATCGGGTGCACGTCAGATAGAAAAATGTTCACAAAGTAAAACATGTCAAAAACCGGGAACTGTTTCATCGGAAGCGTAAATTGTTTGACCATACAAATGCATAGGGAGGTAAGCTCCTGTCGATGAACTTGTGAGTTCAGGTCAAATATAAGATATTTTTTGGTTACGGGATTTTTTTTTCTGTGGTTGGCGATTTTTTGAAGAAACATAACAAGACGCAAGCTGAAAGACGGGCGGGTCTTCGGACCAGGAATTGAACCGACAGCCCCAGTGGAGTGTGTTGAACCAACTGTACCACATGGCCGATGTAAAATCGTGTTTAGTTATTTGCAAGACTTTTGATCGTATCGGTCAACAATGAGATAAATGCAGGGACATCAGATGCAACAGCGGAAGTTGCCTGGTGCGTGCTTCCGCCGCGATCTTCGCGCACAGCGTTATCAGTCGACTTTGCTAAATCAGCGAGGCGCCACGAATTGTCTAAGCTTTCAATGTTTAGGCGTCCCTTTGTCGATAGAACGATAAAAACATGGTGGAAGGTAACCCTGAGGAACTTGAAGCATTTCAGATGCGGCTGTCAGAAGTGTGTCAGCGATTTTTGACATATCTCTTTTAAAATTCGCCACACGAGCTCACGATCAAAGGTCAGGTGTGTTTTGTGAGTAGAGGCAGCGTCATGTGTGCAGGAAATTCGCACAGCCAGGTAAGAAAGCGCGTCGTTTAACCATGGTTGGGCAGAAAAGCAGCAGTACAGGATTTGCGGAGATGTTCTTCGAAGGCTCTNTAGTCTTAGCTGTACGTGTCTGGCATTTTCATACATTTACAACTTTTGCATAGTGTGACAAATAAAATTGATAGGGTAACTCTCACGCAATCCACCAAATCCTCCATGAGAATGCATCAGCCGAACCAGGTTCCACTTTCCTTGCGTGACAGAAGTCTTGAATACCTAAGTTTTGAGCCACGCCGATGCGAACTAGTCAATACTCAAACACAAAGTTCATGCGCGTCACTATGATGTAGATGATATAGAAGTGCGTCAGGGCTGGAACCAGCTGTTATTTTCGGGGGGTGGGCAAAATGATTGTAGCTTTTGGTTGTACCTAAAAACTAAACATGTTTTTAAAAATTTCCGGGGGGGCAATTGCCCCAGTTTCCCCCCTTGGCTTGCGGGCCTGATGTGCGTGATAAAGATTATACCTATGCTTTTCGAACGCTTGTGCTCACTTAAAAAAACAGCGGTTCACGTTCATTTGTCAAGGGCGTTGTGATAAAGAAAACATGTGAGACTGCAAATTTGCATCATGAAACCTCACGATCGCATGAGCTCTCGACAACCGTGCATTAAAATGTGCACTAAAAATACAAAGTTTAACGAATTTCTGTGTTCCGCTAGCGCCTCGCACGCGGCGAGCATCTTTGCTCATCCTCGCAAAGTTCAAGTGCAGTGAAAAACCGGAATTAATAAATACGAATATTTTATTGTTTAACAAGTCAAAAGAATTTCGGAGCTGCGGAGGCGAGAGATCGCGGTTAGGGCAGTGTTTTGTGCCTTCTAGAAAAAAAGTTCAAAAAAATGGAATAAATAACGAAAAAAACGAAATATTTCGTTTCACTGGGTGCAGAATGGCTCGCGACAACAGCCCAGTAACGAATAGGAATAATTTAATTGGAAAAGCACGAAGTACAAAGGTGGGACATCTGAAACCGCAGAGAGCGCTGCCTCAAGATCGGCGGTCACCACCTCCCTGAAATGTGACGGAGCGGCACCGCTTGATGCGATTCCGGGAAACCTGCGCATCGGGTGTTGCGTTCCATACGGTTCACTTGTCCGTCAGCGCAGCGACGATTCCTGACAGTTTTTCGCGATTTCTCGTTTAACGCTTTCTTGCATTTTCTGTTGGAGTGTTTTTCGCAAAGCAGCCTTGGCCTTTGAAATAAAACCAAGAGAAGCACGACGCTGGTTCTGGATTCTCCCATGACGATGCAGCAGGCTGGCCTAGAGGGACACAGCGCTGTATTCATCGCTGAGCACAAGTTTAAACTTCAATCGTTTCGTGTTTCGTCACAGACGCAAACGTTAACGATTTGTGACGTTATAGAAGAAAACGTTAACGTCATAACTGGACGCAAACGTCAACGATTTGTGACGACCTGCTACCAGCAATTCATTCACCTAATTTGCATCCGTTGTTGAAAATCGAATCTTAAAATGTGAGATCAAAACGGAGATTTTTTGAGCTGATTGATATTTCATACTAGCAAGGAAAATCTGAAAAAGCATAAAATTTCAACAAAAACGTTTTGGATTTGAAAATATCAACACTGGCGTATTCACGATGAAGATGAGAGAAAGAGGAAAGACTGGTCCGATTGGTGACTTTTTTGAGAATGGTAAAAAAGCCAGAAAGCGTGAATTAACAAACGTAAAGTGAAAAACGGAAACGTTGAGGCTCGATTCACTCACTCACACAACAGCTTCAACTTCAGAACTTTGAGACGCGCAGAATCCTCACCTTTGCTGAGAAGTCACGTATCTTAGCTCTTTTACGCCATTAAGCGGATTATGCGGTGAAACTACAAGTTGCTTTCGGGGTGTGAAAGTGGAAGTGGGGTCGTGCGGGGTGTGAAAGTGGGATCGTACGATTGGCGAAACTCAGCACCCACGTTTGCCTCCCAGTCGGTAATTGTGACGTACTTGACACCGCGAGGACCCAGAACTGCGTTCAGGTGATAATAAGCGGCTTTGCATTGTGCGAAGAACCTTAAAACAAACTTGCGATCGGGCCTGACGCTTTGATCAACGCTTTTCTCCTGATCGTATTTACAAGCCTGCGTGTCCTGTTGCTTGAAACTGTAAAATAGAATTTGCAATTGCTTTCTTTGCTTTAGGGGTGCAGCATTTTCCATTTCTGTGGCCACCAGCTGATATATAGCGTACACAAGCAAGATGTCTTGGAAGGGCAGACAAGGCAAATGGCATTTCGCTGCCGAGGGAGGATTTTCCTTTAACGGTTACCGACTAATATTTTCCGTCAGGCCGAGACTCAGAAAAGCGTCCAAAACTGATTGACAGGTCTAATTACCCCCTACAAATTTGTCACTGTTAAAGAAGAAATTCTTTGCACGTGACACGAGTATAGTTCAAGAGCCTCAGAAACTCCGCCGATTAGAGAACAATGCAACGGATCTGTTCAAAGAACAATGCAACGGATCCGTTTAAGGAACGTACACGTTCGTTCTGGAGTTTTGCCTGCAGTGACATACCAGCGAAAAGAATAGGGATTCATGCGTTTTTTATTTTCTGTTTCCTTCCTTTTTATGCAAAATTTTAAGAATGCGTACGACGTGTAACTTTATACGTCATTGACCGAAATATGGGAGCTTGCGATGATTCCTTTCAGGTAAGTTTTAAACGAACTTAAAGCAGATTAGTCCAAAACAGATTTGTTGAGCAAAATCATAAACGTTTCAGTTTGTGGTGCACGTTTTCTGGTCCAAAACAAATTAGCTTGTGGTCAAAGCTGCGCCGAACACATTCCGTCCCGAACGCAGTACGGATAGCGCCGCACGGCTTCAGCTTTATTGATTTTTCGAGGCGATGTCGGAGAGGTCAGTGACAGACTCGTGGGGTCATCTCATCAAGCTGTCACTGGCTTTCACAATTTTTCCAGTATTAACGCTGGGTATAGGAATGGTTTTCAACGTGATGCCGCCTGCGTCTTTCAGCGCGAAAATGCAACGGACTTACGATTCTATCTACATCGTCTGGTTTGTTTGGCGCTTTTGATTGAGTGCGAAAGAACGTGATCTGTTATAGACTGTCACTGATATTAACTGTTTGTGTTGAGCTGGCGTAGGCTTGGCGCGTTGAAATGTTTGCACCAGCGATACAAATGTTTTCCTTACGATTGTGCCAAACGTTCAGCATATTCCAAGTATTGCTTTTATTCGTGAAACAAACTATTGCATCTATTCTCGACCAGTCACCACGGACAAAATTCAAAGTACTACAAGTTCAAGCTGCCGGAAGACAACGGGGTCGGAAAATGAAACGGAGCAATTTGGTAACTCCATCCGTTGCTATATGAAATTCCTAGACGATCTTAAAAATTTTTATTGGCAAATCCTATTTATTCAGCTTCTTTCGTACCTTCCGAAAACGATTTACACTTTCTAAATCCTGTATGTGTTTCAGCTTGTGCATTCGATCACATTCATCTATTAATTATCTAATGCTCTTGCGTTACTGCCCAATATTGCTTAGTTTGTACCATGGGCGTAGCCAGGGAAGGCCCAGGGGGCCATGATCCCCCAAATTTTAGCATGTCTACTCATTTTGTGTTTTGAGACGCGGCGTCCCAAACAAAAATACTGTTTCTCGCCCAAAGTCAAACATTTTGCCCCCCTCAGGATTTTGGGCTGGCTACACCACTGTTTTATGCAACAGACTATCAGGCTCTTCTCTGCAAAACGAAATGTTTTAAGATGCTTGTCGGTGTTCTTCAACATTGTCCTGACATATATGTTCGATTTCAATATAGATTCATACTAGAGCGAATGTACATACTTGCTTAAGGCGCTGCAGTGCTCGAATTACCTTTTCCACGCATCTTCGTACAAAACTTATGACAATGAAGCAATTGACAAAAACTACTGTGGTTGTGTAAATCGTGAGTGGACATTTCATTGCCAACAAACAGTCAAAGCGCATTCATTTGAGGCAAGGCAATTGTTGCCATCTCAACCAGCCACAAAAATTAATTGCAACTACAATCGCAAGCCCTGTATTCGCATCGTACTCCCCATAAAATGCTCAGCTCTTGGTTACTTTACTGTATTTCATGGGGGTTCGCATCGTACCCCCATAAAATACAGTAAAGTACCCATGAGCAGTCAACTTTGTAGAAGCATCTCAGGTACGTCGTTTGTTGTTTCTATTTGTTATGTTATTTTTGAGAAATAAATCAAGAGATACTGAAGTTGGATTTACTCGCAAAGCCCAAATGACAATAGAGCTAGAACTCGAACAGGTGGAGCAAAAGAAAAAAGGTTTATTAAATGCAACAACCACATATTCAGAAGCTAAGTGGGTAAATAATAGCGAATTCACTGAATGCTCTCATGGGTTTCTGTTCGCAAGAACTTACCAGTGAATGCACTGCTGTTAGCCATCTACGATATACACTTACATAACGGATAATTGCACAAAATATCGGTATTCCCACTATTCATGAATTGAACTGTTCAGATCTTGCAAGCAGAAGCAAAACTGAAGTTGTGCTTCCCATTCTCTGAAAGGTCTTAACGTGAGTGCTTGCTCTGCGGTCGAGAAGGCACCAAGGGTGTGTGTTTAGCACGCATTCATTTACACTGACTCTGCGGTCAAGAAGCACCAATCTAAGTCCAAGGGACTGACNGCATAGACCTTGATATAGCTGCTATGCTGTAGGTCGCCGCGAGGGCCGATTTAGAGTTTTAAAAACCTTTTTGCAAACAGCCGCGCTAAAGCAAAATTTGCAAAAGTCCAATGGCGTCAAACTGATCAAACGCCAACTCCAATCTTAAAGCATGGCCCTTCGCTGTGGCACAGTTAGAATCGCATGAAAGCATCAAACGTCACTGTAGTGATGAAAACCATGCTAACCTGACACTTGACAAAGTAAGATGCGAGAGAAAACTATCAAAGAAAGCCGTGTTTAAATGTAACTAAGCAAGCTTTGTTCTGTTGCAAACAGCGTCATCAGTGGCACTTTAGCTAAAAAAATCGGCAACCTCTTCTCAATTTCAAAAACTTAGTTAGCTTTCAGCTGTTGATCTGACGTCTCATATAAGGTTATTTTCGAGACTGACGTAGATTGGCGGCTTCTGTTTGCTTGTCGCTACTATTTAAGAACACGTAAGATTCTTTAAGCATAAAAAACGGCGTCAAGTGTCAAATCCTATTTCAGATCAGTTGTTTTGCCTATCTGTGTCATACACGGAGACTGGAAGGTTTCCAAGCGGTAATGAGATCTAGGAAAAGCTCGTTTAGGATTCCGTTTGTAACATGGCGAATATTTATTAACTTCTGTTCTTCTACAGGTGGCAAAATATTTACGTCTGGCGGATTCGATTTCATTGACTCACATACGAACGGACGTTTTTACGAAATGAAATTATGCCCCGTCTTGAAAGCACATTTTCAGCCAGGAGTTGATTGTGCGCGACTCTTGCGCTGTCTGTGAAATCGAACTGACCTACGCTGTCGGGTCAAATTACTGTACGTTACTCATGCGTGAAAAAACTCCTTGGTCCGCTTTTGTCACAAGTCGCTGTTGCATCTCAGATAATGAAGAAAAACAAATATCTGCATTGAAACTTTGCGAGTAGATCTCTGCTGGAGCAGTAATGAAAAATATGGGAGCCCCAAGAAGGAATATCAGTGTTTGCTTTTAACCCTCGCTTGCGCGAACAAGAACGACCATCATTTTGACTAATGACTTCCTTTGTAAGTTGCGCAATTGAGGGTGGCCCAAGCCAATGCCTTCAGGAACAGGTCCCCGGGGTTGGTAAGGTTAAGAACCACTGGGCTAGAGGGCGAATACCTCTTTCTGCTGTCAATGTTTTGACGAGAAGCAAAGTGCTACTCGTAGAAAAGCTGATTATCAGTTTTTCTTGGGTTCCTAACTGCTAGAATATGCTGATTTTTAGCTTCTGTGTAAAAATCCAACTAGCTGTGGTGAAATCAATAGAGAATATTTTAAACTAAGAGTTGTTGGCAACAGCACTACTTCTCCCTGGCAACTGCTCTGCTGTTTTTAGTCTTGCTGTGGTGACACCTGTTTTCATTTTTAGGGCTACCGTGACCAATTACTGCTATCGACAAACATTCCAATCATTCTCCCCTCTTAAAACTTTTCAAAAGGTCACAGTTTCAAAAAAAGTTCTTGCTCTTAATGCAAAATGCGCGCATACCTTGCGTTACCTTTTCAACAAGTTGCATGGCGCTACTTTTTTCTCTTCATAGAAAATCAATAACGCTCACCTGGACGCTCGATAGCGGACGAACATCCGCCCTGTCTTTCATTTTGATGCGCAAAAATGAGCTTGGACAGTGCTACGGGTAAAAATTTCTTCTTTGCAAATGCTCGTGAGAAAAGCAGAGCTTTTCAGAGGGGGTAACCCGATAAGCAGAGGGGGTAACCCGATAAGCAGAGGGGGTAACCCGATACCGAAAGTTTTACGACTTACCCGCCTTCATTTCTCACATTCTTTCTCTTGTTTTCAGCTCACGCCTATACTTGTCATTTCTCCTTATTCTACCCTTCTGCCTATTATCCCCCCTCAACCGGGGGTGACATGCAGATGTCGGAAGTGGTAACCTTGCTGCTCAAAACTCCGTGTTGCGCCTACCTCGGGCAAAAAAAAAAAAAATTCCAAACTCTGCTGCAATCGTCACAGACCGATCTGTACCGACCCGCAAGTGCCCCGTTTCCCATTATGAGTCACAACGTCTGGCAAACGGAGCAGTGGTCTCTGATGAACGGCAGCTGTCTTTCGGGTGAGGTCTCCGCGACCACCGCTTCGTACCGGACGCCTCTCCCAGAGGACAGAAAAGATAGGTCGCGAATTAAAACGCGCGCGTTCTCGGTCATGGTTGCCGCCGAGACGGCCACAGCGCTGTCTCATCGCGTTTGTTGACGACGGTTTCGCGATTTCGCGTCGTGCGCCACCTCCAGCGCCGATGACACGATTTGGTGACGCGCGCCAACAAATGGGCTGCTCTCGATCAGATGACTCATTGCGTGGCCCGCAAGTTGGAACCGGACTTTGGCATGACACGGATAGTATCAAATCTCGCATCTCTTTGCAACCATGCAAAGCCCAGAGCCTTAAAAAAGTAACTGAAAAAGACGCCTTACCAGGTTGGCTGCTTGTGTTTACTCCGAGGCTTGCCACCTTCAACCCTGCAGGGTTTTTTGAAAAGACGGCATTTTATCAGCACCCAATGAGATCCGCCTTTTTCCAGATGCCTTGCGGGGCAGACGTTCACGCACGCATACCTTGGAGTCTTTCTCGGTTGCTGATAAATCTGGTTTGCAATGTGCTCATGTGCACGCGGCGACTGCCGGCGAAGTTGTGTGCGACTCGCACGGCTGCTTTGCGTGTTTAAGAAGTCTTTTTCCAGGCCTTCAAAATTGATAATCATCAAGTCCAAAAACCGATCCTTTTTAAAAAATGTTGAGAATGTCCTTTATCCTCCGTTGTCTTGAATCAATCTACGAATGGATGGTCTGTGTAAAAATAATCAAGTACATCCATCCCATTAGTTGTGCTTGATAACTTCTATAAAGTAAATTGTTTTTTATGTTAATTTTTTTCGCCTTACTGTTTCCGTCACGTGGTTGTTTTATTATTGCATAGCTACTTTCGCGCATTTGTGCATTTGTATGATTTCGCCATAGACAAAAATGCCTCTTAAGATTTGTAATGGGACGTTTACACGTACCATTAACATCTAGGTTATCCATGAAGGGATCCCATAGAAAAAACTTTTTCAAATGGGTCGCAGAACAAAAATGTTTGCGCAGCCCTGATTTAAGGAGTACACAATCCTTACAATCTTACACAGCTTGTTAACAAATAAGGTTTTCAGGAAATATATCTTACACACTTCACTGTACGTACGATCTCTTGGGAACGGGAAACTCCTTTTTACGCTGGGAAAAAGTGTGGTACATCTTCGTACGTCCATATTTACATAAAAAAACATTGGTTTCGAATAGTGAATCAACAGAGAGCATGAAAACTCGGAATGTATTTGAACCTTGGTTCCTTGGTATAAATGCGGTAGCACTTGAAATTCTAGAGCGCAAAAATCCGACCAGGCCACAAATCTAATCTCCAGTTCATGATGTTAGAACGAATTTGCATTCATTGCGCAACTCCCTTTTTTCCTTTCTCCATCTATTTGTGCAAATACGCGAGAGCCCAGTAAAATATATAGAGTCGGAGTCACGGGTTTGCTCTGGAGCTCAAACGGACGTTTGCGGATGTATGTAATAATATAAAATCGAAATCTCAACCAATGCACCTCAAGCTGCAATAACAGTCCAAACAGTTTTCGTGACATTACCACCAAGGCCCGGGGATCAACAGCGAAAGCAAAAGCTCTTAGAGAAGAGCAGCGATGGCAAACACCATCGTCCTCATTTCACATTTACCACAACACACCAACGGCGTGCGACCGGCATCAAACAGCAGAAGATATTCGCATGTTTATCAACGCACCAGTGAAACTTCCGTAGACCCAAGCAAGTTCCACGCTTTGCAGTTGCATTAAAAAATCCCCGAACTACATTCACAGGGTCTCCCGTTTAGGTGCAGGGTAAAAGAGCATAGTGAGTGTTTAGTTTATGCCAGCGGTCACCTCGAAAACTACTGATAACATATTAAATGCAGAAAGGGTTAGTTTTGTTGTGGATTATAAGAAAGCACGACCAAGCGTTATAAGAAGGACAGAAGATGGTTTTTTAAGAGTTCTGCATCGATCTCGGTTGTTCTTTCGAAAAAAAGTAAACAATTAAAGATGGTAGGCAAAGAATATTGTCTTTTATGCAATGTGAAATTTTGCTACTGCTATCGAGGGACTTAGGGCAGCATATTGTTACGGTCACCACTCGCCAGTCATTTTAGCATTTGAGACACAACAGAAATGCAAACTTTTAGGGGTTTCCAACTGAGTGGTTGCGTTTTAAGCACGTTGTTTGTCGATAGTGGCGTACCACGATGTTGTTTGACTTTGGGTTCAAAAACTTAATTTCGATAACAGGCAAACCGTTCAAAAATCTCACTTTCGCTGTCTTTATTCCCGGTCTGATTTTTCTGCAAAAGAACTAGAATTTAATTGAAAAGGAAAGTAAAGAGAAAAAAGAAGCTATCAACTGTTTTTCCTACGACTGCCACCAACACATCAGCATTTGCTAAAAGTTTACGAAAACCTGATTGTTCTTCGAAATGGAGAGACCATGGCCCTAGTTGTTCGCAAGTCTTATACCTATGGTTGCTATGGCAAGTTTGGCTTTCGTTGAACCAGCCGCGCTGTTTACAGAATTTCGAGCAAAACGTTACGTAACTACTCTCCACATGTGAGATAAGCAAGGAATCAGTCAGCAAACTTTTTAATATGGAATTGATTTCACGTAAAATCTGCAAGCAATGCTAACGGGTTGGGAGTAAAACAGTGTTTCTCAAACGTTTTTATTCCATCACCCTCTTTTCACTCTCGACACGTCGTTTTCGTCCCCCAAGCCTGATAAAGCAAACACAAGGTAGTAAATTTAAAGAATTTTATTTAAAGAAATTATTAAATAGCTGAACTAAGCCATTAAATAGCTGAAGAGAGCAATTGTATTACGACGCTAATATTTCGTTCAGAATTCTTGTGAAAATAATCCACAGTGCAACCGGACACATAGACCATCCAGAGTAAAGATTTAACAGATAAATTGCTTCAGCAGCAACCTTCAACGATTATCATAGTAAATTAAAATTTGCAAGAAACTAACAAGTCATAATAATAGGTTAGAGAAGTTAACTCAGTGATCGATAGGTGGTTCAGCATTTTCGCCCCCTTTGTGTTGTTTTGCCCCCTATCGCCCCATTTGCTTTTTTCGCCCCCTTTCCCCTAAAAATCGCCCCCAAGGGGGCGATTCCGCCCACTTTGAGAAACACTGGGTTAAACCAATAGCAGAGAAAGTAAACAACCTCAAGACTAAAGTGAATAAATCACAACATAAACTGCGACAGTTCAAAACTGGAAAATACGTCTTTCTCAAATAAACGCGTTCACTGGGACATCAAATCTTTTCACTGGGACGTCACGCGTTCACTGGGACATCACGCGTTCACTGGGACGACACGCGTTCACTGGGACATCACGCGTTCACTGGGACATCAAATCTAACTGACGCCAATTCACAGGTTTACAATTTTAAAAGAATTTTATGGGGATCGGGGTTTGAGAGCGTTTTAGGGATAATTTTGGGGCGCTGATTTCAAAACTGTTGTCAGATTCTCCCTATGTGGTCAAATTTGTGAGCTATTTAACATTTTAAATTCATGCAGTTGTAGCATTTTAAGCATACTGTTGCATAAGAGGGTTGCAGATTTCGTGCTTTTTCAAACTGACTAACATGTTATTTAAGCACTCGTGACTTCTTGTAATAACCGTGATTTGTAAACTAGTTTATGAAGAGTAATGTGCAGCATAGAAAACATAGAGAGGTTAAACAAACACAAAATTTCAGTTAGCGTATACTGTATACTTGCAACTGTGACTTACAAGACACAGATGAGAAACTACACAGATATTATGGCCTTG
>JGI24159J19872_10011681_pt1 | contig 11493 bp, 5 predicted proteins | sample Ectturendosymbi4_FD_19872 | JGI IMG/M metagenome (IMG submission 19872) | reverse complement strand
AAAAAAGACAATGCCCTTCACTTCGGCAACCCTGGTTGTGTCATACTCTGCAATTTGTCTGTTGGCAAAAATACTAATGTGTCTGCTGCGTACAAACAACGAAGCTTGCTCTAAAAAAGGAAAATAACCTCCTTCGCAGCAGGTGTATTTATTTCATTGAATAACAGCCTCTTTCACTCTCAACAGAACCACATCTTAAACTTATCACATTTTGCTCGTCAACTAATTCATACATTAGAGCTGCCGTAACTAGGTATTACTTCAATGCAAACCTGTATGTTTTTCAGCACTAATGCATAATAGGTTTCTAAAGAAACAGATAATAACCAACGTATTTGCTTGGTCGAATATTGCCGTCCCAAGTCTTGTACTGTCACTGGGATCTACGGTCAAGGCGCCAGAATACACATGTAATCGTAAATTTCTATCTTAATCTTAAAAATTTTTAATACGGTTTATTGCAGTGGTTCCCAATCTTTTCAGGCTTGCGGCACCCAGTGGCGAACCCATAGCAATTTGCTTAGAGGTTTGATGAAAGTTTGAAAATGTGTTTTTAATGATATATTTGAAAAACGTATTAGCTCGCGGCACCCCTGGGCATTGTAAATGGCACCAAACCACTGGTTTATTGTATGTGGGGCTCGAACATCATGAATATTTGAACAGTAATATTTTTCACGAATTAAAAACACTTTTAATGTCCTTTGGCGACCTTGTTTTGCTCTACACTTCGAGAATATACCTGAGACCACACAAACGTTTACCAGCTCAACGCCTGCAACTGACATACGTTTAGAAAAATGGGAACTCTCCTAACATTTTCAATGAGCGACTACAGAGAGAAACAAGAAAGGTAATTGATGGTGTACTACTTCCAGTGCCAAAATCGATAAAATTTCCACAAACATAGGAAACTTTCACCAAAACTACAATTTTTGCTTCAAAATATAAAACGTCAAGGGATTAACCGATTCTGCATCGGGAGTCTGAAAGCCCCTGTACCGCATTGGCGATGACAGGAACTTGCACTATATTTACCCTCATGTTCTTCTGTATTGCAAAGCCACAATAGCACTTAATCACCTTTAACAAGCACAAAATTTAGTTCAAATCCGTGTGAGTCGGGATACCCGACAGTGGGACATTTTAGGAAAGAAAGTTTCATTATTCTTTGTTTGGAGTGTCACGAGTGGTCTGCGTGCGCCCATCTCCGCTTGTTTTGCGCCGTGGGCCACACGGCTACTTTCGCAGTGAATGCTGCACTGGTGGCACTGACAGCACCGCGCGTGAAGCTTTCCCTTGCACCCATCCACGAGGTTTGGGTAGGCCGCAAGTACCGTTTTTCAAGTCGTCGGTATGACCCGACTGAGATTCGAACCAGCTTCAGTGACGCGCGTTTCATCCCACTGAACAACTTAAACGGTGCTGACTGCTGAACGATCTAACCAAATAATTGCAAACGTTAATTATGCCAATACTACAGGTTTCAAACAAACGAAACCAATGAAATGTCATGTTTTTGAAATATGCTATTGTAAACTCAGCAACAGCACCAATTTACAGGAAGCAACATCATAACTTAACTTTTCACTCCACAACTGCACTAATCGAGCTACGGGCTAAAGATTAATGACCTGCACACAGCATATGCGCAAGGCGATAGCTAACTTGAAAGAATTATGAATTATTCCTCCCTCTTTTCCAAAATAGGTTTGACTTGCCTAAATGCTCTGAAAAATTTCCAGTCGCAACATTTCGCACTTATGAGCTTTCTGCAAGACTATTGTTTCTACGCCAAGGATCCTCTCAGAAAAATATAAGGGACAACTCTTGGTTTTTCGCGGAAGTGAACGAACGGCATTTGAGAATGATTAAGCCGGAACAAAGCAGGCTTTTATAAAGTAAAGCAGTGCCGTTTAATAATACATGTGATAATTAGTCATCACATATGATCAAAACCTTCTCATTGAAAAAAACTTACCGTCTTTATTACGTTGATCATTATCTGTCTGCAGTGTACAGCAGAACAGATTCCAGACTCCTCATTTACATGTGTCAGAGACCAGCTTCAACTTGACTGCCAAACACGTCATGAAAATGATGACATTATTTTCTCCCAAGTTCAGACGGACCAAAGATGGCGAGTACAGCGAGGTAACGCGATCATTCCGTTAGACAACGGCGAGATTCATGAATCGCGGCTGATTCTAATCCAGCTGTCTACTCAGCAGGCTAACTCTTGACTTTTCGTGAACATGACTGCCTTCTAATTACGTAACAAAGTTCGAATTATTGAATCACAGTAAGATAGTTGCAACGAAGGATGCTCGTCAAAAAGTTTGCTTTGAAAAGGTTTATTTTGCTAAGAAAGAGTCAGTACGCAGGATCATTGCTACACAAAGAAAAAACATCGCTCTACATGTCAGTAATGATCTTGGTAGGTGTTCACAAATGACCATTATCTAAATGAGTTTAACACAAAGTGGTACCGACGTTTTTCACTTCCAAAACTTTGCTTACTGCTTTCGCCAGTGGGGAGCTGCATGGCGATGAGCGTTAGAATGGGAAAGAAATTTCTGAATGAACTACTCTTGCAAATATTGGCGAGGTTGGTGAAGGCTCACCAAGAAAAGACACGCGACCAATCTAGCCGATGCTTTCAAAGGACGTCGCCACGGTCAGGCTTTAAAACTGCGCAAAAAACGGTTGAAACACAACTTGCTTTACCCATCACTACCGGTGCCCGTGTGTTTAATGCATTGCAGTATTAAATCCGCATTTTACTAGAAAAAACCTGGTGGAAGACAATGATTACTACTGTTTAATACCAGAAAAAATGTTTAAAACCCATCGCAGCACACAACGATAAAAACTTAACATTTGCAAAGTTCAGTAGGAGTGCGATTATCAATCCTTTCTCCCATTGTCAATAACACAAATCCAGCGAATAGGGCAAACTGTAATGGAACAACTTTTGAGGAGAAACTGAATTTATATTTACTGTGAAGTAAAAGTTCCAGGTTTTCTGTAAGCTTTCGAGGAATCAGCCGACTGCGCTCTGCTTTGATCTTTTCGTGATGATTCAAGCTTGCACATACCTATAATTGCAGTAGGCTAACTACTCTCCACAAGATAAATAAGGAATCAGTCAGCAAATTTTATCGATTTTACACATAAATAGAAAATCGATTTTACGCATCCTCAGTCCTAAAACTTATTCAAATAGAATCTATAGAATAGTTCTATTTTTCGCGACCATGGCTGGGAACGAGTGACAAAAATAGGTCGTCAACTTAGTTTCATCACTTCAGCCGCCTTCCATGCGTTTAAGCCTGTTGTTTCCACGGTAAGTGCGGTCATTGCCATAAACCTTTACGAGGTATTTTTTAAGCCGTAGGAAGAAATTTTCTCTCCACTGCGCGGTCTTTTTTTAAGAAAACTTTTCGGATTATCGCTTTTGCGGGTCACGGTTTGCCCCATGTGGGCAGTGGGTTCGTTCTTTGAAGGATACTTTTACCACGAGAAGTTCTGAGCATGACGACTATAACTGCAACCGGTGATGCGGCTGCATGTCAGGAGTTCAGCAGTTTGGGAGCAACTGGAATACCCTTCACCGATCATCACTCAGGGCATGGGCGTTGGAAGGATTTTTTCCAGGGATGGGCCATTAGGGTATTTTTCTAAAATTTTTCTAGGGGGGGCTAAAAGTGGTGAAATTTGTTTTTTCCTACTCAAAACCAAAAAAACAACCTTTTTATGCTGAAAATTTCAAAATCCAAAGGGGGGCTAATGCCCCCTCTGCCCCCTTCCTTCCGACCCCATGACTCAGGGTCCACCCAGGCCGGGAATGGTGACGCAGGACAGGGCTCCAGCTCTGGACAAAATCTCTTTCGAAGACAGACATAGCTATTCGGCTAAGCAAGGCAATCAGTCCAGGTATGGGAAACCGATAGATATAAGTGGAAAATATTTGTTCACTCTTGCACGCCTAGAGACCCTGCCGCAGACACTGGCCCCAACGCATTGGCCACACCGTTTCGCGGGACCTCTAGGGCAGTTGTACTCAACCACGGGGCCGCAAAGCGTTTTCTAGGGATCGGCAGAAATCTGGTACACCGTGCAGCATTTTTGTTGCGCTGCGGCGTATATCATTATTCATCCCGGTGTTAAGCGAAATTTCTGACATCACGCCATGCGCGCATGCACAGAGTAGTGTTCTACATATCAAATACGCTGAGAAAACATGATTATTAGGTCTTTGGCAGACCCTTAGCCGCGGGGGGCATTCGGGGGCAATTCCCCCCCAATTTTTTTGGGCCCCTCCAAATTTTGTTGTGCCCAGAAAATTATTTATTAAACATATAATGACAACAAAAATCTTGCCCCTCTAAATATGTTTTGTGCCCCTCCAAACCTTAAAATCTGGCTACGGGCCTGGGCTTAGGGTTTGGTGTTTAGGCAAGTGTGTGGGGTTAGAGTTTGGGTTAGAAAAAGAAAAATAATTGAGGTCATTGAGGTGTAAGACTAAGTCCAATATTTTTCAGTGGTAGTACTTATTCCTGTACTGTAGCTTGCTGTGGGTATCTGACATCTAACCAAAAAGTTTTAATTAACACAAAACACATCAAAAAAGTAATCGCCAAACTTTATTCCTTTATTCTGAGAAGCAAAATAACTGACAAACAATGATAAGTCAGAAATTTCGCTTGACAACGGCATTTTATCCAACGCAATGTTTTGGCGTGAACTGAAACAATCTACCCGTGCCATTATTGTTATGCCATAATTTGCTAGGGGATTTTTATACTATAGTTAAAAAACTACAGTTTCAAATTGCTCATCGACAGGGTGTTTTTTAAGGTTTGGCTTTGGTCACTACCAAGATATTTTTTGAGACCCGAACTGTTTTCTTCAAATACCGAGGTTGTCGTAAAACAAGGTTTTAGTGCAGCGTTTCTTAACCTTTTTCTACCTCAGCACCCCTTTTTGTCACGCCTGAGCAGTCCAGCACCCCCTACCATTGGCAAACACCTGGTTACTATAAGGATAAACTGAAGAAAATTGCAGTACATCTTGATCATATGCACATATGTGACCTTCCCCAGCACCCCATGAAATTGATTTCAGCATCCCCCGGGGGTGCTAGCACCCCAGGTTAAGAAACCCTGTTTTAGTGTATTGTGGTTGTGGTCGTAAAGACGCAAAACAAGCTTCTACTGCATTTTGAAAGACTGTTGAAGAATTCGAAGAGGCCATTTCTGCCCTCAAAACATATTAACAGTGTACATGGATCTAACCTAGCAACTGGCAGCATATGTTGCTTTCAATCCCCTTTTTTGGGTATTGGAACGCGCAGGGCCGGTTTTAAGCCGATTTGACCGATTTCTTCTAATCGGGCCCCGCGCCAAAGGGGGCCCCGCGTTCCGTCTACTTACCAAAGCAAACTTCACTTTCTATCGAAGCTGCTTGTGTATAGTGCCGGCGCGGGGCTCGGTGTTTTTGAAGTTGCTCTGAGAGACCAAAGCTGTTCTCACATTTTTCCAACGGTCTCTCAAAATGCAGAATAAACTTGCTTTACTACCACCACCAAAGTACAGCAAAACCTTCCTTTGCAATCATCTCGGTATTCAGATTAACAGTTGCGGTCTCTCAAAATGTCTTTGCAGTCAGCAAGGTCAAACCTTTAAGAAAACTCTGGAGGGGTCCACAGTATTTTGTAAACGTGGGATCTGTTGCCAGCGAAAATGCAAGTGGATTGCGCGGTTTTGAAGTTCAACGGCGTTATCAAAATTCTATAGCAAGAATGGTCGTTGTCTTCAGTAGTGTGTAGCCAAGTTTTTTCACTAGCACCTCGATCATTAAGGCAGAAAGGGCTTAAATTTTGAAGCTGTTTTCTGTTTCATTNATAAAAGCGTTTCGTATTTTGCAGGTCAGGTTTCAATCGTTGATGCAAAATACGTTTCGATGGTTGCTGAATGTTGATATTTCAATAGTTACCACTACTTGTCTTCAGAAGGAAAAGTTTAGTTCGTAATTGCAAATGTGTGCTGCTTAGTGTTTCAATAGCGTTGTTCATTTTCCCTCTCGTAAAGATTTGATGAGGCAACCTATCATCAGAAGCAACCATCTGAGGTTATTGGTGAAAAGTTTTAAATATACCTAGTTTTAAAAATGAATAATTATTTCAGGTGCACAGAAAATAGCGGTTCGTTAAAAAGTAACAGAAAATTACTAACAGTTAAGCCATTTGCAAGTAACTGAAGTGACAATATGGTTCAAGTGAAGTTAGTCTCGTGATGTTCTTGTGGTGAAAATTGCATCATGAAATACCGCCAAAACAAGTTTTTTTTGTTTTTTCATTGATCGCATGTAATGCGACGGATTTGTTTCACGACAATTGGCGGCAGGCCGAAGCCTGAATAATGCGTTTTGCCGGGGCGTTCGAGGTGAACGCCCTTGCCCAAGGATCGCTACGGCGATTCACTCAATGGCCGTGGATCGATCGCGCAATCTTCCAATTGGGAGGCGGACACTACCACTGATGTCACAGGTTGGCGTAATTTCTGCGATATAGCCTAATAACTTGAAATTTGCAAAAAGTCTGAAAAGTGGAATAACTTTCGTAGAAGTTTGCGGCCACTACACTACTTGCTTGTTTTGAAAAATTAAAAAGTAGTTTTAAACTTGTTGGGAGATCTACAATCATTTCATATATTTCATTAGTGTTAATAGAGAAAAGAATTTTTACCTTCTGCAGGATATTCAAAACCTGCTCTAATAATATCTGTACTCCTTAATCGGTACTCTATTACGTGGTTTTCACTGTAACTATTTTCCACGTGTGAAGTATATAGTGATAGGTAGGTGTTTAAAAAGTCGAATTTGGCTATTCATTTAAGAATATATTTTGTCTGCAACTAAGCTAAATATTATGAGTCAAAAACCAAGAGACATAGGCCGAAAATATTAAGTGGCAGCCAAAAGAGGCGTTAAGCTAAGGCAAAAATAGACCGAAGCAGAAGAAAAGAAAGGTGCTTTGGACAAGTATGTAAACCACTGAGGGTATACCATCAATGCCACACCACATTCAAGATGGCAACAACGTAGGCAGCCAGCCTGGTCATGTTACACCAGATAGTCAAAGTGGAAGTTTATGTACCGGAAGTGATACAAGTTGTTTCGAAAGTGTCGATTCTGACAAAAAAAGGAACCTCGTCGGATGTGTATCTGATGACGCATGCGACCAAGAACACTCAAAATGTGGATGAACAAATAATCCTGCTACTTAGCCAGGTGTCATGAATCCGAATGTTAGTGGCTACCCTGCACAGCACTTAATACCACTCTTCTCTGTACGTACTACACTCGTGCCTCCTTTCTGGTCAGGGTGGTACCTGGTCAGAGAGAAAGTATTAAACGAGGGCTGTAATTCTTTGATTTATTGCGTTTTATGGCGCTGTCCATGGAATGCTCTGCTGGAGAGGTCTTGGCGTCACCTTTTCGGGCCTCGCCTTTGTAACATCACTGATTTCTATCATTAGCCTACGCCTTGGTGCACCCCCTCAAAAATTTCTACACACCACTGAGTGGGGCCCCGCAAAAGTGTTTCAAATCGGGCCCCGCACTTTCTAACGCCGGCCCTGGGAACGCGTTCCCATACCTTTTCCATATTAACCTGACTTGAAGATGTTTCTTTTTACTTAAATTTTCTGTGTAGCTCCAGACGTCGCATAAATGAACAAATGACAAGCTACCTCTTCCGTAGCACCTCATAATTGTGAAAATACTGAAAATGTTTATTTTTTGGTTGCGTTCCCACCCTTCTTTTTTCGCGTTCCCACACTGTTTTTACTTGAAATGGCTAGTTTTTTGGGTGCTACCCCACACTTCTTTAGCACTACACCCCTGATGACTACCAAACAATGGCCTTCCTACTGAAGCGTACAGCGTGGCTGAAAGGAGGGTTTTCTGGGGGCAAGACGGCAAACTCATTGATATTAGCTTACTTGCGGCAAATGGAGCTGCTCGTTGCTTTTTCAAGGGGCTCTTCATGCTGGCTTTCCTAAACGATGTGGTTTCACAAAAAGGAAACGGAAAATCTATTAGTCAGGACTCTCGAGGGAAGTGAATGACATTGATAATCTTTCCAAATGTGGAATAAGACCGCAAAGAGAATATCTCAGCATTCAGGAACACGCAGGCCTCCCTCTGTGATACAAAATTGTTGAATAACGGCCTGGGTTTCTGCTTTTTTTGTGCCAAGCTGCATATTACCAACATCAGAGCCGAGTTTGAACGGGTTTACGTTGAACTAAAGCGATTTTTTGTCACGGACTAGCTGGATTTACCATAGCATTTCATGTCTTCGTAGGGCTGCTGAGTTTTCACGTTTTTTTCTCGAGCGTGAGAGGCATACATATGAGCTATGTCGGCAAGCTAAAGAAGTGCGTTGCACGTATTGCGCATTGGCGCTGATATCGTGGTAAGAAAACTTGATAAGGGCAAAGTTGTTTTCGTTTCAAACCGCGTTGGCTATACAACGCCACGACGCACGCTATACTATGCGACACTACTAAATTCCAGCCCAGTAGTACTGCTGACAACGTCGTTAATGTTATTACATTTCGGAATTGCCTGCGGTACCTTGAGGGCAAAAAGGCAATGTTGAGTAAATGTNCGGGTAGACTTACTTACCCCAACGGCTGCCTCCCTATCTTCCAAAATACACAAGTCTGATAACGGCTAGGCGACCATCGGCGTTGGAATGGGGGGAAAGATTATGCACTTTGATATTTTCCTTTTTACGTTTTAGCAGAAAAGTGTTTCTCTTAGTTTCAAGTTGGCAAATTGAAATTTCACCACAGTCGCCCCCGTGGAAGAAATCCTTCCAACGCCCATTTGTTCGACCGATTTTGTTCGTTACATGCAGCTTCAGATACGACAGCGCGAGGTTGGCTGGCTGATTCAAGCTGTGTCAGGCTCATTCGATTTACCATCAACATAATTATCGACTGTTTTCTGCAGGCGCAACGATTAGGCTTGAACAGCAGAAGCCCGAAGAAGCCACTGAAATGGGTCGACTACGTTCCCGCTTGACGGTTCTTTTTAACAACCAGTGGATGGCATTGCCGTAGGCTCTTCAAGAACACCGCTCAAGACGGATATATGCATGAACTTCGTCATTCCCAAGGCCTTTGTCGATATAATAATGTTGACCAGACCTGCTCTCCAGCTGCGTGGACGACCTGCTCTTGTAGTTTCCTGACGAGATCCTACCACAAAGTGATTTATTAACATCGTTTCTGTTCACATCATCACCAATAGTGTTTTTTAGTAAAGAGTTGGAAATACAATATTGTCTCCGTGTTCCTAATGCTCTTAGTGGGCAAATGCATGTGGAAATGCGCTAACCATTAGCTACCGGCTACATTTAACAATTATTTTAAACTTAAAACAATACGAGACAAACTAAAACTCGGCAATGTGTCTTAAGAAAAGGACGTTCAAGCTCAGGTGCGAAAATGTTAAAGCACAGTGCAATACAACCTGGTTACAAATTCTTTAATAAATAAAAAATATACCGTGTTTGACATTTCTACCAGGGCTGTGAAGCCGGAACTCAAAGTTCAGGCTCCGGCTCCAGGCATCTAAATTTTTTGGCACCGGCTCCAACATCTCGAAGTATTGAGCTCCGGCTCCAGAACGATTTGGTCCATTGAAAACCAAAAACCATCGTAATAGTCGTAAAACACGCTTTCCCCACAAAATGCCTGTGGAACAGGAATCGAAGCAATGCGGTATATTATTTTTTCATTATTGTCAAAATGTCATTGCGGCCGGATAAACTAGCTTCGCGGGCCGGATTTGGTCCGCGGCATGTAGTTTGGAGCCCCTGTTTTACGCTATAAGTAGTTTCGCCCTAGTGAGGTCTGCAGCTTAAATGGTCCCTCGTCCTTCACAGTCGCCAACTCGACTACGCATTTTATAAATCGGTCCACGTGGAAGTCATTGCAGCACTATATTGTAACAACTGTGATGGCGCCATCCATGAATGTGACCTTTACTAGTTCCACAGGAATATGTGCAGCAGAGATGCCCTATATTCCTGTAACATCACTAAATGGGACAGGAGAAAAAGCGTCGTAATAGGCGAACTGTCGTTATAGCCGACCTGCAATAAATTGTTCCTGAAATGGATTTTTTGTTCAATGCCAAAGCCCGGCAAGGTTGAAAGTATTCTTTNATTCGAATTGCCGCTTACTGTATCGTGTTTTCGCNCACACTCTGGCAAGAAAAAGAGAGAATTTAATTTCTTTTTATTTCTCGAAACTGTAGTCAATGTCTTTGTTCGAATATTGAAATCTTTTGCAAGTTTTGCCACATTCAACCACTTTTGCTATTGAGCGAAACAACGACGTCATTCNTTTTCCAAAATAGGACAGTGATTTTTTGTTCAACAATTTACGCACTCCTCAACCATGATTATCGATCAAACTGACTAAAGTCNCAACAATCCCAAATACTGTAAAGTAAAATTTATGTAGCGATTCGCCTCCATTGTTGATGATTGCGCAATCCTTGTTGCCATTCTCACGTCAAAGCTGTTACAGCTCAACGACTGACCGCCTAACGTCACTGCCTTCCTACTCGGTAAGAAAGATTGGTGTGGTGGCTGCACATAGCCGAGCTTACACTTCATTCTGCCGGGACCGACGAAACACCGTCGTTATAGCCGAAGTCATTATAGGGGAATTTTACTGTAATGGCGTTAGTGCTACCAAGCGTATGCTTTTCTACTACATCGTGTTCTTTCACGTAATTGTGTGTTCCTTATCAGGGACGCCGGAGCAGCGGTAGGGCAGGCTCAGGGGGACAGTGACAGGCTCAGGGGGACAGTGACAGGCTCAGGGGGACAGTGACAGAGTTGATGTCAATCGAAACTTATAAAAAACAAAAAGCTGTTACCGATTACGCTTGTTTCTGTTGAGCAACATTGTTGACCTCGAAAATAATAACAGAAATTATAGAAAACCTTTCTGAAATTTCTGGGTGCGCGAATAGCTGCAATAAATTTGTTTCAATTCCGTATTGATAAACCATGCAAGTACCTATGATATTGTTATGCAAAGGCACCTCCGTCCCTGTTGTCTCCATTTTGAAATGGCAGGGGCAATGCCCCAGCCATTCTCCGCTTTCCGGCGTACCAGTTCCTTATGACTGCCGTGCATGCTTTAAGTATCCCGCGTTGCGCTTGTGTGTGGGAGAGTAGTCGTTATGCAATGCAATGCAATCTTACAACTGTGTTAATCAACTCTACTTACAGGAAATCCACGCACATTGGCCTCAACTCAAAATGGTCTAGTCTCGTGCCGTCGCACACGAAAATACGCTTTATATCCCCTTTACGCCATCTTCAAAATATGGACCGTGCTATCCAGCAACTTATGTAAAGAAAACAGGGTGTTTCACAATCTACTTGATGCACTGAGTTCG
>JGI24159J19872_10011680_pt1 | contig 11494 bp, 11 predicted proteins | sample Ectturendosymbi4_FD_19872 | JGI IMG/M metagenome (IMG submission 19872) | reverse complement strand
CTAGGACTGCTGTCCCCGCGACTCTCCCCAAAGGAAAAGCTGGCACGAAAATGAGTGAAGGAATGAGTATGTAGGCCTACATTAAACCTTTCTTTTATGAAATTGTCTTTAGTTTTTTGCCAAAAGTGAATGTTGTATTCGAATAATTAAGCATATTTGGACGGAAACTTGCGTTGTTGTGAAAATGAGTTAAAAGTATCAGACATAGAAGGGAAAATAGTGCTGACACCCTAAAGCTCCACCACAACATCATTCTAAAAACCTTTAAAAAAACATTGGTTGTCGCATTGGAGAAGTTGTACAGTCGGTGGGCCACGGACCTCTGTTTGTTTAATAATTGGGCCAGATGCTTAAAAATATTGAGAACCATTGCTAGGTGTAGGTCAAGCTGTAGATCTTAAATCTATAACATTTATTTGAAATTGTAGTTGATAAACTCGTTACTAACTAATCATTTACATTAACGTTTCCGTTACAAGAAAGGACATGGAAGCTTTAGCCATTGGGATAAGTTATAGACACTTGCTAAACCACGAATCTTTCCTTTTGAACTTGATGTGACCTTGCTTCGACCACATCCAGGGCCCTTGAGTAGAACAAAATGTGATGTTGCGGGACCTGTTTGGGGCCGTTTTATTTATTATAGATCATGACTAAGCGCTTCATTAGCTTTCATACTATGACTAGAAAGTGATATGGTTTATTTATTTTTTTTTTGACTGAAGATGGATTAAGAATAGTCCGAAATATTTCAAAATAAAACATGTATAGTTTTTTGAAGGCTTTTTTAGTGTTGATGAAATTATTTTATGCTATAACCTTTTCCCAATGTTTTTAGTTAATTTTAAAATGTCTGAGGCTGATCTCAAATAATGCACATAACACAACTGCTTTGCGAATTTCACAATTGTATACCAAATGTAACATTAATAGTACGCTATAGCAATTCTCCTTGGCAAAGCAAATTTAATAGTTATATGGCAAATCAAATTAAAATGTAATAGTTATATAACTGGCAAAACAAATTAAAAAGTTATATACCTGCGTTATGCAGGGTGTGTGTGTTTATACTATGGACTTCGTGTTTAGTCACAAACAAATAACAAAAATAAATAACCCTAATACAGTAATAGAAGGCCAAGAGGTTAGTTACTCGCTTTGGCATGGATTCTGCCAGTTTTTGACAGCTTTCTTTGTTTTACTGTCCGGATGCCACACTGGAATAATGGCACAGAAGCCCAAAATAAATCTGCAAAATCTTAGATAAACTATTAAATTGGCATGTTTTACCTAAACCGCCCAATTGGCATTTTATGCCGCAAGCCTAATGGACAGACACCAAAATGACGGATGCGGACAAATTATGCTTAGAATAGAACTACTGCATGATCAAATGTGGCTCGTATTTAAATCACATGACAGCAGATGCATGGATATTACGCGAGCTAGAAGTGGTAACTTCTCAAAAATTTTGAAATTGAGCGAGTGCAGACGATGTGTAGAGTGTCCACGAAGTCTCTTTACATCTGTGGCGGTCGGTAGATGGCGCCACATGTAAATAAATGGTCACCGCTAGATTGTGCCCATGAGTAACAAGTCACTGTGATAGTCACCACAAGCGAATTATCGTAGTTCACTTATCCCTATATAATCGTAGTGAAACCTTGTGGTAGTAGAGTGAACTCGTCGAGGGAGCTCTATTGCTGCTGGTTGCTTTCCTGTTACTTAATGCCCCGAATTGCCATCTTTCTCTTGTGCTTGCCTCAGCAGTTCAAGGCGATGCAGTCAACTGCAACACAACCTACTGTTTTTTTTCAAATCAATGTTTATTCTAGTTTTATGATCACATTAAAATTCACGCTTAGAAAGTGTTACAAGCACTCGAGCCAAATGACAAGCCAAAAGGAAGAGCAGTTTAATATGCTGGAACTAATTTCTGAGGATGTGTGGCGGCCTGGAGATAGCGCCACAGGTAAATAAAATAGTCGCCGGTAGATGGCGCACAGAAGTAACAAGTAATTGCGATAGTCACAAGCGAATGATCGAAATTCACTCATCACTATGTAATAATAATGCAACCTAGTATCAGCAGAGTGAACACAATGAGGGATCTCTATTATTGCTGGTTGCTTTCCTGTTAGTTAATGCCCCAAATCACCATCTTTCTCTTGTGCTTGCCTCAGTACTTCAAGGCGATGCATATGACTGCAATAAATAAAACATTGTTCAGACGAGATTGTCTTAGTGATGACGCAACCTTTCATGTCTGAGGAAAATTAAACAAACACAATGTAAGAATCTGGCGATCAGAACACCCCCATGTGACTAGGGAGCTTCACAGCTTTAGCCCAAAAGTGAATGTGTCGATTACTTGCAATCGAATAATTGGTTCGTTTTTCTTCCACGGAGCATGAATTACAGCGGATGTTTACCTTTGACCTTTTGACCAATATGTGGCACCACAACTGAATGACTTTCAACCAACCACCATATTCCAGTAAGATGGTGCATCCCCACACGAGGTACCAGCAGTGGTGTAGGGGGCGGGGGTGCAAGCGCACCACCAAAGATTTGATTTGTCGAAAATCCGGGCAAGATCCCTGAAAATGCGGACAAAAATGGCGCCCAACGTTGTTTGATTTCAAAAAAGGCGCCCAATGTTTGCAGAAACACAAATGAAGACCTTTTTTTTTGGAAAATTTGCAGGCAGAAGTCCCACAAAAACTTATCTGGCAAGTTCGTGGAAATTCGGGCAGAAATCCTTCGCACCTCCAAACGTTTGCCTGCCCCTACACCTATGGGTACCAGCAATATGGTGCACCATCACACCGGGGACCAGCAATATGGTGCACCATCACACTGGGGACCAGCAATATGGTGCACCATCACACTGGGGACTGCATGCGTGTGTTCCCCATCATTCATTTCCGAACCGGTGGATTGGAAAGTGGAAGTCAATCCCGTGCCACCACTTTCATCAGACATCACTCCTTTGAACTTCTTTCTATGGGGTTATGAGAAAAATACTGCACTGACTTGAAGCAAAGGATTTCCGTTGCCACTGCTGGGGATGCTCCACGGCAAACATCGAATACCCCGTCTTGATGTGCTTCATGCAGCTAATGTAAGCCATATAGCAGTGTATTAAATCAGGAAAAAAACTTTTGTAAGCACTATTTGCATTAGAACTGACCTAGTTAACAAGTGTCAACTGCTTTTGCAACAAATTTTTAAAATTATAAAGAGACTTTATGGACACTCTGCATATTGGTGAACAGTGTGTCAGCCATTAATTCAATTCAATCTCTCGCTGGGATTTATTTGTTCGTACAGTATGGCGTGCTATCTCCAATAAAAACGAAATACACATCGACTCGTGTTGTTCCAACACAGCAACACACCAACGAAAACACACGAAATAACCGACAGAAGTACAGGATGGGAAACTTCTCAATCCGTTTGTTTCGTGCAGCAGCTCTGTATTGTGGACCGAGCAGGGTCCAGAAGAACCAGGGCAAAAAAACGTCCGAAGAACTTGAACAGAATAAAAACCGCATCAACAACCAACATTATTTTGTTTTTATACTTCGAATATTACTGGTAAGAATATAAGACATTATTTTGACAAAAACTTGAGGGTGAAAGTAACAATTAACTCAACAAATTCGAAACCTAAGAAACTCGATTGAATGACATCTGCAATCACAGGCAAAAACTTTGATTCACCGACTTTTATTAAAAGGCTAACAATTTTCCAATCCGCAAATAAACAAGTTGTAAACAATGATTGTCGGCCGTTGGGTGGGGCTGTGGAGCTCCAAATCAACCAACTTTTTATCCACCTTGCTTGCAATGACCACACCCCCTGCCCCCCCCCGGGTTCACCAGCTTGAACAATTATAACGAACAAAGAAACAAAACTCTTTCAATAACAACACAACTGGGCGTTGAGCATTTAAGCAGAATAAACGAACGATAGTTCGTCACAAAGGATAGTTCGTCACAAAGGATAGACAAACGATAGTTTGTCACAAAGGATAAAGAAGTGCAACGGAAGCTATCACGTGACAGGTGAATTCAGTGATCCACACTAAACAACAACGAGAATAGGAAGTTGCTTTCCACAGTTTTCCACACTTCCAATCAACTGCATGAAAGGTTGAAAACAATCAATTGTAACATTTAAAAAACCTGTCCAATCCAAGCCACGAAGAAATCCATGAGGATCCGTTTGTTAAAAGATAGTTGAGGTTCAGTGCAACGCTGTCTGACAGAATAACCGAACAAAGCACTGTCACCAGCATTGTACTTTCTGGGTCTGGAACATTTATTCTGAGTGAAACTTGACTGCCAGGTGAACTTTTGCTAACGACTGAAACCACTGCGTAAGTTGCAATCGAGCATTACTGGGTGAACAGCAAGGATGAACAGGCTGTAAATCGTTACGAGATCTTGTACATCGAAGTCGCAAGAACATTTTTGAGGGTTCCAAGGATTTTTGTCCGAAATTCTCCAAACTTGCCAGAAAAAGCGATTTGCGACATTTGCCTACAGATTTCCTCCCACAAAGATCATAAAATCCTTTTTTTTGGTGTGACCTCCAAAAAAAGGTCTTCGTTTGTTTTCCTGCAAACGTTGGGCGTCATTTTCGCCCAAATTTTCAGGGATGTTGCCCGGACATTCAACACATCAAAATTTCGGTGGTGTGCTTGCATCCCCTGCACCCCGCCACTGTTGTACATCATGGGAGGAGGAACGAATGAAGTTGCTCTGCGGTTGGAGCACCGTGCAACGCAATATCCCAGGAGTCATGGCAAGCTTTATGACCGAACAAATACTGCTACTGCAACGTAAGCCAGTACGTAACAATGAACCCCTGGATCACGGCCTTAAAGCGTCACCACCACAGGTGGAAACAACGAAACCTTTTGTCTACGTCACAATAACATCTGCAAGCACTGAAGTTTTAAGGGAGGAGCGATTTTAAGAGGATGAAGCGATTGCCAGTCGCCGTTATGACGTGATGCGATGTAACGGCGTCACCATGGGGGGGAACGTGTTGACGACCAGCTATCGCCCACATCGCAAACAAGCACGTGGTTTCAAAAAACCTTGACCTTCGCACGAGTTCAAATGACGCGTGATGAGGTCACAATCGAAACCGATCAACAATACAGTTAGCAGTGAAACTGAACCTATTCGGATTGAAATGAGGTTGGTCGGCAATGACGTCAGTTCATACGTGTGTGCTTACGTGAAAACCGTCATACTGACACAAGTATGACGTCACAACAAGTGTTCGGTCAATCGCGCCACCGAATCGTTTAGGAGCTCTTTAAAAAAGCGAAGAGAAACACTGCGGGTTTGCAACGAGAAGAGGCTGCTCGGGCGATAACGACCAGTGAGAAGGAAGAAAAATATAAGCGCGAGATAATTCGACGTTGCTGAGCAGTGAGTTGCGCGTGTTCGGCGAAAGAACAATCGATTATGACGTCACTTACGCATTCGGCGATGATGAATCGGGATGTCGTGGAAGGAAAATAGGCGCAGGATTCGCTTAAGATGTTTGAATGCGGAAACACAAAGCAAAGTATGAGTTTGAAAACGTCCTAAACAACGCACTGCGAAAGTCCGAGAAGATAATTCACGAGCATTGTTTCGGTTGGAAGCATATGTTTAAGATTATTACGCGCAACGAGGCCCGAAGCTGGGGGGTGAATTTATTTTTAAGGGGGAAAGACTGTTTTTATTTTATTTTAATAAGAAAATTGGGTGAGACAACAAAATTTGGAGTTAACAAAAAAATTTGGGGGCATTGCCCCCAAACGCTCCCCGTGGCTACGGGCCTGTGCATAACACATGTCAAGGGGGCAAACCACTCCTTTCATCAGGTTTTTGCGTCGTAAAATTTTTGGTTCGAAATAAATCAATAAAAACTACCAATAACTTTCTCTGCAACCTTCATAGACTTTCCACGTTCGCAAATTGAAAGCGTGCGAAGCATGATGGCGCGCCATCACTTAAGCTCGCAAAGCAGCAGCGCGGCAGAGTTTCCACTGAGCAACAACATAATGGCAACATAGTCGCGAAATCAGCGCCAAACTAAACTTTCATTATTCATGCGGTCACGTGGGCTCGCCGACGTCAACATCAAGCAACCAATAGGGACGCGTTCAGTGATGGTCGACGAAATCACTGACGCAGAACGGGGTCAAGCCCTTGTATTTCAGGCGATGTTTCTTTATGACGCGCGCGCACAGGCACTGCAGGGTCTGCCGGCGGACCGGGTCGATTTTGAGGGCCATTTCCGGGCCCAAGACGTCGATTGCAGTCAGACCGCTCCCGTCCACGCAGTCGATATGAGACCCGCTGTCGAGCAGGAGCTTCACAATATCCAGAGCGGCAGGGTGCACCGCATCGACTGTCTCCGCTGCCAGATGCAGAGGAGTCTTTCCTTCCTTGTCGCGCGCGCCCGGGTCCCCGCCGCTCCGGATTAAGATCGAGACGACTCTCTCGTTCGGGAACTTCGTCACCGGGTAGCGACCGAGCGAACACGCGCGCGAGCAAGCCAAGTGGAGCATTGTCCGCTCACAATGGTCTCTGACGTCGCGTATGCGCGACAGTACGCGCGCGCGTCTTTCAGCGCACGCCTGCGTCACTTCCGGGCACCCCCACGACTTCTGGACAAGCACGATGTCGGAGAGGGCGGTCAAGTGGAGGGTGATGACCATGGCCCGGTAGATCTTCTGACTCCCTGCCTCGCACAGCGAACAGCACGCGCTCGGAGGGGGACGGTGGGGGAGGCGGTGGTTGGATGAATTGGAAGGAGGGGTGGACGGGTTGTCGGGTGGGGCAGGTGGAGTGGGGGGAGATTTCCCCGGCGTTCCAGGACCTGTGAGAAGCAGAAGTTAAAGCACGTGGTGACAACAAATATTACTTTGCAGAACAAAGAGAAGAATCAGTATTTTGTCTTCACCCCCCCCACACGCACCTGAGCACGCAACTCGCCGACACGTGGCACGAACAAACAATGAACGAAAACACGGAAATGAAAGTGCTCAGGAACAAATACGTGACACTAGTAAAGAATGTACGTATGGGTAGCGCAGAAACGGTTGCTATAGAAACGGTTGCTATATGCTTCGCACCGTTGCATAGATCTGTGATAAGTCAACGCAGACTGGTTTATGAAATACATGGGGGAGTGGGAGGGTGCGACGGACCAGGGGTCATTTAGGTTGCAGAACCCCCTAGGGCGGAGGTACTTATAGTGTAAAGGGAAACATACGGGCCGCGGGCCAGATCCGGCCCGCCAAGCAAAATCACCCGGCCCGCAGCCCCTATATAAATAGTAGTAAAGGTATGGCCCGCCTAGTGGTATTATACTTTGTGAATTTCCCCTCTGGCAGCTTCTTGTATTCCATATTTACGCGGAGCTACTTACAAGAAACCGCACTGTACTATAAATGTACTGTATGTCACATTTTGCGTTTTCTTTATGAACTGTGAGAACCAGGAGTTGATCTCAATATAATTCAAAAAATTTCCAAGTTTCATCAACAACATAAACAGCAAAGGGAACGGAATTGTTGGTGGAAAATTAAAACGGCCCGCCATACCTTGCAGAGTTTGTTTTTGGCTCGCGACTGAGGAGCCAAGCACATATAACATAAAATGGGAGGAGCACGTCATGTGAACGCTGGTGGGCAACACACGAAGCCTCCCAACAAGACACTTGATGAGGCCGTCAACTCACCTGAGGACGGCTTCTTCATCTCCGACAATTGATGATGACCTTTCAGGATTTGATTGACAGCTCGCTCTATCACCTCCATTATTTGGTCATAATTAGCTTTCGGCACAGAGGCATTCAGGTGCGTAGGGCTCTGCAGTTAATCATCAAATAGATCAGAAGAAGAGAAGTCACAGACGGAAGGTTAACTGACAACTGTGGTGTTTTTTGTTTGAAGTCAGACGTGATTTAGAAAATTCACGAGTAAAAATTTTGTTTCATGCGAACATTTCCAGTTAGTGCGGCGTGCTCCATTGTGACGATGCGACTCTCCATTATGCGTCAGCATCAAAATCAATTCGTGATAGAATGCTGGATACGCTTCGGTGAGCACGCTGACGTGTGTGTTTGTGGGTTGAGCTTGAAACGGCTGATGAGGGCATCGTCACCATGGGGACCATCGCCACGGGGATCGGGCTTATTTATAACACGACGGCGAACACATTGGTGCTCGTGGTGGGAGGAGACTAGCTCCTTACTTTGCTGCTCGATCGACTCATTTGTTTGTGCGTAACAAACCAGCGTCATGCCGGTCATTTGCGTGCGCCAGCCTCACAATGCCCGTTTCATACGTCATAACCGCTGATTGCGACGGGCTGCGTCACCATGTTGACAAAACAAAGCGCAGTTGTCAGCGCACAGCGCGTAACAATTCAAAGCATGCAACCGCAAATGGGCGGCAATTCTACGCTTTATGTTGCGAAACATAAAACCTGTGCAGTTGCTGGAGGTTTACACGTCTGGCTTGGGCAGGAAGCTTCAAGAAAAACAATTTGACAAAAAACCGCTCTTTCCTCACCTGCTGCATGAAGCTGAACAGTTCGGCGAATGACAGGAAGCTGCTCAGAATCATGGGGTAGAGAGGATCAAGGTGCTTCTGCTGCATGTCCAAGGCGTACATCCACAACGCTATGCACTTCTCGAAGTCCCCCGCGTCAGCGTACACTGCCCCCCTGTACCTGCAGAGAAAGGCGGGCAATCGATAAATACGTCTGCGCTCGCCTTTTGTTCCACCCTCGCCATTGGTTTGACGGCGATGGACAAAGGAAATAATTTGCAATGATGGCTTCATCCATCATCATCACCATCATCAGCAGTCATGACAGATGAAGCCACTGACACGTGACGTAATTCGAATGATTTCACAACCAAGTCAATCCACATCTGTGGCGTCGAGTTCGCCAACAAATCGAGAATACAAAACCAAGTTAATCAGTGCAGTGATTTTTATGCTTGCAAGCCTCCAAGATTCATCGCACAATCGAAGCTGTAACAGCAGATGGCCGTTCAAAGTAAACTCACCGAATGTAATATGAGGTGTCCGGGTGTTTTGGGCCAAGGACCCGTTCTCTGATCAGCAATGAGATCATCCGGGACTTTTCTGGGTCGGCCCGCGAGTCGTCCAACTCTGCCAAGGTATGTGGTTCGACTACACTGCCGTAAGCTGGAACCGAGTCTTTCGGGACAGGAACCGGTTCCATGTACAGCATCCTGCAACCGATAAGTGAGCAATTAACATCCAGATCACTCATCCACTTCTATCCAGTTCGAGGCTGCACAGGCAGCAAGTAACGCTCCTCCAAGTTGTCGGTGTGGTTCGACCGGGAATCGAACCCATTTTGCCGATTTTTTGTAAGTTGTTTTATTACAAAGACTTGCACGAAGTTAAGTGAATAAATAATTTCGAAGATTCTTGTTTCTTTTGCGGTCATTGATGAACGAAAGATTTGTTAAAACACAACCACAGGTCAAAAAAAACAGCACAGATAATAATGTGCAAATCCCAACAATAAAAAGAGACGGTGGTTACAAGCGTTTCTATTCTACAAATTCTCATCAACGAACCTCAGGGTCAGAGCTTTCCTCCAGAACTGGTAAGCCATGCTGATGTCATGACGCTTGTCCAGGAACGTTGCGCCCAACAGCTCGTTGGCCTGGATCTTCTGTGATGACGTGGTTTCACAGAGTGACGCAAAATACTCCGTGAGGGGAACGTGGCCGGCCACGGCTGATGTCATCAGCGGCGTCATACCGTGACTGTCTTTCTGCATCCTTCAAAGATTTCCAACGAAAACGAAGTTATTTGTCATCAGTCATAAAACTAACAACACTGGAAACTGAACTGACACTTGAACAGCAGTGAAAAATGCGAATGGTTTGAGGGTAATTTGTTTTTTTGCTGTACTAACATGTCATTGCGGCTTTTCGCCAATTGTCGCTTATTTGCTGAGTCACGCTTAAGATCGTGGCTTTCATTTGCTGAATCACGCTTAAGGTACTCGCTTTTACTCTGCTGCAGTTGGATAACGTCAGATGCCAGACTATACATGCTGTGACTGTGCTGTTTGTTTCAAGCTCGGGTGGAAGTGGAATTAGGATTTAAAGCGAGATCGACTACAGTAATGGGCTGCTCAATAAAAATTACAATTCAATAAACAATGCACAGTAAGTAGCCATGTCAAGACCGTATCATGCAGTATGCTGTTACTATGCGGTCGTATGAAACAAAGTTGTTGACGTGTGAACCTAAGATCGCTCAACCCACTCGCATAACACTGGCCTGCCGCCACTTGGCCTTGTGAGGCCTTTTGAAATTGATGTTTTTCAATCTTAAGCGAAACCAACATTGGTTTCAGTGTCACCAGAGCAAGTGTCACCAGAACAAGTGTCACCAGAACAAGTGTCACCAGAACAAAATGCAACAGGATGTTCTTACGCAAAGCATATGAATAAAGTCGGATTTTGCGTTCGTGCATGTTTGAGTTTTGTGCTGGTGACAAAATCAATCCTCAAACTTAAAAGCTTGATGTTTAAACGGCGATCGAAGCTTGGCGCTTCCGTGCTGCTTCATNAGGTGTTGAGAACAAATACAGCCAGTTATTTATCCAGAATGGNAGAATGTTGTTTCCATACGTGTGGCAGCAACACAAGGAGGATTTTAAGCACTTACGCTTGGTTGTGAGTCCTGCTCAAGTCCCGATATATCAACAAACGATATGTAAACGCATCGCTGTTTGTTTGTCGTCAAATTTAGCCGCAATTTTTAGACCGGCCGCAATCGAGTCACAACTATTAATGTAAACACAATATTCGTGGCACCACGTAACCAAGCACTATTTTCCAAAAGCAAAAAAACTTATTCTGCTAAAAATCTTTTCCAATTTGCCTACTAACGGTATTACAAATTTTGTTCCATTTTCAAAATAACACAAACGTCAAAAAATTAAGCAACAACTAAAATCGTTTCCCAACAACGATTCCAGCCAGGTACGAAGAAATCCCTTTTATCAGCACGTTAAACAGACGGCACCACGTGCGATTGAAAATCAAACCTAGGTCAGGCAGTATCTACATCAGTGCTCTTCAATCTTTTTTGTTATGGTGCACCATCAGATGTTTTGATGAACTCATGCACCCTGTTTACTGACACTCCCCCCGTGTCCCCCCACCTAATTGCGCCCATTCCTGTAAGTACCCCGTAGGGTGGGCCGAAAAAAAAATCTTGAAAAAAGAGGGGTCTTAAATCCTGGGAAACTGCACAAAAACAGGTTTTAATATGATTTCGGTGGTTGCCACTAGCAACCACCGTGCAACCACATGACAAAGGTCACCGAAAGGTCAACATTCATAAAATTGGTGTAACCGCTGTAATGAATTGTCTGTTGTCCTTAAACTGACCCATGCTGCATCAAACACTGCTTT
>JGI24159J19872_10011678_pt1 | contig 11494 bp, 6 predicted proteins | sample Ectturendosymbi4_FD_19872 | JGI IMG/M metagenome (IMG submission 19872) | reverse complement strand
AGATGCCGAAGTTTGATTTTCAGGTGTGAAAACTGCACGGAAAGGTTGAAACCTTTGTAGGAAATTTTCCACCTTTCTTATAGCCTGGATAGGCAAAAAAACTCTTTTGAAAGATTTCTGCAAAAAAGAAAATAATAACTACAACACATACGTGTTTGCTCCAGGACGGTCAAATTCCTCCAGGCTAAGCCGATATTTGCTGTGTTAAACACAGCAGATATTCACTCTAGTTGATGGGCGTCAGAAAGATTTTCTTCCAAGGGGGCAATAATGAATTTTTACAGCTGTAGCCAAAAAGATTTTTCCAGGGAGGCCAAAAATGATGAAATTTCATTTTTCCCTCTCGAAACTAATAAACAACTTTTTTTGCTAAAAATGTAACAGACAAATATAAAGTTTCATTTCAAAATCTAGAGGGGCCAAGGCTCCCCTGCCCACCTTCTGACGCCCATACTCTACTTGACAAGTGTATACTAAGTATGAAAGCAATGATGTGATGTGTTTGAGAAATACATATTGCTTTACACGATTTGAAAATTCCAACTTCGAACGTGAAAACAATTTGTAGCAAATTATTGCAGCGATACTCCTTTATTTTAATCAAGTTGCCTGTCAAAAGTAAATTAAGATGGCTTGCTCGAAGCGAAAAATTAACGTTTTTGCAAAAAATCACCCTTCGTTGAACTCAGCGAACTGACGCCTTTTTAAAAGTTACAGTATTGAAATTTTGACTGTTGCGAGGATGCTGCCGGCAACCGCTACTGCTTTTAAACAAAATTTTCAAATTTAACTAAAACGGAAGACCTCTTACTTAGCCCAGTATATCAAACTATTTTGCGTTTAATATAGGGACGCAAGAGGGCGGAAGAAGCATGCTTGTTATGTTCTCGCTTACGTTTGTACAGCCCAGTCAATTAAAATTTGTGAACTCTCCAGACATTACGTTAGAGTTCTTAGTGAAGAAAGTTTTGAAAAAAATCAATGTCAAATTCCAGTTAAAAATTACTGAATAACATTATTCAGTGATTTTTAACTGGAATTTTAGCTGGATTTTTTTACAAAAGGGAGATACACTAACACTATCAAATACAAGACAAGTAAACTGCAATTTAGGAGGAATTTTCTTAAATAGTTTTTGGATATTTAAAAAGTAAATGTCAAATACCATACTAGTATATTGCAGCCTATGTGCAGTTGCGATCTGAAGCGGACAGAAGTAAATATGTACTGTATTGTGCAGGGACGCCGGAACGTCGATTGGGCTGGGGGGACAGTAAAAAAGTTGAGGACAATGGAAATTTATGAAAAACAAAAAATCCTTACCAATTATGCTTGCTACCGTTCAACAACAATGTTGACCTCAAAAATAATAAATGAAACTATAGAAAATTTGTTTCAATTCGATCGCGATAAACCATAAAATTCCGATGATACTGTTATGAACAAGACGCCTTTGCCCCCTTTGTCCCCTTTGTCCCTCTTTTGAAAGGTCAGGGGGCAATGCCACCGCTTTCCGGCATCCCTGCTTCCCGCTATCAGCAGTCACTGTCTCGAAGCACTACCTGCCAAGATGTTTGCGCTCAACATTCACATGCGGGCGCGGCAAAACACCTAATATCGTAACTTAAAGTGAACATTAGAAGATTTGTTGCCATGTTATTGTCACACAATAAAGACCAACAGTAAAACAATCCGATTGCAAATTTGGTAACCTGCGTCTGGGGGCAAAGCAGTGGAAATGAGTGAACTGCAAGCTCACCACTGCATGACACCAGAACAATGAACATTCCTGTTCTTTGCGAGTCTAGTACCGGCTAATGAACTGTCATTGCAATAAATAAATATCAATCAATCGGAACTGCCCTGCCCACGTCAAGTTTTCTAGAAAATTTTGGTTCTTAGTCCCAATTTCCAGCTGGGAGGGGCAAATGCCCGTTTTGCCCCTCCCTGCCCTGTGGACACCCATGGTTTTGACATACCACAGGTTCAAAACTGTTTGCTTGAGTGCAATGTAAAAGCACTCCCATAATGGTCATTTTCGTATTTATATGTTCAGCAACAATGTTGACTTCAAAACTAATAACACAAATTATAGGAAATCATCCTCAATTTTATGTGTGCGCGAATAGCTGTAATAAATTTCTTTAAAGTCGATCTTGACAAATCATGAAATTACTCATGAAATCTTTTATATAAGGGCACCTGTGCCCCCGTTGACCCCCCCTTTTAAAGGACAGGGGGCGGTGACCCGTGATGTACCCCGTTCCGGCGTCCCTGGTATTGTGTTACATAAAATAAAGCAAAGATTACCTCGACTTTCTTTAATTTAATATCTTACATGAGGTGGACCATCAGAAATAACTATAGAAATGAGTTGAGACAACTTGAAGTGTGTCACTAAACCCATGCGACGTCTGCACTTCAAAAAATCTCGTATCAGGTAATTCTAGTCCCGTCGCCACGGGGACTTTGGTGAGCTTAGCCTCCAAACAAAACTCCAAGCCCCCCAAGTGAAATATGAAACAATTGAAATACTTTTTGCCAAATTTTAGATTGTTAAGCCCCCCTGCACAAACGTAAAGCCCCCCTATTAAAGAATTTCTGGTGACGACTCTGGGTAATTCTGTCACATACCTAGATCATGGATTATATTCCATTATGATATCTTGTCGTATCTTGTAGGGTACTTAGCTCAACCAGGGGCAGATCCAGGAGGGGCGATCGCCACACCTAAAACCTACAAAAGTAACTTTTTTTGACATGATTTTGTATAATTCCGAAAACAGCATTCGTGATATAAGGCCATTTTGCCGTTTATCGTTTTGTCACAGCAGTGTTGTGAATTATATTTCATCTCTCTTACAGTAGTGCACCCGTAATGAGACTTGACTAGCACATATTACTGCAATCAACCCCCCTAAACTTACTGGATGGATCCGTCCCTGGCTCAATCGCTGTTCTTCTCCCAATTGCATAAATAGCGTCGAACTTTATGCCAGAATAAATTGTCTTGAAATTACCGACGTTCAACAGATGTGCTTTTCAAGCAAACTCAGACAACCAACATTAGCATTGTGTGAATGTAATCCGCATGGTTCTTGACGATAGGCACTACCTTTGGCAAACCACATCAAAAAGATGGTCTTGAATGAAATGATGTATGAGCTGGGATGCAAGCGCACCCCCAACAATTTTAATGTGTCAAAAATGTAGACAAAATCTGAAAAAATTAAGCAAAAAGCTTCGATATTTTTTAGCAATATTAATGCAATTATACTTCCTTATTATTGAGTGTATAAATAAAAGTTTAATTATATCATAGACAACACAGTGTGTAACTGACTCACTTGAAAATTTGGGAAAAAAGATTGCATTTCATTTATGTGCTTTATTAATTGTGGTTGTACACTGAGGGTATCGAGTATACTTCAGGGCACTTACTTCAAATTAGTGGCATCCATGCCAGGCAAGTACAGATAAGCTTTTGTTTTTTATTTTAGCTAGTGTTTGGATGAACAAATTTGCCATACACTTTGTTGCATGTATGTGCAGTTGAACACAAAAATGTTGTGTCACTCATGGCACACTCATAAAATATAAATACTATGATACATGCCAGTGCCACACATATCACATATATGTTTTCAAAGGAAACAACTTTAGCCCTACCTCAGCTAGGTTTGAAATTCCTTGCTGACAATAACTGCTGGAATGTGAATGGAAAACATCAGAACTGTGAGGCAGATGTTCAAGAATATTGAGCGAACTGGCTTCTGACAATGTTCTTGCACAGTCTAGCATACTTTTTTCGTTTAGGTCAGGGGTTCCCAACCTTTTTACGATCTCGTACCACATGGGCATCCCGTATTGTCAACGCGTGCAACTTCTTCCAGAACAACTAATCTGATCGAATCTTAGTTAATTCAGAAGAATAATATACAGTGAAATAACAATAAAACACCACAACTAAATTTAATGAGATACTTATTTTTGTTTACCTTCCACCAATTAGTCTTTGCGTGGCATATCTTTGCTAACAGCGTAACGAGAGTCATAATGTTGCGATACAATAGGAATAGCAAGCTACAGGAAAATTTATTAATAAACACAGACCGATACGTAGATTAGAAAGCTGTGAATCCAGGTTTTTGTGAAGAACTGGAAGTTACTCGTGTACCACCTGGAAGACCTTCGCGTACCACAGGTTGGGAAAGCCTGGTTTAGGTTAAGAACCAAATTTTCTACTTTGACATCCTTGCAACGTGGTAAAGCAATATACAATGTACCAACAGCTACAAAAAAATTGTAGGCAGAAAGTTTGTCGCACAAACGATTTTCGGCAAATTTGGGGGAATTCGGGCAAAATATCCTTTGCAACCCCAAAAAGTTGCCTGCTCCTACACCTTTGCTTGAATGTTACCTGTAACATCATTCCGTGTAACAGAGTGAACAGCAACCTTGTATATTACGTAATAGTATACCATATTTACATTACCCTTAACTACGACGCCTTTTCTAAATTCAATAGCAGCTGCTGAATCCCACTTATCAATGAGACAAGCTGCAATTGGCCGCATTACGGTAATGTACAGTAGGTATGTGCCAAAGAAAGCAGCAGGCAATTGTCACAATTCACAAATGCGCTTATGATACAAAACATCGTAAAAGCGCACAGAGCTATTCGGAAAGTAACATCCAAACGCATGTCTACAGTATGCTCTAATCAACAAACTGCCGTTGTTTCTTGAATACAGCCCGCATGACAATACAATTCAACACAAACTTTAGCAAAAATCTTACGAATAGCAAGAAGGTAGTTTGGCACTTTTTAGCGTCCTCAAGGGGCATTGATTTTTTTGAAAAAGAACGTAGGCTACAGTAGCCCTAATACTGGTTTTGTCGACCCACTCAGGAACGCGCTGTTTTCTAGTGGGGCCCCATGAACGTCTATAAGACCTTGAATTCAATTATTTCAAGCTAACCTTACTTCGACCCTCAATTCCCAGCTCTACGGTTTTTGGATAAACCAACAAGACCGACGGATACATCCGGCAAGAATTGTTTAACACCCACGAAAACCGCAAAATAACAATCGTTTGTGGGAACCCTTGTACTGCTCTCCTTCACATTAGTCACACGATCTTTCTTCTTGATGCCAGGACTTACCCTAGGATTCGTTACATTGAGAGGCCAGAGTTTACATCCTACCTACAAGACAGGAAAAACCGCTTCCGATTCCCACGTTGTGGAACGTGCCTCTGTAGCTAAACTCATATTCATAAAGTTTCTTTTGAAAAGACGAAGTTAAGCGTTTAGCATTTTTGCTTTCATCACACGTTGGACATGAAATCGGTCAAATGTTCGGAATTGCGAGTTGAGCGCACATCAGCATCAACAGTGATCTAAGTGCTTTCAAAATGGAATGTGCTTTTTCTGACGGTAATAAATTTTCCGTGGTGAGTACTATTTACTCAGTGGTGAGAACGGGTTCGGAAGCAAAACTGCTGAAATGGCGATGTTCTGATACAAACCGGTCCTCCTAACCTTTCAAAATCAAATTCTTCGGGGGCGCTGGTAGCTTCTTTAAACTTTTCGTGCAGAAATTAAAAGCCTCAGAGTTTTTTACATTTGAAATCACGACTGCAAACAGTCCAATTTTAGACGACTTAACAATGGAATTTTAAAGAATCGGCAGCAAAATCGAACCGCGACTTTCTTACAGTTGCTCGCAGACTAGATCCTGTAATTATGCAATAGCAAGTCGTGGAACTACGTAATAGCAGCAACGGCTGAGCATTTTNAGTCCAAACGCCTACCGCCAATAATCATTTGTTTTAGTAGCTATTTTTCCCACTTCGGTTGCCATGATTAGAATGAAATCAAGACGACCGCGAAGCAAAAAAGTACGCAGTTGCTTTTACTCCAACAATGGGCAGTGTATCAATCAATAGAGGCTGGTATGTTGTGGGGCATACGGTGGTTCANCTTCACACACAGCTTTTAAATNTTCAACGCTTGCAAAAGTATTCAGCTGTCAGCAAACATAAAACACTATTCTTTACTTCCGATAGTGTTTGGGTAAGCAGACCGTTCAGAAAAAAGGTTGTTCCGGGCAGACGACACAAGCGTGTTTCACTCAGCTGACTACTTTAGCTGAACACAATGGCGTAGCCAGCCCAAAATTTGGGGGGGCAAAATGTTTGACTTCAGGCGAGCCATAGTATTTTTGTTTGGGACACCGCATTTCAAAGCACAAAATAACTAGATATGCTAAAATTTTGGGGACCATGCTCCCCCCATGGCTGTGCCTGTGGCTATGGATGAACATAGCGCGCTCCTTTGACCGCGTCACCGCGCTATTTTTCGTTCAGCTGCTAGCATCTCAGAAAAGTGATTTAGCGTCGGCGCACAAGTCTTCGCAACTGCGACTCAATTCAGCAGCAACTTTCTTGTTTTGCTTTGCCTCACGATGCAAGGCTGTGTGAACTGCCGACAAATTCCTGACCGAACACCAGGCCGAGCAAATCACCACACCAATAGTACAGACGTACGCGGATATATTTTTAAGGGGAAATTCGCTACATTTCGCAAAAAATGTCGGAGGCGTGTGACAAGATGGCGAGAGAAGACAGGAAAAGCAGTGGCCGATTTGACAGAAGGCCGCGGAGCACGTGGTCGGCTGCGGAAGGCCGAGCAGTTGGGCCGCTCGGCGCACAGGACATTTTTGCAAATAACACAATCCCTGCTACTTTTCTCGGAAAAAATCCGGTTTCGTTGCTCATGAAATCAAAAAACAGCAGCGCAACGCTTCGAAACAAAACCCGCCACGACACCTGGATTCGTGATCGCCTTTGACGCCTTCGCTGTAGCGAAATATCGAAAACGCGAAGAAAAGTTGGCGGGCGAGTTGGTCGGAGCACAGCCGAGCAAGCCAACCTACATCTTGTGATGTGGCTTGCGTTTTGTATTCGGCTGTAATATCGATAGAGGCGGTGGTGGTAAATACAGGCGAGTCGCAGCGTTGAGTCGACGTGGGTGGCGTCGGCTCCCGGACCATGATTGATGAACACGAGCGAAGTGAAACGTCGGGCGATGATTTGCGAACGCAACAGAGAACTATTGCAACGATGCGACGCAATCGTCGGCCCCACATCGCGAACCAGCAATCACGCGGGATTGTGATTTTTAACCGGTTACCGTGGCGACATATCGCGAATTCAAAATCAACGTGAACTTGGATAATTTCACCTTTACCAAGAAATAATACGACGCAGTTCCTGTACGGATCTCAACCAATTACACGGAATATTTCGAACACACTTGAGGAAGCGACACAACGTTAACTCAGACCAACGTTTCGAGTGTTTCATCTGCAAAACAAAGGAATGGGCTCGTCGAAAAGAAAGTTTGTCCGAAATTTATTGCTTCTCGTGTTTGTCCGCAACGAAATAGACACCAGCTTACTATTGGCTGAAACAAGGTGGTAGCAGCACAGATGGCAATAACGCCGCCTGACAACTCGCTTTGGTCGTTAGAACGCTTCGAGAACAAAAAGTGGAAGAAACTAAATAACGGTGCGGNAACCTCGACCANCCAGAGGCCGCGTTAGCTTCTGATGACAGCGTCCACACTGGAATGGACCATCGGTATAACGACCATCTGCCTGCACTTGTAAGCGATCTGCAAACAACAGAGTTGTAGTTTATCACACAGGATGATCAGACAACTNGGTCTGGAGCGAAGCGAACAGAAAGACAGACTTCGCCGAAACGAAGGCACTTTGTTTTGCGTCAACCATTTCAAGAATCCCGCCGGCGGCCGCGATAACAGTTGTTTCGAGAACTAACGCGTCTCAAGCCTCAGTCAGAAATTAAAAAATACGCACTGATTGGGTGAGGTGGTGATTGCAGGTAAAAGATGTACTTGAGTTCCGGCTGCTTCAGGTATTAATTCCGGAATGATCACAAACAATGCAATGCAAAGGGATCGCTTTTACTTCAGAAACAGTCGTTACATGAAAAACGTGGAGCGGATGCTGCACGTTTTTACCTTTAATGGCGGTGTTGCAAAATATTAGCTTGAATGGAAAAAATTGGTAATTTAGTGAATGATGGTCAAAGAAGTAACAAATGATTGCTCACGAACTGGTCACGCTACGCAAGAAATACTTTATGATATTTCGAATGGTACAAAAGCGTGACAAACGAAGTTCAAACACATCAATGTATTGCTTGCCACCATTCCAATACAAGTAGAAAACTAGGCATAAAGTTTTAAGTGAAAAAAAAATAGTTTTTTCAAAACCTTTCAAACAAAACGGAAAACGTGGCAAATATGCGCGTATCACAAAGAGCTCCCGCTCTACGTTTCTTTACACTCGAGATTTTCTTACGCAGACTCGGGTTTATACGTTTGGCTTTAGTCAAGGAGGCATGGATAAGAAACGAAGTGAAGTATATACCGAAAAGTACGAAATAATCAATGCAGTGAAACAAAACGTCAAGCACTGAAAATGTGTAATGATTGCCGGCCTGAAAAATGGGGTCAGTTCCAGGTCAAAAATATAGTTACACAGCTCAGTTCTCAAAACTTTGCAGTGACATACAATTAGCTCAGATTAATATAGACCTTAATTGAAGAACCAGCACTTGATTGGTGATTTTACCCAAAAGTGCTGTTAGTTTCAAATTGCCACTTAAAATAGGTGAAGCATATTCAGTCTAATTAGCCCTGAGCAGCTTTGTTACATGTAATACGATGATACATCATGTGTAAAGATTCATTGCACTGAGCAAAAACCATGTTTAGCCTGGTTAGAATACTTTGTTAACAGAAAAGTCTTTTCAAGAAGGATCGATTTGACGCTAGTTTATTTCATCCGAACTTGCTTGTTTCTGGAAAACTATGCATATCGTCATCATACAAACAATAAAGTGAGTCAAGATTTGAAAGTAAATGCGACTAACACGAAACACAAACAAGTGAAGCAAACAAATCAAACAGCCAGTAAAACTGCTCTGTAACTATTCCGTTCGTTGTTCCAACTTTTTTCACGGTCAATATATGGCCAAATGCCAAACGGAAATTAGCCCAGCGGCAGAGCAGGGGCGTGGTGGAACGCAAGATTTGCTGCCAGCGGGAAGTACCGGCGTCAGCAACAAATGATGCGCATCATGAAGCAAGCGTGCTTGCCGCATGTTGGAACGTCGCCAGATTTCACGCAGCACAGTTCATTTCGGAAATGAAATGCTATTAAGCGCTTTTATCACGCGAAGCGACGATTACACTGTTACTTTGCAAAAAAACATTCTCTTCTTTTCACGAGTTTCGCAGTCTTTTCCGTGAATAGTTAGTCACGTAAAATGTCAGGGACTGGCAATTGCTCTTTAAATTCATGCCATATTCGAAATCGTCACCTGCTGGTTTTGCCACGGCACGTTTCCTTAACAGCTTAGCGCGAATGCCTCGTTATAAAGCAGGATATACAAATGGTCTCGAAATAATTTGCGTTTCGGAGGAAACCCTCGTCATCCGTTTATAGGTTGCAATTTGGGCGATCACACGTCTGCACGACAGGAGCACGGTTTAAAAGCCGCGGCGCCCAAAACTCCATAGGAGGTCAAAGAATATTGGGGGAAGTTTTATGGTCTTCGTAGTTAGAGTAATAACTGACAAACGCCTCCTGTTGGAGTGATTTTGATGGCTACATGTGTTTTCTGTTTCTAAATCACTTGGTCAATTTTCCAATTCATAAGCAGGAATTTTTTTTGCAAAAAAATAAGCCTTTTGTTTAGTAACAATAGAAACCCACGCACCACACAAAAACCGAACCCAAATCAATATATTTAAAATGAACTGTTGTTCGCGTGAACGCGAGTAATTTTTATAGCGCTGTCAACAATGAGTATTAAAGTTGGTTTATTTTTCATGTCGCAAAAGAAAGCTACAAAACTGAGTTAAGACTCTATAAAAAAGTTAACATTTGTGCAACCAAGTTTAAAGAAAACACACTAGAGAAATACCAGCGGGACATGTGTGGATGGCAGCGTTCTGCAGCACTCGAGTTTTAATTCCACCGGACTTCATCCGGTTGAAACCGGATGGTCCAGTTTCGTCAAAATATCAACGGACAGAAATCGGACAACTGGTAATCAGTTCAGCAATCTTAAACATTCCACTTACGGCGTATGTGCTAACGGGGAGACCGGGCGACACTTTGAGCTCCATCAGCACCCACATCTCGCGCGGGAGTTGCAGCGACAGATAAACCATGTCCTTTCCTTCCACTGTGCGCTTGGCGATCATGAACACGTTGTTCTGTTGCAGTTTCTCGATGATGGAGTCTGCGCGCAAACAACAGTTGCTGAAATGAAGTGAATAGCATCGCAAGCGCGAGCGCGCTTTGCTTGGTATGCGCACAGCGGTGAAATAACTGCGCGCGCTCGCAAACGCACGCGCAAGTTGTGCAAAGTACATGGTGTCGACTATTCGGCAACTTGTGTGAGAACATTGAGCCGGGTCAAGTATTGGATAACTCATGAAAAATTTCACGATTGCAATTATAAGACTTGGCGTTGCGTGGAAAATGTGAAAAAGCGCATTTGCGTAACCACGGTAACATGCTTTCGCAACGAAACTTGCCCGGGAATATTCTAATTCCGGTATCCAAAAACAAATGCAAACTGTTCCAGCTTCAAGGCGCTGCCCGTAGTTTAAAAGATCGAAATTGTATATAACAGTGCATGACGTTTCGAAAACAACAAGCAGGGTATGGCCGTGGCAGGTCATCTGCAAAACGTGTTGGGTAACTCTACGTCAGTGAAGCTTTCAAACTTCATCAATAGCGCTGACGTGCGGATCGGAACAAAATGGCGTCAGGAAAACAGTAATCCTGCAGCAATGCTCTCGTGCCGATCTGTCAGCGGCGCAAATATGCTGCGTAAATTTGCGACGAATCTTGGCAAGAACCTTAACCATACGAATTTTGAAACATTCTTGGATCAAAACAAGTTTTCAGCAAACAGCTGAACTGGTGAATGTGGAGCTGCTAAAGATCGACAACTGATTGTTAGTTCGGACAGGTTTTCCGCGAAGCCCTTGCAGTGGCGCACCGCACACGCCGCACAAACCTGGGATAATTTTCGTAGATACAGGCAGGCTGGGTAAGCAATGGAAAAAATCCTTCTAATTTTGCTTTCTATTGGAGCAGCAACATTTAGGTCGTCATCGCAGATTAATCCCATCAAAACTTTAATTACGCCCGTCCACTCGTTCGGCGCAGTTGTATCAACACAGAAGCTGGAAAAATTCCGCACGCCGTCCAGCGTTCGGAATTTAGCAGCTAACTCCTCTCGGTATCAAAAATGACTCGACAATCCACAGAGCTTCCAACAGAACAAGCGCAAAGTTTAATCCAGCCATTAACAGTACGCGCTTGCATCGTTTCTTAACAACCGAGTTTGCACTATTTCACTCACGCAAGGCCAAGGCAGCG
>JGI24159J19872_10011677_pt1 | contig 11495 bp, 11 predicted proteins | sample Ectturendosymbi4_FD_19872 | JGI IMG/M metagenome (IMG submission 19872) | reverse complement strand
ACCCCAAGAAAAAAATTTTTTTCGAGTGCAATCTACTAGACTGTATGCGTTTTTTGAAACTTTCGCCGAGTCGCTAGAGCGAACAGGAGCTGAGATATTCATGCGCAAAGCCACGTGCGTTTAGGTGTTTTTTTTGACGAAAATCCCCAAAACCAGCCGGGTGCCAAACTGTTTTGTTGCGGCCTTACAATAAATGTACCCAGAGGCGTAATGAAGGGGAAGGGGGGCGGAATTTCCCGGGCGCCGAGTCGATAAGGGGGCTCCAAGTTACTGCTGGGCGCTGAAAAGTCCCAACAATGTCACAAGCACTCTTCTTCCATACAGTACATTTGCTTCCACGGGGGCGCCAAATTTGTTTCTTGTCACAGGAGCCATCTAACCTCGTTACGCCCCTGAATGTACCCCTTGAGATAAGCAAACGTGTCCCAGATTGGGAACCCCTGGGCTAGGAGTGACTCGGCAAGAAACAATATTCAGCCGAACAATAAACAGAAATCAAAGATTACAAACAAAAACACCGGAAAAATAACATGCCAATATGACTAGCCAGTATGAGTATAAAAGGTGCTTTGAAACATATGTCGTGAGTTTTTTACCTGCATTTTCATGTGCTCTGGTTAACGCCGCTGTTGCGTTGCTGCTTAAAGGCTGCTGTGTGGCAGCCTGGAGATGGCGCCACATGTATATAAATGGTCACCGCTGGATGGTGCCCATAAGTAACGAGTCACTGTGACAGTCACCACAAGCGAATTATCGTAAGTCACTTATCCGTAAATAAAGATAGTGCAACCTCGTAGTAGTAGAGTGAACTCAGCGAGGGAGCTCTATTGCTGCTGGGTGCTTTCCTGTTACTTAATGCCCCGAACTACCATCTTTTGCTTGTGCTTGCCTAAGTAGTTCAAGGCGATGCAGTCAACTGCAACAGCTGAAAAAAAACGTATCAGTCGCGGCGTTTTAGCTAACACTGCCAGATTCTTGCTCTTTTTCTCCTTGAAGGCTTTGTCATTTTTAGCTGCTGATGGCATAAGAGATTTCGGCATCGTGCTAGCTAAACACTGCAATCCCGTTCTGTTCTTTCGTTCCACAAATCGACTGATCAAAAACCTTTTCTGGCGGAACACACAATAACATGTGGTGTAAATGGCTTGACTAGCTTCATATGTGTATTATGTAACGCAAGAATAGTAGCCATCGGAGGAAAAGTGCGTTTATGATGAAACAAAGGTCGCAGCTCGGCTGCGGCTACCTCCAGGCCCCACAATAAATTATGGAATCATTGATACTAACCAGCAACCACAGCAGAACCAGCTTTACTGCTTAACCACACAAATAACTGGACAGTAACAAAACTAATTTAACTGCTCAGGGGCATCGACTCGACAACCTTCCGTTTCCTTCAATGCCCTGGCGTTCTTGCACTAATTTGTTTTTTTCTAGCTGAATATTTATCGCCAAATAAAATCAACTCAAGTCTTCATTACCAAATCATATAGATGAGGTAAATAAACACAATCCTGAAAAGAGTGGGTCACTACTGGGATCAAAGCCTTAAGCCCTCAACTAGCAACCAATGTTTTTCATTAGGCCTACAGCTTCTCATCATGACTTTACAACTTCTAAAGTTATGTTATGAAAACTAAAAAAACATTCCAGATTGGACAGTTGAATGTGAACTGAACACAACATTCTAAGAAGAAATGGCAGTATGGAACTGATTCAGTGCCAAGGAATGTGTGCAAAAGCAAATTTCCGCTGACAAACGACTTACTCGTATAACCTCCAGAGATGAGCGGACTGTGAAATTTTTCTGTCCGAGTCCAGTCCTGATCCGATAAAATTGAATCCGATCCAATCCTGATTCGTAATTATTTGAAAATCCTCAGTCCGATCCAGTCCTGATCCGCCAATGTAAAATCATGTAGCCTATTTTTATTTTGTCTCATGAGGCAAAAGAACTACTGGAGCTATTTTGTCTTTGACCAAATACGATTGGTTGAAGACAAAATAGTTGCAGCAGTGCTATTGCCTCTTAGGTAACACAGACACAGCCTTTTGTTGTTTCCAAATATTAACAAGGAAGTGTTTATTTGGCATCAGAGGGGAAAGCACCACCGGAGTTATTTTGCCATTAGGAGAATTCGATTGCTACAATTGGTCAAGTGACAAAGACAATACACTTGGGTTAGCAGAAGGTCCTTGTTACATGACCTAAGAGTACCCAAAACCTAAATCCAAAACCTAAACCCAAAACATAAATCCAAAACCTAAACCCAAAACCTAAGCCCAAAACTTAAACACAAAACCTAAACCCAAAACCTAAATCCAAAACCTAAATCCAAAACCTAAACCAAAATCCAAACCTAAGCCCAAAACCTAAACCTAAAAGTTGAACCTCAAACCTAAACCCGAAATCTAATCTGTTAACATGAACCCTAAAGATAAATACTAAACCGAAACTGAAACATACACCCTAAACGTAAACCCTAAACTTTTTGTAAAAATACGTTAAAAGTAGGCCTACTCCTATCAATGGTATAACCTCTACAAGCTAAGCCAAAGGAAATGGTGAGAGCAGAACGAATGAACAATCGCACAGCAGGCACAGACACCAACCACTCAACTCTGTTCATGTTGCTATTAGAACTCCACGTTATATATGAACAAAAGTGGATACAGTTCGAATTGCAAAATAGTTCCAGCAGAGTTTTTGCATTTGATGGCAAAATATACACTACCATTTAGCAAACCTGTGAAATCGGATAACAACTAAAAGTTTTGATATTTTTAGAAAAATCACACTAAAACAACAAACATTTTCTCAGTCCGATCCAGTCCTGATCCGGCCAAAATTGGCTTCAGTCCTGATCCAGTCCGATGCAGTCCTGATCCGTGCTCATCTCTGATAGCCTCAACAGGAATATTTTATAAAAATAGCAGTGCTTCACTGGACTGCATTTATTGTATTTATGAATACTTCACAGAAAAAGATTCAAACTTGTAAATCTAACAACATCAAGCAAATTTCAAACACGATAACTTTACCGTATTATATCACAGCTAGCCTACACCACATTATTATCACAAAGCAATTTGCAGCTGCACATTGATTGAGAACTACTTCCAAAAATGATAACTTCACAGTATTGAATCAAACCTAGATTTTTACGGAAAAAGCAATTCACAGCTGCTTTTAGTAAGTAGGCCTAGAAAAGCATAACAGCAACAAATGGAGCCTTGACAACTTCACAGCATGAAACAAATGTGAAACATGAAAACTTCGCAGTATCAACCCACATCATTTACAGCGAGATTTTTGTTGTTACAACTGACAAACACTCAGCAGCATCACCAATTCGATGTTCACAAAAGTTAGGGTTGGTTAGAATGGTGGGTTACCACTACAAGTTTATAATTTTACAGTATTTTGAATTCTACCCAAATTTGAATGAGGTTGGTTCAGTTAACGCAAATTTGATTTGGATTGTTGCAATTTACCCAAATTTTTACAATATATGCAAATCTGAATGAACCTTTTCAACTTTACCCAGATCTTTCCAATAGTACCCAAGTTTGAATGAAACTTTTTCAATTACCCAAATTGTACTGAGGCTGTAGGAATTTATCCAAATGTTTCTGATTGTATCCAAATTTCAGTGAAGAACTGTATATTACTCAAATTGGAATGAAGTTGTTTGAAGTTGCTTAAAATTGAATAAAGCTGTTTGACTTTGAAGGTACCTAAATTTGAATGAAGCTGTTTCATTTGGCCCAAATTTTAATGGAGCTATTGCCATTTGCTGGAAGTTGCTGGAAGAAGTTGATTTTATTGGAAGAAGTTGATTGGAGCAATTGCCATTTGCTGGAAGAATTTAGTGTGTTGGAATTTACCCAAATATTTCTAATTCATGACATTATTTCCAATTTCACACAAACCTGAATGAAGTTGTTCTAATTTGTAGAACAACTGTTCAAATTTTATTGAGGTTTTTTAAATTTACCCAAATGATTTTAATTTTATCTAAATTTGATTAAAGCTGTTATAGTTCACCAAGACGTTTCGAAATGTATTCAAATTTCAATGGAGCTTTTCTGTATAGCTCAACTGTTAACATGACTGTTTGAAGTTACCCACAATTGAATGAAGCTGTTACAAATTGCCAAATTTGATTTGGCTGATAGACTTTACCCAAATGTCTACAATGTATGTAAATGTTTTCAATTTCACCCATATTTGTATAAAGCTTTTCTCATTTGCCCAGATATAATTGAAGTGGTTGGACCATAGCCAAATACTCATAATTTACCCAAATGTTTCTAATTTTACCCAAAACCTGAATAACGTTTTTTCAGTGGGCTCAAATTTGACGCAGGCTATTGGAATTTTTAAATGATTCTAGTTCACTCAAAGGAAGTGATTATTTTGACATGAGGCAGTGTCTATTTTTCCATTAGAGGCAAAAGAGGCAAAAATAGTCTCAACAAATCTTTTGCAATTGATGCACTGTAAAAAGTGAGTTATTTTTTTCAGAATTGGGATAATTTACATGGAAAATTACCCCAAAATTAAGGGCAATTTACCTTTGTCCAAGACGGGTGAGGTATTGCATGGTACTTCCCTAAAACCAAAACGTTTTTACCCCATTTCCAAGAACACCACTTAGGGCAACATCAGAGTATTTGGGGAATTCCTCTTGTTGCCCAAAGGCATGTTGGGTGATACATTCTTTGTTCGCCACGAATATGACCTATGGCAACGCAGGCTCTGCCTCAAATGTGAATGTAGCTGTATAATGTGCCCAAATTTCCCAAATTTTTGCCCGAATAATGGCCAATTTTCCAGCATTGGGCATGCAACTACATCCCTATGCCATACGCTTATGTCTATCTCTGATATCTTGCATTATCTGCGTAACTCAAAGACAGTTTAGATAACTCGTAGTTTGGAATACTTCATGATTTAATGACTAGATATATGTTTTTGCCACACTCTGCTGCATAAGTAAAAAGATATTTCACTTTTTGGTCATGGTAAAACGAAAATATCTCGCCAAAACCGAGATATTTGTTAGCAAAGGTTGTTGGCAAAACAAGACTGTTAGCAAAGGTTGTTAGCAAAGGTTGTTGGCAAAGCAAGCATTGTCAAGAAGCCAGCAAATCGGCTATTTTAGCCTACACCTAAGCTTGACTTAGTGAGAGGTGTCATTATAGAGTTTGTCATCAGCATTATAGAAAATGTATGAAGCAACGGAAAAACTATCCAAATGTTAGTGTTCATGCTGCAGACGAAAATTTGGAAGGGTAACAGTGGCGATTTTAGAATTTTAAAAGTGGGGAAACCACTGCGGGACCAAGAAAAAAGTACGGGGAAAGGGTCAACATAAATGCCTATCCTGCATGGTGATTTTCCGTTGTTTTGAAGGTTAATTTGCTATGGCTAACCCTATCAAACCTAGGCTTGTGTATATCGTTAAATACGACCTGGCGTTATTATTCACTATAGACACCGAAACGCCACTTTACGCAATCACACACTTGCATTGCTATGTCTAATATGTTGTGCTAACCATTTTAAACATCCACAGCACTACTAATGCGAACAGGGCCGAGAGGGCGATACGAGAGGTACATTTTACCCGGGCCCAGTAGGTACGTGCAGTGGCGATTGTAGAACGAAAAAACTGGGGTGATACTGCGGGGTAAGGAAAAAAGTAGGGGGAGAAACATAAATGTCTTTTACAGGGTGATTTTCCGTTGTAATGAAGATTAATTTGGTATGATTAACCCTATCAAACCCAACATATGCTTGTGAATATCGTCAGAACCGTCGTCAGAAAGTCTTTAAATTGTTTAAAATTTTTCTGGCTACAAGTTATCTGCTGTATATGTCAATCAAACAAACTTGAACATGAAATTAAGCACAAAACTGGGGGAGCCAATCAGGGGGAAGCCATGGCCCTCCCAGGTCCCCCCTTGGAACGGCCACTGGGTACGTGGGCCCGGCAAAGTTAAAGTGCTCATGATCAGCTTTTCTGTAATCAAATATAAAATTATCAGTGCAAGCCAGCTGCCAGTACAGTATAACAATCAATATATTTCTAAATCTTCGCATGACAGCTGATTCTGATTACTATACAAACAAGCTATACGAGTTTCGACGAAGGCACAAGAAACTAAGTGGGCCCGGTGTCGGTCTTTGTACCCCCTGGTAGAATTTGTCTTGGAGGCCCTTCATGTGAAACGACACATTTCCCGTCCACAATTGCACCGGCCCCAATGGTGTATCTAGAGCTGGGGGTGAGATTTTGGCTATTTGGGCCGCATTGAAGCAGCTGTTGGAAAATGAGAATGAAGCAAAGTGCGTTGCTTCACTGCGACTTACAAAAACAAAAAAATTCAACATGGTGCTTTCCTTCTGCCAACATTGGCACCTCACCTGACAGAACTGACCAAATATTTTTGAGGCGGGATGTTTTGACTTTGCACAGGTGAAAACGTCTGTAGAACTGTGTATCAGTAAGCTCTCTGATGCCGCTGCTAAATCCGAGTTTGAAGCTAATTGCGAAAAGTTTGATAGTGAATTAGGGGAACTTGGAATGTTGGATGTTTTGGCTGACTCGTGTGTGTCAAGTGTCATGGTGTGTTGGAAGGGTGCCGAAAGATTAAAAAGGGGGGCAGGAGTGAATGAACCAAAGTACCGCAGCATCTTTATGCTAAGCCTCGCAAGAAGAGTGTATGCCAAGATGCGGCGAAAGTAATTGAACCATTGAACCAAAGCTGGACAATACCCAGTGCGGTTTTCGTCGCGGCCGTAGCACTACAGAACAAATTTCCACTCTCCAGTAAATTTTCGAGAAATCCTGGGAGCATGCCAAAGACTTATACAGATATTTTGTCGACCTCGGTGAAAAGCTTCGTGAAAAGCTTTGGGGGTGTTGTGGGAGTCCGGTGTTGATGGGTGCCTCTTGCAGGCCGTCAAGTCACTGTATTCCTGCTCAGAAGGTTGCGTCCTTGTCGGGAGAGTTAAATCACGACCGTTCAGCGTTCGTGTCGACTCAGACAATGGTGTGTGCTGTTCTATTAGTGTGTATCAGGGTTCTCCACACTACGGCCTGCGGGCCAAATCCGGCCTGCGAAACGATTTTTCCCGGCTGCAAAACACATTCTGCTGATAATGAAAAAATAAGTATTTACAAAAATGTGTTGATATCGTAGAATGTAACCTATCCCGAAAAAATCACATAATGCAAGATGTCTGTACACTAACTGTTGTGCAACAGCTTTTGTAGTCCTCTCCCAAAACGTTTGAAGAGCCTTGGTCTATATGAATTGGACAGACAGTCACAGACGCGTCGACAAGGTTGTCACTGTTGGAAACTGCAGAATGAACCGTTTGCTTTTTGCGGACGAATTGGGACTGCATGTGTGGATCTTCTCAACAGGGTCTTCAACACGAATTTGTTCGTTTTTCTGCTGCGTGCGAACGACCAAGCAGGAACGAAAATCAGCTCTAAAAAGATTAAGGTATTATGCTTCTTAAGACACCCAAGGCAGTGTTTTCTGCAAGTGAGCGTAAATACACTGTAGCAGGTAGAGATATTCAAGTAGTATGGGGTGGTATCCACGAGTGACGAAAGTCGGAACAAAGGGATTGATATACGGATTGGCAAAGCAAACGCAGTTCTGCGTGAGCTTTATTGCTCCGTGGCGACGAAACGAGAGCTTTCAAAGACCGCAAAGCTTTCAGTTTTTAAATTGGTATTTATTCCGATCTCCACCTGTGGTCATAGATCTTAGGTGACGACTGAAAGAATACTGCCAAAACAACAAACGGCAGAGATGAGATATTTGCGAGGAGTCCTCAGTGTGACACTTCATGACAAAAAGCACAGGTCTGTAATCCGTAAAGCCCAGGATGTCAAATCACTTCTTCGAATCGAGAGATACCAGCTACGTTAGTCTGCCATGGGTCCAGAATATTCCAGGAAAGAACGCCGAACTGACTCCTCCAGGCAACAGTCTACACCCATCGGAAAGCCGCCCAAAGTTCGTCCAAGGATCAGGTGGCATGACTACATCTCTGACCTTGCTTGGTCCCATCTTGGTGTGGAGTTCTCAACTGGCTCCCATCTTGGTGTGGAGCCAGCAGAACTCGCTAGTTGAGATTTCTGTTGAGCGTGAGGTATTTCGAGTCCTCCCAGACCTGCTGTCCCCGCGACTCTCCCCAAAGGAAAAGTGGGCACGAAAATGAGTGAATGAATGAGTATGTAAGCCTACATTGAATATTTCTATTTGTGAAATTGTCTTTAGTTTGTTTGCCAAAAGTAAATGTCGTCTTCAAATAATTAAGCATATTTGGACGGAAACTGGCGTTTTTGAGAAAATGAGTTAAAAGTATCAGACATAGAAGGGAAAATGGTGTTGACACCCTAAAGCCAGGGCTGGATTAAATGAACGCGAGGCCCTGAGCATAGTCGTCACCACGAGGCTCCCTAAACGCTTCAGCGGAAATGCGTAGCGTTTCACATGCCCTCGTTTCAACTTTGCAGAAGCATCGGTCAAAAACGTCAAAACTTATACAATTTGGCAGCCAGCACTTCAGGCCCCTAGCCACGGGAAATGTCTGGGCAATGCCCCCGCAAATTTTTTGTGCCCCCAAAATTTTGTTGCGCCCAGAAAAATTTGTTTCAAACATAAAATAAACACAATAATCTTGCTCCCTAAAAATGTATTTTGCCCCTTCAAATCTTAAAACCTGGCTGCGGGTCTGCTGCACTTTAGAGACAATTGGGGCTGACCATGTACGGCGGTTCGTATGTGTTCGCATGCGGTTAATTTGTTCAAACAGAAAGTTGTATTACAAAAAAAAACGACATTTTGCTACCGTGACACTACACAACAATATTTTTGTCATAGACTCTCTGAACATCTTCACTGCACAAATCGTCCATTCACATATGTGCTGAGGAAAGATATACTCTCTCGCAGATCAAAACGTAGGCTACACCGTTCACAAAAATGTTCTCAACAAATTAGCACGCAAAAGCAACTAGAACCGTATTACTTGACTGAAGTTTTGCGATGGGAGTTTTACAATAGTTACACCTATTAGCTGTTCCGTGATCTCGTAGACAACAGCGCTTTGTTTGATCTACGACTGACACACTCACGATCACGACAAGCACTTCGCAACTAATTGTTGCATCAGCCCATTATACGGCAATTGCAAAGGCGTTAGATTGCAAAGGATACTACGTAACGATCTTATTGAAATGACCCGGTTTCTGTCACTCTGTCAATGTGTGCTTTTTGAAAAAATGTCAGCTACGAAAAGTTTGATAATGACGCTTTTTTTGCACACGAAATCGTCGATGATTGTCTCCAGGTCCGTATCTTCAAGAATCTCATGCTCCATGCTCATTAGTGACAGCATCCTCAGTTTTTCTTGCACAATTGAACTTCGAAGTTAATTCTGAATTCTACGCAACTTAGAAAACGACCGCTCTTCAGTACAGTTTGAAACCAGGAGGCATAAGTATATGCAAAGGGCAACTTCAGTATTTGGAAAAGCAGAGTGCAACTCGTTTTTCACAATAAATAAATGCATTCGCAATTCTGAACATTTTCCTTCACACTGATCAAGATTAGCTTTTTGCTTGTCCAAAATGGCGTTATGGTGCGAACATGTTTTTTTTGGTGTGCAATCTGGGTTTATTTGAAATCACTGAATGGGAGCCCTGCACGTGACTTAAACACAGACATCTTGGCAGGTAATGCAGTGAGACAGTGACACTGCTGAAAGCGGTAAGTCATGTATGGTTTTATAGTGTGCAAAAAGAAGCATGAGTAAATATGTAGCAGTGCTTCCACATGTTGGAAAATCCATTGTTAGTGTGAGACTGTGATCAATGTGTCCGAGTGAATTGCTTCAATCAAACGATTCTTATGCAGGCGCCTTTTCACACAGTGTAAAAATGCGTGGCTTGTTAGAATACGTCTATGCAAACTTGTGGGAATACGTCTTTATCGTTATGGTCTAGTTCTGACTTCTTAGCGAGCGCTAAGTGCAAAGCTATATTTGCCATGGCGATTTTTCGTAATTCATCTGCTCAGTTTTATAAGCCTGCGTGGTGGTCTACAGTAACTTTAGGAAGTTGTCCGATAGTCTTGTCAACGTATAGTTTTATTTCTCATTGCTTGAAACAGTTTTGCGAGAGTGTCTAACTTTCTTGTCATTTCACCGTTCGTGTTGTTCTGGCCGTTGATTATTTTTTTAAATTATGACTTATTTGCAGAAAATACTCGAAAAATGGATATGAGGCAGTTTATGAAAAGAAAAAGCATTTCTGACAGCCGAAGTGTAAAAAGCATTTCATGCAAAAGATTGAGAATGAGGTTCGACCGACACATACTAATGGGGTAGAAAGGGTAAAGCGTTTTATGAACGTCCATTTGCATTGCATCGTCAACAACCTGAAAATGATGAGCATAGTTTCGACATCGACATTGAGCGGACGCGCTGTAGCATGATCGGAAACCTAAACACTCAAGTGACCGGGAATTGTGATCTGGCAACGTCCACAGATTGTGCGAACTTTTTCAGTAGTTATCAATGTTGCAAACTAAAAAATTATTGTAAAGCAGTAAACACAGCGATTGTACGCACAACGCGAATTTTGCAGTAGAAAAAGTTTTGGTGTTTGGCAAAGTAGTCGTATATGATTTTTGCTGAACACCAGAACTTGGAATGAGTAGCAGAAAACAGAAATAATGCGGTTTCGGTGCCTCGTTTAGTGAAAGTGTAAAATTCTTCAACGAAAATAATTTCACACAGGAGAGATTTTTTTAGTGAGTAGGGAATATTAGTGATTTGGAGAACTAGGGAATATCTCAAATTAAGTCCGATGTCTAGCAGTATTTTTTCACAACAAAAAGTAACGCAGATGTTTCGAAATGTTTCAAGAAAGAGGGGAGCAAACAAAATATATTGGTGAGTGATTTCAGGAAAATGTTTGCAAGAAAAATATCAAACGTACAGCTTCATAGGCGAAGATTGCAAAGCAAAGTGCACAAAAACTTGAAAGCTGGTGCACAACGGTAAAAGCATGACAACTTCATCATTTTAATGTAAATTTGTTCTGCGCATTGGATTGATTGTAAAATCTTACTGCTTGATGTCAAGTGTTGGTTTGATACACTGTAATTAACATGACGAGATGTTTCGGTACAAAAAATGACCGCAACCATTTAGTAGGTTTGCTTACAAGCAGTGCAACCCATGGAATACATGGAAGCTTTGCTTTCTACGCGTATTAATGCTAAGCCGTGAAAAATTTGCATTTTCAACTTGGTCGGTTTTGAAGTGTTTTCCAAGGTGCTTAGGTATACAACAGCTTCGTTGCAAGTAGGAGGGTAGCCCAGCGAGACCGTTGAATTGTAACATTGTATCAAAAACATTTCGATTTGGCAAAACACGTTGCGCAACAACTAAGTATGTT
>JGI24159J19872_10011676_pt1 | contig 11495 bp, 8 predicted proteins | sample Ectturendosymbi4_FD_19872 | JGI IMG/M metagenome (IMG submission 19872) | reverse complement strand
TAAATTCAATCATTCATTCATTTTGTAAATAACCTCAGTGAGTGAACTTCAATCCTTAAACGGTGAAAGTGGCTTGCAGTTAAGCCGCCTTCTATAACGTACCACATTTTCGCATTGACATAACTTTTTAAGCACATTTGGGTTGCCTCAGGTTTATTAGAATGTTGTTGTTTGGAAAATTGCGTTAACACTAAAATCAAAAATTGCCATTGACTGAATCAGCCAGTGGGCTTTTGTTGTCAGTGCGCTGTAACAAAAAGTTTCCTAAGACGAAACATGAGGAAAGAAGCATTTTTTTGTTTTCAAAGTGAGGGACCGATCTTCTTGCCCTCATCGACTGTTCGGAGGCTTTTCATATACTTGGTATTAAAGGTCAAAGTGAGTTGGTGTAACGTCGACCTATAATCGTATTCTGTATGTGAAACCAGCAGGTGGTGAGCTCTTTACGCGCAGCGACCAGTCCGTTGTTTCCGTATGACCGTCAACCGACGCGAAACGAAGCTCACGCTTCTGACCGAGCCTCAGCAGGATCGCTCACGTTCGCTTTTCCAGATGTTGACTGAAAACAGTTGGCCGGCTTTCGGTAGAGCTGCCGCTGGTGTGTGTTGCTGGCGTTGGTTTCGTCATCACTGTGTTTGCGCAGATCATGATGCTGTGGGCGTCGTTGCAAGTCATTGTTACGTGGCAAAACAACCTCGGCCTGATCTCGGTGCCGCACGAGCTCCTCCTGCACTCCCCCGTGCTAATCAACTTCACTGTCCCCCCCACCGGGACGAACAGAATGTCGTGCAACCCTCATTTCTATACCTTCCTGAACAACGAAAGCTATTTCACCGATGATTTCAGACGCAGTAGGTGGCTAAAGGTACAAAGTTAAGTGGCGTCTTTTGGCATTTGTCTGTTTGATTGCCTTGTTTTAAAAATTGTTAGTGATGTGATTGAATTTCCAGGGCGTGTTTAAGGGCAATGTGGAAGGGGTAAATTTCTTTTTTGTCACTGATAACGTCACTTGTGTTTTGACCGAAAAAAATAATAAGAATTCTGCATCCGAGACCGTTAATCGACTTTCAACAAAACTATATTTGTGCAAAACGATTTTTTAAAATTTTATGCCACTTCTAGTTATTAGTGAAATTCTAACGCCGTTTCGTTCGACGAAAAGTCTGTGCTGTTATTTCTTTATGAAGCATTGGCGGGTTGTTTACGTTTGTTCTGACCAAGCGCGTACGTTTGGCGTTCGCGACCAAGTGTTCATTACAATCAAAAGCTACGAATGTCGGACATAATTCTATGTGCTGCAGTTATTTCCCTATGATATTTTGTTGCGATCAGCGGTTTACTTTGTTGACAGTGTTTTAAAAAACGTAATTGCAGCAGAAAATAGTTCTAGAAACTCGCGCAATTCGTACTGACATTTCTGCACAACGTACTTAAAGGTCCCGGTCCGTGCTTTGGGAAAGACTCTGCGTAGCTATAACTTCCATGGCATGCGTAGCTACCACATCCTTCGTGCCCAGTGTGTATTACAGAAGTTAATGACAGAAACGCTGATATGCTTAACCGTTGTAAAGCAGGTAAATAAACTTTCGCTCTAAAGCGCGGTAAGTTGTTTTCGTCTCTTGCTGTTTCTTGTTTGCGCCAAATTTAGCATTACGGGCGGGACTTCCAGACATGTAAATGGTGGACCGTTGGTGCCATGATAATTTTGGTTGTATTTAAACAAATCGCTGTTAAGAAATTTCTTTTCAAAAATCTTTTTTTGAAAAAAAAAATTTTTACTTAACATATTTTTTGAAACTGAAAGAAATAATTATAAAAGGAATTATTTAGGGAAAATATTTTTGCAAGAAAACATATCGCAGCAAATTTTTTGTGTACTGCGTCCAGCTCCGCCAAGGAAATGTTGCCCATTGGAGTTTGCGAATAAACCATGTTGTAAATTCGCATGTTGCATGTTCGTTTTTTGTGACAGTTTTTTAGTAAATAAATCATGGCTAACTTTTTTCTTATACGGTATGGATCTTTTTCGTTTTCTTAACAAAGTTTAATGTTTTCTATAATGATCTACTTTCCTAAACCTAACCCATCAAGTACCGGAAATTGGGATGCAATCCTTTTACTCGTGCCAGAGTTACATTACCCGGTGGTACATCTGTCACATTTGTGACCTTTTCGCATTCCAGAAACAACCACAATTCAGATGCAAGTCAAGAATCTTACAGAACTGCACAACGCAGTCTGTTACTAGCGTTGTTACAGATACGCATGGTGACCTTTTCTAATGCTTGTCTAATATTCCCCGTTCCACCTATGACATCTATCCACTGCTTAACGGGGGCCATGTCCCAAAAATTTCTAGCATATCTTGTCGTTTTGTGCTTCGAAAGACGGTGTCCCATACAAAATACTGTTGCTCGCTGAAAATCAAAAGATTTGCCCCCTTCCCTATTTGCGGTCGCCACTGACCCTGTATGCAAGAGGCATGTTGCCGTCATTTTTCATCCAAAATGCTTGCACGACAACGCATTTTCAGGCGGTGTCTCGCGACTTCCTGGAACGACCTGACGTCGCTGCTGCGCTGATCGCGCTCAGGAACGGGAGTGCGTACGGTGAAACTTCGATCAACTTCTTCTTGACACAAGTTTGCGAACAATTGAAGCCAAGCAAGTATAGTGGCGGGTGCATGACGTACACAGACGTAAGTGACAAACAAAATAACAGGTCGTTCGTGAGTGGCTTGTTTTTGTTTTCCTGGCTTAGGCTACCCTGCTTTAAGGTACGGATTGGCATCATTTGGCAACGGTAAACCGAAAATAAGCTTTCGTAGTTCATGTCACAACTTTAGTGTGGACTAAGCCAGAAACAGAATGCAGTGGTTGCATGGCTGGCCAGCGACGTTACAAATCGCTTATAATCTCATTGGCCACAACTTATGCTGACAAGTCTTTTGTTGTTGGTGTGTTTGCCGGTTAAAGTTGTGTAACGTCCAATCTAACAATAGCGCAACAAAAAGATTGAATCTACAGTTGAACAAGTATTAACCCCATGATTCAACAAGCACGAAATTGTGTCACACACCATGGACGACGGTAGAGGCGAACGCCAAGCGATGATGTGGAATCGTATACGACCACAGAAGCATTGCAGCAAATCTCAAATCATGTTTGCAGCAAGTTTTCATTGCGAGAATACTAAAGCAACTCTTTCAGGGCTGTGGAGACGAATTACTGGCTGTCCAAAGCAACTCTTTTTCAGGGCTGAGGAGACGAATCACAGGCTTCACTCTCACAGCGATTTCTGCCACTTGCAGCGAAAAAGAGTCACTCTGTTGCAGAGGTCTCAAACTCAAAATGCTCCGAGCGCCAAATGAGAACTTGTAAAGTAAGGCAGGGCCACTTTGTAACACTGACGCAACAATGTGTGTACCTGGACCTTAACAGAAACAACTTTTACATCTTATTTCCTGCGAAAGGTATCGTGAGTTATATCGTGAGGCAAATCATTTCTTACCTTTTATACGTTCCTAAAAGGACCATGTTCACTCACTGCCCGAGAACTTTTAAACACCGATGAATAAAATAAATAACGTAAATATTAATTTCGAAATTCCCAGAAAGCATCGCGGACCGCACAAAATGCCCTCGCGGCCCCAAGCGGCCCGCGGAATGCGTGTTTGTGAGCCCTTCTCTATTGATGGNTCGAGTCACTGTCAAGCCTTGCTTCGTCCGCGTAAAGTTCTTTTTTTGATTAAACCGTTGCAGTGGTGTTTTTGAGCGATCGCCATCTCGCCTCAACTTGCGTATNTCATGCTTTGCCCACATATATATATCGCTTTGAAATGCTGTAGTATAAGCTTGTTTTTATCGCCGAGACGTTTCGGTAATTTTTTTGTGCCAAGACCTTTTGGTCCGTGAGACATTTCGGTCATTTGCCTCACAGTTTTATCAAACTCGCCGTGCAACTATTCATTAGTCTATATTCCTGACAGAATTGACTTTACTTTTTTTCGGTCATTTCAAAAACATTTCGGTCTATGACTGAAACAAAAACATTGTATAAGCAGAACTGTACAACTTGTCTGAACCCAAGCAATTTCTGTTGACAGGATTTGTAGCGCCGATCAATCATACACGCGACAAACTCAGGAATTGTTTTTAGTAGATACGCGCACTTGTTACAATATTTTCTTCATTGACAGTTGGGAAATCCTTTCAGTAAAAAAACGTAGCTTATGACTGATAAATCTGAAAGTAGTAACTACTCTCCACATGTGAGATAAGCAAGGGATCCATCGGCAAATATTTAATAGGAAATGGATTTCACTGCGCATCGTCAGTCCTTAAACCTTCAAACAGTGCAAACTGGTGAAACGAAAGGGCAAAAACGAGGCAGAGAAAGTATACATACTCATGACCATTGTGAAGAAATCACAACACAAATGGCAACGATTAGAAAGTGGAAAACAACGTCTTTCTCAAACAATTGCGTTCACTGGAACTTCGCTAACTGACGCCAACTATCATCGAGCAAGGCAGACCCGTTTAAGCTTGAAACATCATGCCGTGTGATGCAGAGCGTACTGGAATTCGTATGCAAGACTGCATTCATTGCTTGGCAATCAAACTCTTAGCTTTCGCCTTTAAAATCGTGACAGATGCCAACAACATTGCCTGAACGCTGGTGGTGAAAAAGGTCAAAACACGTCAAGGAACGGCGCAAAAAATAGCACACAACTCATTTCCCACTGATATTCTGGCAAATTTTCTACCTGTTTTGGATTTTCCTTACCTGCAGATACAGCAGACAAAAACACGTTGAAATTCAGAAGCTTTGCCAAACAACATCTTTGGAGTATTCAAAGTTTTAAAGCAACAGGCCAGAGACTAAGACCAATGGCCTTCGAGACCGAGACGAGACCTGAAACCTTCGACTTCAGTCATGAATTTGTATGCTTTCTCTGCTCTTGATTTTGCCTTTCAGGGTTTCACCAGTTATTGCTTGAAGATTTAAGGACTGACGATGTATAATGAAATCGATCTTCTATTAAATATCTGCTGATAGATTCTTTGCTTATCTTACATGTCGAGAGTAGTTACTTGAATACAGGTGCGTGCATGTCTGAAACATCGCGAAAACATAAAAGCAGAGGCCAGTCGACTGATTCCTCGAAAGCCTGCAACCAACAACCTAGACTCTGGAGCTTTTTAATGGAACCTGAAACTTGATGCTTCTCATTTCCGTTGTTTGAATTTCGCGACAGCCCGCCATTGCGGTAAACCTGATTTTCTGGGCAGTTCACAACTCAGTTTATCACAAAAACATGACCACATTTCGAGAAGTAAGCTGCCACCACGTACTAAGGCAGATTGAATGGGCACCCCTACTCAACAACTACACGCTATAGTATACGATCATTGGCGTCGGATGGGGGGGCAAGGTCCCCGCCTGGATTTTAAAATTTTCAGCAAAAAAAGGTTGTTTTCTTAGTTTCGAGTAGGAGAAATCAAATTTCACCACCTTTGTCCCCCCTTGGAAAAATCCTTACGACGCCCATGTGTACGATATGATTCGTTGTACTGTTTACCGTTCGGCAATTCATGTTTCAGATTAAAGAGAAATGCTTGGAAGACGAATGTGAACACGATCCCTCCCTTTGTTGGTGGCACATGCACACAATTTACATGGTTTTGATATTCGTCCACTTTTTCCTTTTCCTTGTTACGGTATTAGAGGTAACAATGATTGTTTACGTTGTTTATTTCAGAGTCCACAGAACAGATCGCTTCCAATGGGAGCGATCATTTATGCTGTGTATATATTTATACTTTTTTGTATTCTGCACAAAATAATTTTTTGAATCATCTCTTAAACATACTAGTAAAGGTATTTATACCTTCAAAGCTATACTTTTTCCTATTACGTAGATCATTCATCTTGTTTATCGCTAAAAACGACCAAAAAGTAATCGCGTTGTTTTTGTGATTCTGAATAGGCTAAATGCGAATTAGTTTGATGGTAGAGATATCCTAACATCAGCATGTGTGGGCCTCCACAGTCCCGTCGCCACAGAGGGGTTTGGTGGGCTTAGCCCCCCCAAACAAAACTCTCAAGGCCCCCAAATTGAAATATGAAACATTATAAATCAGTGGAGTTTTTATCAAATTTTCGGCATGTCAGCCCCCCCTATTGAAGACTTTCCGGCAACGGTTCTGGGCCTTCATGTATACACGACTTTGTTCAAGTGGCAATTAGCTTTACTTGCGCTCTCTTCCTCTGTGAAAGCCGGTCTAACATCGCACTAACCTTTATCACTTTGTTTTTTGTGCTCGTCAGATATTTTTTCTCCTCTTCGACCCACCACCTAACGGCTTGAAAGCAGTCACCAAAATCTGGCTGGTATGCGTCCTGGCAATTATAACAGGTACTGTTGTCAGCCACAATACTTCGTCTTGTTGTTACCAGTGGCGTAACGAGAGGTTTGAACCAGGGCGGAAAAGCTTAGCTGCAGGGGGCCACTAGCCAACACTCAGAAAAAACTTAGGAAATGATAGTGAATTTGGATGTCGTGGATGTCTATACTAGCTAAAATAAAAACGAAAACACCTCGAAAAACGCAAAAAACAACAACCTGAAGAATACTAAATATGTCAACAAAAGGGGGCCTTTAGTTGACATGTTTAGCACTCTACATTTAGCTTGCCAGGGGGGAGGGTCGCCCCCTTGCCCCCACCGTCAGCTACGCCACTGGTTGTTGCATGTGCCGGACGAGGCGGAGATTTACTGCTAGCAGTAAATAAGTTATGTTCTGACACAGAAGCGTTGCCCTCAAACATGTCTGTGCGTTCGTTTGGTTCATGAGATGCAGCAACTTCGAGCACCAGAATGAAAGTTGCATCGCGTCGTTGTCAGGGCATACTATGGAATGGAACGTAAATCTTCCATATTCCATAGCAGGCAAAATTTTCCATACCATTCCATTCCATAACTGAAATCTTCCATTCCATACCAAAAATCTTCCATACTTTTCCACACCTAGTGGTCAACTAACGCCTTGTACTAACACCTCTGAAAATAAATGAAATTGGCCTAATCCAGGGTTAAGAGGTACATTATACAAGCACAACTTAAGAAGAAACGCGTAACGGACGGCAAATAACTCAACTGGTGAATGCTGAATACGAACACTGAATTAATATGCTCACACATTAGTGCGTTGCAACATAGTTGCTTGCAAAGTGTCCTCCGCCAAAGAATTGCGCAAATCACTCAATATAAATTTTACGCCACTGAAGAGACTTTCAACTAACACTTGTGTCATTGGAACAGCAAAAACAATCCATGCCAGTTGTGAAAGCACCTTGCTACCTTGTTCATCCCAGTAATGAAATGCACAATCTACTTTTGTATTATTCTTCAAGTCAAAAGGGTTGGTACTCCGGATCAAGTTAAGTTGCAGCCAACAGCCCAACACTGGTGGAATCGTAAGTGATTTCATGCGTTCCACTAGCATTTGCTGCTAGTGGAGTAGAAATTTACTGTAACGATAGCATGGTTAGTTGCCAATGACCTAATGTCAGACCTGAGGTTAGCACGCCCTCTTGAAGCTTTGCAGTGAGTGTGCGTACTGGGGCCAAAGACTCTACTACATCTTGCAACTCTTTCCACCCCTCTTCCGTTGATTTCAACTTATCGTTTAGCCTCTCAATGACTTTGCAGAAGCTAAAAAGATCTAAGAGACGTTTCAGCATGTCATATGTAGAGCCCCAAGCTATTCTCGAATGTCTAGTCCAGAGGTTCTTAAAATTTTCTGGTCACTCCCCTCACCTAGTTTCAGCAAAGCTGACGACATTTCATCTCGATAAGGCGTGTTCCGTTACGAAATGCCGTTTCCATCAATTTGGCTTCAGAGCGCTGTTATTCAAATTTCCAAACGTACAAATATCGGTGGAGGTTCACCATCAACCATAAAAATTATAATATTTGGCATGCTTTTTCTTTCCATGATATTTTTACTAAATGTAATGTCGGCAAATTATCGTATTTAAGGTATAATTCGAATGTTTTTACGTGCAGCAGAAAACTAAGGAAATAGTAAGTGAAGCTGAGCGTCGTAATGAAACATTTTGCTGCACTGGTGCGCAAAGCTAAATTCGCTTTCAGCAAGACACTTCACATCACATTTGAAGTGTGCCCTCAAAAGTTGACGTAAGTTACTAAACCTACGTAGCATACGGTATTGACAATGGCAACAGAATTCGCTTTAATCAATCTGAATATGCCGAACTTCATCTTAGAGAAATGTGACGAAACAGATCTGATAGAATATCTGCCTAACGTTGCACAATGTATCTGAAGCAAAAACTGGTCTACTAGTTGCCGCGGCCAGCGAGCACGCCTTAATGGCTCGCTTATAAAGAGCGATTATAGTTTCTCTTTCAGCTGTTGCACCTCAAACTAAAAGACACATGGTTTTGTCACAGGATTCCAAGTCAAGTCTTAGATTAAAAAGCGACGTTGCTGGCAATGCTAGTGAGGTAGCTACCTGGTCTTACACAATGGCAGGTTGGCAGCACGAAAGTAAACATGCTGACCTCTGGCCATAATGTCCCATGAGAGCAGAGTCAGAATCAGAACAAGTGACCTCCTTTTCGCGTCCAGGTTACTGCTTGTGACGGAGATTGCGAAGAACCCCCTCAGTTCGCGAATTACTGTTCTAGTCGAACTCAGACTCTGCAACTATGTTTAAAACTGAAAGAAAAACCGGACTTCAGCAACAACATGTCAAAATATGCAAGGATGGAATTTATATGGAAGATTTGTTCCATTCCATACACCAAATTTTCCATTCCATTCCATACGTGAGTCATTCCATATTCCATACCGATTTTTTCTTTCCATTCCATACCGTAGTATGCCCTGGTCGTTGTAATGTAGTCAGTTGTTTGAAGAACTGAAACTAAATTTGATTTTTATAATTCGAAATGGCAAGCCAAATGTTTGTGTGTGTGTGTGCGCACGCAACTGCGCAACCATGTAGACACACAAACAGTGAAGCGGTTATGAGGGCTATGCGACGTATATCCGACATTAAATTTGGAATGTTGCAAGGGCGCGAGAATGAGATTTCACATCGTAAATGTCTGGTGGTTCTGCGCAGTTGCGCGCCTTAGATTGAACATAGGCCACAGCATGAGATACACAGAGCGGCGTTTCGCGGACTTATACGACATCGACGACCTGTTCTATGATTTGTGCTTTCAGGAACGCTTGCCTACGCCCTAATGGCATTGACGATTTATTTGAATTGGAAGTATTTAAGACAGACGGCGTTCTTCGATACCTTCAGCAACTACACGCACAACTACGGCTCGAACTTCACGAGCTTCTTCGCCTCGGGCACGGCGAACACGGTCTGTGCAATCGTCTACATCGCCTTGTTTTTCATCATTCCAAAATATCCCAGGTATCTGACAAGAGTTATCGCTTCGTGGCAAAGCTTTTGCTGTTACGATTGCAACTGTCGCCGAAACGTCTGTTTGGCGAAAAAGGCTATCGTCGCGCAGAAGGGAGGATGCAGCCATTGTGGTTAGGAGGGGGCAATTTCAGTAATATTTGCTAGTCAAGTCTCACAACGGCTTCACTACTGTAAGAGAGATGAAGTATACTTCACAACACTGTTATGACAAAACAATGGACAACAAAATGGCCTTATATCGCGAATCTTGGTAAGCAAAACGGAATTGCTGCAGATTCTTATTGCGAGCAAGAAAGCCGCAATTATTGAATACATCATTTTATTCGACGTTTCAGCATAGTCGTCAGCCATCATCAGGAACATACACACCGCGAATCTTGTTTTCTGAATGGTACAAAATCATGGTGAATAAAGTTATTTTCGTAGGTTTCAAAGGGGTCCGGTCGCCCACCCCTGGATCCGCCCCCTGGTCGCCCATGCTTGGTGTGGGACGCCGTTCGTAAATATAATTGTCGGAAACATTTAGCAGAAAAAACTGATTAATCAGACAGATTTCGGTAAATCTGTTTCTATTTAACTTAATCTGCTCCAATTTGGCTAAATCTGTTTGATTTAGCAGTTTTTTGTGCTAGATGCGTCCGATATAACACATTTACGAACGGCGTCCCATAACTCGGTTACCTGCGTTAAAACCTCTGCGCCTAGGCTTAATTTTAAAACGTTTTTCTGCTGCGCAGTATGTTTAAGCAGTTTTCTGCTGAGCAGTGTTTCTAAGCACTTTTCTGCTGCCCAGTGTTTCTAAGCGCTTTCCTGCTGAGCAGTGTTTCTAAGCACTTTTCTGCTGCGCAGTGTTTCTAAGCACTTTTCTGCTGCCCAGTGTTTCTAAGCGCTTTCCTGCTGAGCAGTGTTTCTAAGCGCTTTTCTACTGAGTAGTGTTTATAAACACTTTTCTGCTGTTCAGTGTTTCTACACTTGTTGCGTTCAACGTTTGTCGTCAAAAGCCACCTCGACCAAGATGATCTGTCTCGTTTATTTTGATACTTACCTACGTTTTATAAAATCACTCTGCAGGCAGTGAAATGACACTTAGTTTTCATTCGCCGTCACTTTCATGTAGTTGTTTCAGTTTTGCACGAACAGCTTTTAAATCTCCTTTGACGAAATGTATGGTAAGATGGTTCGTAATCCACTGCTTCGCTGCTCTTAAACACGCAAATGCCATTGTTGCGATTTTGGCAGAGGTGTGATACTACCCTAGTGACGGACTTATCCAAAACTAGAATTTATCTGTTTTTCGCCTGTCCTGGAGTTGCCCTAAGACATACTGCTTGTTGATGCGGTGTCAACTACCAAGCAGCATAAAGTAGACTAACAGCATGTGCTCTTATTTCGTTTCATCCCTCAATCTCCCTCGCAACAGCCCTGTAACTAGACTTTAAATTTGCCCTGGTCAGAGAGTAGCACAGGCAAGAAATGTATCAATGCCACGATGACGACACAGCGCAAGTAAAATCGATATGGAACGTTTGGACCAGAGCTGTGCGTCAGGCCGGTCTTGTCGGGTCGGGTTCGGGCTTGCATACAAAGGTTCTTCGCAACGTGGGACATTTTTGTCGCCAGTTACTGTTGAAGCAATCGAGTTGATTAAATCTTCAATGAAAAATAATTAAGCTCGAATTATTTAGTTATGTTTACTTTGCTATGCCACTAATAACTCGCAGTCGCGCATTTCTTGCCTCACTCGGTCAATTTGGCTTTGGGACCTAGATTTGGGCCTCAAAATGAGGCCCGTTTACAACTCCGATTTGGACTTGGACGGTAGCTGCGACCCCAGCTAGACTCTCTGCCCACTAATCAGGATCCAACTTTACCAAGGGACCACCACCCTTCTTGTAATTGAAAGTACTTCTTTTCATGTATGTGATCATTAGGGCAAGTTTTTGTTGCAGTAAAAAAGTGAGAAAGTTGCATTTATTTTCAACGAAAGTTGCATTTATGCGCAGGAAGTTGCATTTATGCG
>JGI24159J19872_10011674_pt1 | contig 11496 bp, 10 predicted proteins | sample Ectturendosymbi4_FD_19872 | JGI IMG/M metagenome (IMG submission 19872) | reverse complement strand
AGTACAATGTTGGTGAAAAACTAAGAAATAAACATCAATATTCTGATTGCTAAGGGGGGGGGCTTGAGCCCCTTCAGCCCCCCCCCTGGCTGCGCCTTTGCCAGGATGTGAAGGTGGGACCAGGTGCAACCTTCACCAAAAAAACGTGCAATAGGTGCGGTTCATTGCAAACACGAGGAGATGTTATTGCAACTTCTGGGTTGGCGTTGCATTGAAAGTGTGGTTTTCGCACGCCCAATGCATGAAAATGACCAGAGATGAACATGTAGTTGGATTTAAATCTTGAGACATTTCAATATATCGATGGATTTGAATGTTATCATTTTGCTTAAACAGATTTGGATTGGAATTGATTATTTTCTTTTGAACTTATTCGCAACTTTCGGCTCAGTTTTGCGACTGCAGATTACTGTAGGACTGCAGGTGAACACTGGATTGAAGCCAGCGACATGTCGTGAGACATTTCTTGCAGACACAATGCTGCGTCGACCTGACCCCACCAAAGAAAGAGTCGAACCGACAATCCTCAGCACAATAGCAAGATTAGACATTTGACCAGGTTCGCTCTTCTATTGCTTCTACGAATTCTACGTTATATGTGCCGTAATCACGTTGCCACATGGGCTTAGGCTAATAACAGTGGCAGGAATTTGGTTTTGAACAAGACTCGGTTTTCGCATTTGCATTATATTTTGCAATATAGTTTTTGGTTTGGATTTGAATCCGAAAAACTTAAATCACTTTACGTTGCTGGAAAAGCCTCAAGGTCACAGTATGCGGTCCACTGCCATGATGACGATATGCAAATACAGTGCATCCTCGATTTTCCGGCCCCCGATTAACTGGCCCCTCGATTAANCGGCCGGGTTCAACAGGGAGGTACATTCAAATATTTAGTCTAAAATCTACACGTTTTACAGTGGAAAAAAAAACTAGAAAGCCAACAAACAATGTTTAGCATTCAAATTGTTTTGTGGCTAAGCTTGTTCTCATACTAGTTTCGTTATTTCGTTCTTTTTTCTTAAGGTTCTTTTAAGTGTGGCGTAGGTGGTGGACGGTGGGCACCCTACGACAGATACTTTTCTTATCCGGCCAAGATTTTGGAAAAAGGTTGCCCAACATGGCCGGATAATCGAGGATGCACTGTACTACATTAAACCACGATAAGGTGTCAATGTTTTGTGCCCTGCTGACCCTCAGTGAAAGCATAGTCTCAGGTCTCCCTCTATGCACGTTGGTGAAACTTGATCCTTAAACTAGACAGGCAAAACATAAAATTTCCGCTAATCTTGATTATCACTGAAGCAAAAAATGCCCATTTCTTTGTGTGCAAACGAACGGGGTTTGTCCATCAGGAACCCAGAGATTTTGTCTCGAGTCATAGACTGTGACTCGAGTCGAGTCATTCTGTGAAAAACGTGACTCAAGTCGAGTCGAGTCACCATTTTTCTCAACGTGACTCGAGTCGAGTCCGAGTCAGCAAAAATCGTGACTCGAGTCGAGACGAGTCATTGACTCGAGTCACGCTATCACTGATATCTATTTTAGTGTGCATTAATATCAGTTAGTGCCTATTTGTTTATCGGTTAGGGCTGAATCATCAGTTACTGTTAGTGGATGTAGCAACTACTCCAGCAATCTTAAGTTGTTTTGTGATTATAAGCCAAATTCGCAATATTGCTTTCAGCTTCATCTTTAATAAGATATTAATAAGATATCGCTTCAATCTTTTGTTTTAGTACAAACAATTTTAAGTCCCCATGGAATCAAACGAGCAGATGCTGAAGCAAATGAAATATTTTTCAGAATTCCGCATTGTGTTGTCCTCTGACAAAGCAGCGCATTTTTCTTGGAAAATTATTTTTTCAATTGGAGCAAGTTTTAACATTGTAGTCAGCATCTATCTGCAAACGATACACATCAAAACTTAGATTTCATGACGAGTAGGGATTCGATAAACACTAAAGTAAGGTTTTGGTGGAGGTTGCTTATAACATGCTTCTTGTTTTTCTAAACTTTCGATTAACACCTCTGTACTTAAATGTAAATGTAAGGAACACTGATTCAAAGGAAGGGGGAGTGGAAATATTGTATACAGTATAACCCTATGTCACTTCTGTTTTATTCATGTTCACGATTTCGTTTCTGTAATGGAACAGTCTAAAATACAAGGCATCGCATCTAACTTTGTTTCAAAATAAATTGGCAAAAATGTTGTACTGTAGTCTAAAATAATAGTATGTAACTCTCACAAATAATCGAAGAAATTCATAAATAAAATATGCGTTACGCAGTTCTTAGCCGTGCTAAGGTACACTTCAAAGGCTGTTGCTTGTTGCAAAGTTTTCATGGGTCTTTCAACTTACAGCACTAATGTCGATATTATCAACGTCAGACAGTGAAGAACTGTTTTAAAGTTGTGATAGAATAGATATATAATCACAGTACCAAATGAATAACACAAAATATAATTATAAAATCAAACGACACACGATTTTCGGGGTACATTTTCAAGAGTTTGCAATTTGCATTACTTCAGCATGTTTTTTTCATAGCCGGATAGATGAAGCAACCAGTGGGAATGTGAGCAAGCGCTACAGTTTTCATGTTTTGTTCTTTAAAGACGCTTTAAAGTAATTTCGTTATGAAGAAAACACATAAAATATATTGCTTTAATAGCGACATGAGTAAGAAAGTGTACTGCTTTCTCAAGAGGAAGTGTGAATATATCTCAGCTCTTCTTTAGCAACAAGACGTTTTTGTTCTCTGAACAGCACTCAGTGCATCAAATAGTACAAAATTTAAGCATTAAAGTTAGTTTGCAATATGATGCAAAAGTTTACCGTTTTTCCCTGGTTAAAAATTTAATTTGAGTAATTTAAATAACTCAAATTGTTTTTTCCAACACCTAGACAACCATATATTGCCAATTTCATACCAACGTTTCAACAACCATAATAGCGACAACAGCTCCTGGGGCAAAAGTTGTTTCTTACTGGTAAAAATTTAGCCTTGTCTAAAGTAAACAAACCAATTCAATCCAAATTATCTTTGTTTTTCCACTGTGAAAGCAACGACGTAGAAGTAAAATAATTTTAGCTCAAACCGGTCTTTGGTAGGCCACTTAGCAGTCATCTTTTGAAAGTGCCCCAACATTAGCCGCCATTCGTCAACATTCTTTGGACAAGCCGTAAAAATGGAGCAAGTAGTAAATGTTCAATAGCCAACATTTAGGATGGCAACGTAAATGCCAGGGTTTTCGTTAGTTGGAGACCGATGGTAGGTTGCCATTTGTAGTTTATGCTCCTCTTGACCTCTCCTACCTCATCGCCGAATGCGTCTCCAGCCCTCAGCAACCAAAACCTGACGATGCATTTGGTAGATGCTGGTTTTACATCCAGGAAAAATGGTTTGACCTCTTAATGCAATGTTTCTTGTAACTGCATCGAAATTAAAAACACTGCAATTAAATTTGAAGTAGATCGGGTATTTAAATCAAATTGCTTAAAGCAGTGTTTTAGTTTCGTTCCGTTGGTTTTATTCACACTGGTGTTGTGATCCCATATAAACACCTCTCCGTCGGTGTTCTTAAAACAATTGTGAAGCTGTCAATCACAAGAAGAAATGAAGGTTGCTTCCAGCAGTAAATGCTGTTTAATGTACATCTTACTTTGGTTAATACATGTTTGTCGCAGTGGCGTGGCCAGGCTAAAATTTTGGAGGGGGCAAAATGTTTGACTTCAGGCGAGCAACAGTATTTTTTTGGGACGCCGCTTCTCAAAATGCTAAAAATTTGGGGGGTATGGCCCCCTGGCTACGCCTATGGTTTGTCAAACATGAGGCGTTTGACCAAAGCTTACTTTCTTCTCGCTCAGCACACCGATGAATAATTAATTTTTGTGTTTACGTCTGCGTCTAACTCAGCCTATATCGTGATTTTCTTACATGCGCAGACTTTCAATGATAGTTTTTATTTGGATTTGCCACATCTGGCAATATTATCATTACATTAATTGAGAATAATATTCCTTGTGTTGAGCAGCAATTTGCCAATTTCTTTGCACTGTTCTCTTTTCAAGTCCGCGCGATGCGTTTAATTTTTATTGGAAAACTGCTCTTGTAGAAACCCACACACAAAGGCTTATCTTTGTTGATAATTTTCAGCAAGTACGTAGGCGATGACACCCTAAATATTTTACAAGTTGGTTCGCGAAAGGTTGAATTGAGTTTGAACGCCTTTGATTTTGTGGGAAACGTTAGTTGATGTTTTCCTTTGTCACATTTAATTTTTTCAGGCAAGATACGACTATTGCAAATACGCGCTTATTGACTTATTCTTTTTTGTTAATTATTTGCATGATTTAATCGGCATTTTAACAAATTGCGATTTATTCGAGTAGGTTGCATCTTGCATGAGTAACGACATTACGCACGTCAAAGTCATTCTCCAATAGACAAATTGGAGAAGTGCTGATAACAGTGCAACCATTTTCAATTTCGTCATATATTCCGTTATTTCAGGAAATGCGTAATGTTTAGTTGAAGGTGTTCTATCACTGCACACTATGTTTCTTCTGCAGGTGTTAAAAAGTGATTTACCTTTTTGTCCAAACATCAAGCTGACTTCGGACTTTCAGCATTTTGAGAGCATCAAGACACAAATAGATATACACTTATTACATTTTTCATTGCTGCATGATTACAAGCCAAGGTGTTGCGAAGAATGAAGATCCGAAAATCCTAAACTTGCAGTCTGTGTTTTCGAGCCGAGCTAGAAAATCTTGCTCAATCATTCTGTCTAAGCGATTGCGAGAGTAGGCGACAAATATTCGCGTCCATTTCATATTGCAGACTCACAGGCCAGAGTCAGACGAAGGAATACTTATGTCGACATTGGCCAATATGTTTTCTACCGTTCAATACTTTGTTGAAACAGCTGGAATATACAAATTCAGAAACGGGTCCAGGAAAAGAGAAATGTTTTTTACGAGAAATCCTGGCAAATTGATTAGATTTGCTGACTATAGCTCCTTCTTCGTAATACTGAAACTTCTTCTTTGCAACGATTCTTGTTGGTTTTTACGTCAGCGTGTTTAAAAGACGCCAACGTCGTTACTATGGAGATCCGGAATCACACACGATTCAGACGATAATACCATTGTCATTCAGCGACAAGGCGATATCAAGCCGTCTGCTAAGCAAACACAAGGATGTCGCAGTTATGCTTCGCTTGGATGGTTATGCGGCAAATGCTTGGCTGGTTCGACATATTCGTTGCCAGTGCTGGAAAACTTGTTGCTGGGCGAAGTGGTGTTTGTTAGACTAGAGACAGGAATGCTGCGTTTGCGACCTGTTTACCGGTAATGCTGTCGTTCATCTCTGTGGCTGAAGCTCAGGGGAAGAACAGACTGACGAAGGAATATTTAATAAAAACATTATGCTGCAGGTATCTCAAGCTGACAATCGCGGATGCAACAATAAAGGAAGTTAACCCTGCTAGTTGAAAGACAATGGAAAAATAAATTGTGGACTTAGCCGAGTATATTAAAATTTAAATCATCCTAGCCATGGCCAGAAAACTGGCTTTACGATAGGGGTGCATAGACTTTTTATGAACGAAATCCACAGTTAAAATCAACACGTTTCTTCAAGTGCGTTAACGTTTAAGCACAGTTAACGAAACAACGTTGTGAAGCACCATGAATAGTAAGCGGTATGAGCTGAAAATCGCTGATGAAACAATCACTTTTGTTTGGCTCGGCATCGTCCTGACTGCCTGTGTTTTGTCACGAGTGCTATACTGTTTGCTAAAATGATTTTTCGAAGAACTGATTTTATCGAATTCTATGGAGTTGTTGAAATAAGTTGGTTACTTGCCAAAAACTTGAATTCATATTAATGCTAAGTTGCATAACTACTCCTGGCGATGGACAAACAGCCGTCCACAAAGACATAAATGGCCAACTTACGTCAAAAATACCCCGCGAAACAAGAAGCCGTGGCCCTATTAAGTTCAAAGAACCCATGCGGAAAAAACAATAAGAATGATTCGAAGATATCTTATAGTAGAAAAAAATAAACAAACCTTCGGAATACGGGTGAATTCGCTGAAAATTTGAGCGAAGGCTTTTGTTCATTCATTAGCAAATACAAGAAATAATCGAGGAAAAGTGGGGAAAGAAAAGCCCTGGCGCTGTGGCTAGAATTGTCTTCCCCACAAATTGATTGTCAAGCATGTTCTGAACCTCAATTATTTTCAACTAATTGAGCGAAATACTGCAATGCTGCGAAATCCACCAGGAATCAAAACAGTATCGCTAACAAGGACCCAATGAAATGCTGCCAACTTCAGGTCTTTCTTTCTCACTGTGTTGACTCACTGTAAGGGAGGTTAAGTGAGCAAAAGTAGCAAAATATATAAGGAAAACTCAACAAGCTATGTAGGGAAAATTCAGCGCGAGGAAAAAATGGTTAATTCCTAAAACAGTTTAAATTAGTTTCTGAATTCACTGTTTGCAATTTTGCTTGCGATATTTCGCTCTCTACTTTATGAAAACATAAAGAGCTGGCAGAACGTATTATACTAATGGAAATCTGGTACATGTCAGCCTAAAGAAAAAAACACTACACCACTTGCGCTTGCTCAGGTGTAAGCTTAAGCCATTCTGGCGACAAGAGGCCATTCAACCAAAGTCGTAACCATAGTAACGCTGTTGCAGGTGGTTAATAATGTACCAAGTTAGAGGCTAGGAGCACCTGCAACTTCATTTGGTCAAAACTTTGCTTTAAGTGGGGTATGCTCCTCGCTTGACGTACTTTACGCGATTTCAGTAGCTTGCATAAACTCATAATTCCGTGCCCGACTGCAATGGCAGGATTAAAATTCGAGAGATTGCAAAAATTTTAAAGCTTTTGCCAAACTGTAGATATTTCATAAGCCTTGAAATTGGTAGGGTTAAATCCCTACTTGCTTTGCAGCTCCTATTAACACCAAGATCTGTTATATTTTTCAAGTTAAAAGAACAAATAAATTAGCAATACGCACAGAAATTTCTGGTAACGTGTCCGAAATTTTAAGCTTCATCCACCGCAACAATCCAAGTTAAAAGTTGGATCGAGAAACAAAGTTTTACTCAGCTAAGCTAGTCCAATCTTCAAAAACTAATGTTGAAAGGAAAACTTAAACTATACTTTCGTTACAATGAAGACCGGCTGCACATTCTCGCAACTGCAAGTCGTCTTTGTAGCTTACTTATCGCTGTCGCCGTAGATAGCAATGTGCCTTTGAAATTTTTGCCTTACTGCCGAAAATTTTCAAATCTCAGTTTGTTCCCAACGCATTCTTTCCAAAACGCGTTAGTAGCAGGTGACTTTGCAGTTTTTCTAAGTGGCAGCGTCAGTGACGTGAAAGTCACCAAATGTGATCTGTAGACATTGGCTGAAAACAACACTGCTATGAATTCTACATTGACTGCCAGCAGAAGCAGAAACAGTGATGCGCCAATAACCACCTGAAACAAATGTAAAATATCTCGAAATTTTTAGACGTTTATGGGAGATGCTAGTGACAGCAGCTTGTTTGACACCAAGTACATTCTTTGCATTAACTTTGTGCCTGCGTGTGAGGTAAAAAACGTCACTTGCCCTATTATTTCCTTAAAACACTTGTTCCAAATTAAGAAAAATTTCATGGAAAATACGTGATAGGATAATTATAAGCACCTCACTTGTTAATCAACCCATTCCGCGTGTGTGGAGGGGAAAATTTACCCTGACGTAACTCTTATCCCGTATTATTTATATAAACTGCAAATGCCTCACCCTAACATCTTTTTTAAAATTTAACATAACAAATAAGGAAATAAGTCTTACATTATTGATTTGCTATGTAGCAAACGGAGCTGGTAAGAGAAGATTTATAACATGCATCATAATGTAAAATGTGATAAACTTAAAACGAACATTTACTCGTATAAAATGATTAGTATAGTTTTTCCTCAGTTTTTATTGTTTTTCCACGTTTTATCATGTCTATTTTTTCCTAGCTTGCTTGGTAACTAGGGCTTCAGTTTAAGTTCGGCATAGTAATCTTATGCCTTAAATCCGATAGTATGCTGCACTTTTGTATAATAATGGTGAACTAAAAAGCGTGAAAGGCTTGCTTAAATATTTCAAAGCCTTACTATTTCTTAGTATGTCGCAAAGGAAACTTTGTCCCAACCGTCAGGTAGAGCTTATCGGCAGTTTGGAAAAATTGGTCTTACAAAGAATAGCAGTTGCTTGTCACACAGAAACCTTACTTGAAAAAAGTACTTGAACGTTTATTGTTTTGTGCGTATCGTAATAAATTTTCTGAATATGACCTTCGCAATTGTTGTGTTGATAAGTACCGGATAATAATTGTCGTAAAAGCTGTTTGCAGTACAAGCCCGCTGTTGTTTCATCAACGGTTAGTATCAGCTGCATTCATTTTCAATGCTGATTAAAATTATAAATTACGGTTTTGCATAAATCTTCATTGCGACGGTTTCCACGTTTTTTTGCGAAACTCAACACGAGCTTTTCAAAAACGCTTGAAATTTCCTTGTTTATACCTATGAAACCTTTTGCGCCTTAGTCACCCACAACTCTTTTAAATTATTTGCGCAGCTGCTGCGGCCACTGACTTTTTGAGGTGCTTTGTTTACAACATTGATCAGTGAGCGATGACTTGTGTTGAACGTATGCACGAGTGCTTTCAAGTGGAACTCTTGTGTTGACACTTGAGCTGGTGCTACACTGATGTCTCAGTAATCACGACCAAATCACAAAACGCAAAATACGTAACCAAACAAATAGCATGCCTGCTGACTGTGTAGGCGGCGAAGAGCCAGGGTCAATCAAATCGAAATTCTGCTTTGCTGAGCATTAGGAGTAGAAAGAATGACGATCCAGAAGCGGTGATGCCTACCGAGTAATCCAACTTGGATTTTCATCCTCAAGCAAAAATGTCTGTAGATAAATAGCTTTTTTACCAATATCGAAAAGCTCTGTTTGTGATGAAAAAACAAGCGCCTGTTCGTTAATTTCAGCATTTAGGCCAGACGTTTACTAGCAATAGGCGCTTGATATTCGGAAGACGGAATTCGTTTATCGTTCATGTGTGCTATACGTACTGTAGGTTGTGCTTTGAAACTGCCAGAGAAGTTACAAAAGTAAAACATGTTTATTTCATAGCGGGTTCAGGCGATTAACGTTGTTTTTTGCTTTATCTAAAGACAGCTTTGCGTTTGTGAAGAAACTCGTGTAAAATAAAAAAATAGCTGCTGAAAATATGACAAAAAACGACGCAAAAGCAGAAGCTTTTGCGGATGGAGACAATGATCAGGTATGCTGTGGATTATGATTAGTACTGTATATAGTTATAGCACTGTCTATCGAAAGGAATACTTTCACAGCTAAGAATCAGACACTAAGTTCTTATCAGAGTATATATTTAGGCAATCCCAGTGGCTCTCAAAATTTTCTTCATATTCCCCCCTTACAAACCCAAACATTGTCAATTCCTCCCCAACGAAAATCACAAAAAAGGTAATTGGAAAAACTTCACACTACCTACTGTGTAAAAACAATAGACGATTTTGAACCAAACAGACTCTTATATAACGTCACTCACTGCAGTTGAAGCAGTCCTTGCATGCTGAAAACCAGGGGTGGGCAATTAATTTGGCGTGGGGGCCACTTTCAGAAGGCCACGTTTAGCGGAGGGCCGTATCTTCTAATGTAAATAGAAGCAAGTCGATGGACATAAAAGCAAGTCTCGGTTCAAGGTAGCCTCAGCACTAACATTTACTGTGATAAATTAAAAGAAATTTCAAATTTGAATATTTTTCCTGAATGTTTCCGAGAGCCACTGAAAACACTGTGGCGGGCCACATGTGGCCCGAGGGCCGCTATTTGCCTACCCCTGCTATAGACATTCCCATCTAAACCAACCTCGTTGTGCAGTTTTTATGTGTTGAATAAACAAATAATAAAAACTTAAGGCTTTTTCACCCACTGCTTTTCCTCCCCAATTCCTCCCTGGAACAAATTTCCTCCCTGGAATTGAAATTTCCTCCCTTAGTGAGCCAAGTGGCACCCGGCACCCCAACCCAGGCTGAAACACATAAAAACTACTGGCAGTAGCCTACCTATGTATATGCACATATAATCATAAGTAGATTACATCTTCATGAATTACCTGTTCGTAGCCACTGGCCTTGAAATAAAAAGTTTTGAGTAAAGTTGTTTCGACGAGAAGGTTGGATATGTGTGGCGTCGATTATATCCAAAACGTTTGTGCTTCATTTGCACCTCGTTTCCTTTTTCAGAAACGTAACATCCTGGTGGAGCATAGATGTTTTAGGATCTTGACTGTAAGCGTGTTTAAGTTTTTGAAAAGGTTACATATCGGCAAGGAAGTTTTCCAGTTTTGAAGTCTGATTTTTTAAATGAAAAATTTTTTTCCCTTAGTTCTAAGGAATTACCAGACGCTAGAGAAAAATCGCAAGAGGATAGTCTAAAAGTATTGTTCGGGTAGTAATCGTAAATTGTGGAGTTAATCAATGCTGCTTGACGCCAACAACGAATCATTCTTTATGTGCGCCGGTTTTATGTTAGCATTACTGTTTGCATGTACGCATGTCATTATGCGCTAAGGTCTGCTTCAAGCGATTGGGCCAGTGGCGTAACTGACGGGGAGGAAGGGGTGCGCGCCGCCCCCCCCTGACAAGCCAAACGTGAAAAATGGGCCCTCTATTAGCTTGTATTTCGGTATTTAGTATTCTTTTGATTTTTAGTAGGTTTTTGTTTTTAGCGTTTTTCAAAAATTTCTCGGAGTGTTTTCGGGTGTCAGTACGGGCGAATCCAGTTAATCGCATAACCAATTTGCCAAGATTTTTGGTATGTGCTTCACCGGATTATGCGATTATCTGCATCAGACAAATATCCGCAAGTTTATCGCCTAGCGACAAAGGGGGCCCAAAAATCAGTCCCCTGGCCGCGGGGAGTTTTTTTTTGGGTTCGCTCCCCAAACAAGGCTTCAACCCAAAATTTAAATGTGAAACGCTAGAAATCAATGTAGTTTTTATCAATTCGTGTTCTGTTTTGTCCTGTCATTTATAGACAGAGCAGTACCTGCCGCTGTTATCTATCGCCTGATCATTTTTGGTACATTTGTGAGGTAATAAACGAATTCGAGACTTGAGCGTAAAGCGGCACCATTCATTGCTTGGAGTGTTGAGCGTGAAGCTAGCCTATGTGCCTAGTTTATACGTCCATAAGTCAGACTTAAACCTGATCAATATATTTTGTGTAGTGGTTGTTGTGAAAAAATGTATTATGGCTACCTCAGGTAGTCTTCTCATATTTTGCACTGTATAGAAGCAAGATGCCTTTGGTGCTTATGACCAAAGTTACAAATTTTGCGCAGTCTGCTGTTCAGACAGCAAGATGGAGTTTAAAGCACGATGCGCT
>JGI24159J19872_10011670_pt1 | contig 11499 bp, 9 predicted proteins | sample Ectturendosymbi4_FD_19872 | JGI IMG/M metagenome (IMG submission 19872) | reverse complement strand
AATAGTAGCCAGCTACAAGTGTATTCTGGTTCACGAATTCGCCAGACCCCACAAGTTCGCCAACTATCTATCCTTTCCATTCAACCTATTCCAGAAAAGTATCTCCACTTTTGGTTTCAGTGTTGACACTGGTAAGTCCACGAGATCAACTGATTGACTAGTGATATTCAGGTCGAGAGGAAAACACAACACGTAACGCCCTGGGTTTTTAAGTTCGATCGCATTTTTTACAGTAATTCTGATTTCAAGAATGAAATTTTACACTTCAGTGATTATCGATTAGATCGTGAATTTTGTTAAGGTTTTTGATGTGGATATTATTATAATTGAATTTTAAGTTATTGCGGATTACTCTCTTCCTGAATTTGACTTATAATAAATATGCAAAATACAATTTCTTAATATACCAGATAAATGCACATAATAAGGTTCTAATAGCGTTAATGTTTTTATCCGTTTTTCAATGTTCAACATCGTTTGACCCTTCATGAACTCGTCAATACTTCCCACTTGAACTCTTTTATTATATTAGATAATCGAAGTCTTCTTTCGTTGTTATGCCAGGATCACAAGACGTTTCATGTTGAGGAGCCGAAACGAACTCAACATTCCTTTCCACTCTGTTTAATTGAAGATGTCAGGTATCTTTATAGAAGGGTGAAATGCATAAAGTCAATGAAGAAGCTGAAAACTCGATTTCCTTAGTAATATGTAACATTTCTTTTCTGGAGAGTGTTCTTTACATGGAAACAATAGAGTTGGTCTCCTCCTTTGTTGAAGAAGGATGAATCCGTTTCAAATCTTGTTTTTGGGTTGTCGGCGACCGTAGAAAATAAGGTCCTCTGATGACCCTGCGATGCCCTGTGAAGATTCATTCACGAGTTCGCACAGGAATCGATGTTGTTTTTCAAAAAGTGTATTCGGGATTGTCTTGATATGGGGAATAAAAGAAGTGGATTAAAAGATATTGTTCACATTATAAATCGTCATTACGTGGACTATTCTTTGATGATGTTTCTCGTGACTCATTTTCTGAAAAATGACTTTTTGCAAATAAAAATTGTTATAACGTCGGTATTCGGAATATAAGATAAAGTCGTTTAAGAGACTTTCAAAATTCACGTCAGATGCGATGATTTCCGTAGATATTCCTGTCATTGGTGTCATCGAAAGTAGAACATTAATCCTTATGGCAATTATTTTAAATTTCAATGAGCATCTGATTTATCAGAGGATCTATTAATGATAGGCACATGACACTTTCAGTGAGTTGTAATAGTTGAGTCATGTATTTATATAACCCAAATCAAGCACGTACACATGTGGAAGAAAGTTGGAACATTATACTTCTGAAACGTTGCAGAACAGTTTTGCAAAATAACCTTCTTTTACAACTTAGGGGTATGTCATCAAAACATGTTGCCCCTTATATACACGGCAGTTTCCCAACACATAATACTCGTGTAACAAAATAAGGTTCGTTTCACAATCCAAAAGTTAGGCTCAGATTTTTATCAGATAACTGTTTTTCAACACTATCTAAGTGTTGGGAGAATTTCGTTTGCTCCTTAACCACAATAATTATTTTGTCTGGCTATGTCCTTTTTATAGAGCTTATGAAACGGAAATATTGGCTTAATCAATCTTTCCCATCTAGGGTGCTGTCTGTGTTTTCTAAGGACCTCTTTCCAGCTCCGAGAACATGGTGAGTTTAAGTTTTACATAACTTTGTTCATCAGGGTTTTTGTTCCATCTGGTGAGGTGGTCTATATTACTGAAATGTGAACTTCGTTAATCAGTTTCAGGCACAGTCTTTTGTCAACGTTTGCTCTAGTAGTTCTAAAATGCTTGATGGTTTCTACTATGAAGATTATGAAGCTGAAGTTGCAACTTAATACATTTCTTCACATTTCAATTCATGGTCCGACAATCAATAAAAAGATTTCTTTCAAAATTCAATTTTCGTGAATTTTCCTATTAGACATAATCTTCATTTCCATATCTCCAGGGTGTAATGATTGGTTCTTCAAGATTTTGATCGCTATTTAAGGTCTGTATTTTTCAGTGGTGATCACAAAAGGCATCACGAAATCCATACATCAAGAGGTTTTAATTTATATTTTGCAAAAATTGATCGTCAATGAATGTTACCTGCTGACAATACTCATTTTTTCGAAGTCCTAAAAGAAGACTTCCTTTCATAATCCTTTACACAAAAATCTCCCTAGTGAGAATAATGCACATTGTTATGCATATACACTTTAGATTTTTGGTGACATCTTTTGATTATTATTGACTCTTTGTTCCGCACTATTGGAACACTCATTGTTTAATATACTTGCCATAATTTTTTATTCAGGTACATGGTTCCTGGCAGACGTTATCAAAATATTTAGGTCGCATTTTTGATTTTAGGCCAAATTATGTTACCATTTAGGATATCTAAGGTTTTTAATTCAGAAGGTTTTATCATCAAATAGGGACGTTTTCAAATTTATTTACAACAATCTTTTTGCGAAGATTGATCATTAATCTATTACTATTCTCAAGGAATCAGGTGAGATGTAAAGTCAAGTTTGATAACAAGTATTTGTTTATATACAATGAAGAGGTGAAAGTCTAATAACTTAAAAAGTAACCTGAAAGGATTTTAGGAGTCCATGATAAATGAGATTAATTAATTCGGCTCATATAATACTAGAGGTTATGATCATTTGAGAAGGGGTTTTGAGATATGTGTAAAAGTTATTTTCAAACCTGCTTGTGGTGAAATTGCATTTCCTCTTACGAAAAAATTTAGCAATATGACTGATTTTGTTGCAATTATAACATCGAGTCTGAGAAAGATCTTTGGTCATGAGAGTCCTTTTAAAATTAGGATTATTAGATGTACATTCAGCAAAAACACTGGTCACTGCAATTAAACTTAAAGGGGTCAAGTACAATTCTTCTGAGTTCATGCTTTGTTCAAAAGATTTGGAATTAATTTTGGGATGTAATATTTTTAAAAGATCACTAAGAAGTGAACAAAAACAGTCAAATTTTTGATGCAATTTGTGTAGACCTTTTTCTATTCCTTTATATCTTCCCGTAGGGAAATTTGAAATTCCTTATTTAAAGCTATCATTATCCCTATCATCTGATTATCGCTCACCTTCGAGGTTGGTTTACCTCGAATTTCTGAAATTTGTTCTATAATGAATTTTTGTAAATTTTCTTTCAGATTTCCATCGTTTGAGACGGTTGATGAGGACTCTGGGTCATTCTGAGTATAGTCTTGACTTCCACTAAGTGTTTCCTGTAAGTCTTCCAACAGATCTTTCGTTTCCGAAATTGAATATTTTGTAGGTATCCGTTGATTTAACCAGAGATCGCTTTGTGATTCATTCTTGCCACAATATTTAAAGTTGTTTAAGCCGTTTTTCTCTTCTTCATCATGAGCGTTTTGTCTCTCACTTTGCTTTTCGACGGTTATTGAAGTTAGTGCATCAGTGTAATCATTTTGTTGGGTGCATGTAGTTTCGCCCTCGCATAGGGATGACAATTCAGTATCAGACTCCGAACAAGTGCAGGTCAATTTTTTCCTTTTACATTCACTATTCATTGCTGTTGTTTTTCTGCAAAAACAAATAATTTTCATAAAATGTCAACACACGCTTCTAACAATTACTAAATAATTTTGTTACTTCGTTTCTTCTTGCTTTTTGAGCTTGTTTCAACCTCCTTTGTATTTATACTGTTATCGAAGTAGTAATTGCATAAAGAGAGTCCTTTTTATGATTTATTTACAAGAAGGACAAGGGAAACGATATATAATAATTCACGTCCTGTGCCTTAGCTTAGCAGGACTGTATAAGAATCATAGTTTGTGCTTGTAGAATTTATATTTCAAACAGGATTTCTTCTTGTAATAATCTTACAGCACAGCCGAGGCATGAGCTATGTTCTATAAAGAACTGGTACTCCATAAATTAAACTATTCTATTACTAAAGCTTTACACTATGATGTACAAAACTACTGGGTGCTAGATTCGTTGATTAATGAGAATATTATTCCTGGAGTTGGGCAATGGCATAAAGATACCCAGGAGCTTTCCTTTGGGTATTATAATCTGCTCCAGGCTTGGCTTCTTGGTAAAATATAGAGTCAAACCACTGCTAGTATTAATGTGAAATACACGGAGCATTCCGGCCCATTGTTGTGCGGGCAGGAAGAGAAATGAAATCCCCTTTTTGTCCAAAATTGATATTCCAAGTAAATATAAAAATAAGTTAGTTTTTATTTTATGCAAGGGTTTGTCCGCTTTAAAATGATACGGACACATTAATATGAAACGTCGCTGGGATTTATCCCAAGCAATAGATAATGGGTCTTTTATTATAAATCATAAATTACTATGTTTACGGGCGTAAACCTTTTCTATAGCATACGCTTTATTAATACGCTTTATTAATACTCTTCTGATCTTGAGATCCTTCTTCAGAGGAAGAAGAGGTGCGAGCCTTCCCTGAATGTCGACTCTGTCTTTCCTCCCGATCGTATGAGGCAACCAGTGTGTGCATTTGGATCGGATATGTTTCTCGCAATAATTGTTTCCTTAACTCCCAAGACGATTTTCTGTCCTCTATGAGTTCAGACGTCTCGTTTGCTTCCTTCAGATTATCAATTTCTGCTTCTAATTCTCGTATTTCTTCTTCAAATCTTCGTATGCTTTCTTTTCATAACACTGTTGTTGCAAATCTGCCTGGCATTCAGTATTCATTTTTCTTATACAAGCCTATTTATCCTGTAACGGAGGAACGTTGTTATTCTATCTTATAGTATTTTTCTTGGTTTCGATGATTATTAATTAATTTTATTCACGTCCTATTTAGATTATTCTTCGCGAAGGGTGGTGTCGTTATTTGCAAGGGTTTTTCAATAAAATTTCAACTGTTTATTCGGGAGTTCCAAATTGGGTTGAAGGGTTTTTTATTGATGGTCTCCCGATCTTTTAGCAAGAAGATCTCTAAGCATCACCAAAGAAATCTCCATGCCTGGCCCCACGGTAAAAGCAAGTGACGAGTTCCCTAATACCGTCAGACCATTTGCAGATCAGAAAAGTTTTCCAAAATCACTTTCACAGTAATCATTGTTAGCATTCAAGAAAATATTTTCTGTTTTGTCATAGCATGCACACAAATAATATTTGGTGTGCCCTTCCACTCTCCTCAAACCATATAGCCACTAAAATGTCAATTAATTTTCGTCAATTGATAAAGTAAATAATTTTTGCTAAACCTTTCCTAATGAAATTCATGGTCGACATGGAGTGAATGTCTGTCACAAAAAATATAACAGAAACAGTAACATGGTGCTTTAATGAGGATGAAGATAACGTGGTCGGCAGAACATAGAGGAAGGGTGAACACAATCTGCATGGGCCCAAGTACATGATTGCGAGAAGTCCGAAAATCCTATAGACTGCCTTTACATTCGGTATCATAGGTATGAATTCTACAGCAAATACCATAAGCTGTCTTAACATGTGACATCGTAGGCATGATACCTGCAGATTCACAAGAATCGGCAAATTGTCATGATTGATAAGTTAAAATTTAGAACAATAGTCCTTCACAGCCACGGGACATCAGTGTCGTACATTGGACTAAAGAGTCTATCACTTCTTCCTATTTTACCGCTCAACATCGTCCTCATCTTATTCACTCTTTTATTATATAATTATTAGAAATCAAAGTAGGAAATCTTTTTATCCCTACAAAATCTCATAACCTCTGTAAACGATCGTATTTAAAAATGCACTATAGTGTCTTGTGAGCAAATATAAAAATCATAAGTCTCCTCTTGTTTTAGGAATCAGATCCTCACACCTTATTCCTACGGTCCGGTTCCGAGGAAGATAGGAATCGTGAGGGACAAAACCACTGTAGTTACAAGCAGAGGGTAAGGTTTAACTCCTCCTACTTGAGATCGAGTATCCGACGAGTAGGATACTCATTTTTCATCATCGTACAACAATATATTAATAATTTCAAACGATGGAAATTCCCCAAACCAGAGGAGTGTGACCTTATTAATAGTAATGTGCAAATTTGAAATAATTTGTGCACCTAGCTCACTATACGTAATCCTCGTCCAAAAATAACTGAATAAAAGTGAAGACAACAATGATGGCGAGGGCAAGAAGCAATAACACAATTTCTGAGCATCCGCTGAAATTACATGTCACCTTTATCAAAATTGTGAAAAGTCCGAAACCTTTACGAAAAGTCCGAAACCTTTACGATAACATCATCATGCACTATCGGATTTGTCGGAATCGGCAAATTAATGCACATCTCTTTTCAAGGACGGTTTTGGATTAAGAAATATTTGCTTCCTGTCTCCACCACTAATCATAATTCCTTAATGTTATGGGACAGACAATCACTCCAGGCACTACTATAGGTACTACAAAAAATTGGAAATGGCAGAAATTTACAATCACTAAATATCTATAACCAAAAAGGTTTAATTGTATGTGGGAAAGGTTCAATTTTTTAAAATGAGAGTCAATTTTCACACTAACGTTGTGGCTCTGGATCGAAAAACACTAAATCAAAAATAGATTTTAATAATATATTAATAACGACAATTACGAAATCTAACTACATTTCTCATTCCCCTATATTCAAAAGAGGAACAAAATTTCACATCTCCGAAAAGAAATAACATCCAAAAATTGGTCAAAAAATTCCAAACAAGATTATCTTCTCATTCATTCCGTGTTTACTTAATTCGTTTATACATTCCCTATGTGTGTCCAATGAAAGTGCTACAGATAGGGCATTAATCATCAATGCTTTTCAAAGCTAATTGTTACAGTAATCGTTAGGATATTATCACACCGTTAAACATAAGATTTTATACTATTTTCATATTTAATTGCTTCGTTAATGAGAGTTCAGGTTTTGTAATCATGGTCGAAGTTATTCTCTCTTATGGATGAGATGGTCTATGACATGAATAGTTTCTCAGCGTTCTATTCAATAAGAGTCTGCTTGCTACATAACATTAATCAATTAGTTTTAAAATGCTATTGTTAGGAGAGTATCTTACGGAATCACGTTCGATATTTTAATTGCCAACTAGGGCTTGTCTTTAATGTTGCTAAAATGCCAAAAGTTATTGGCTTTTTGTTTGTTAAGATAGATGTTCCTAGGGTTGACAGGAATAAGATCTGGGGTTCCAGAATGAAAGAGGGGTTGGCCCATGTACGATAGACCAGCTGAAAGTAAATACTCTAGACAAGACAGCAGTTTAGCGTCGCGTTAAGATCTGTCATGGCAACAGTTTCGACAGATGTATTCAGTCACAAGTCGCCCAATCAGATCCATTTTACTCTTCCACCGTTGTTTTGTGTATAACTATAAAACCAAAGTCGACTTGATTGTCACCAAGATCTCCAGAAGCACGTAATCAATTTCTTCTGAGGTAAGCAGGTGTTTTTATTCCTTTTTCCAAAAAGTTTTCAAAAACAGCTTTCTTCTCGTCATCAATTTCATTTATTAGGTCGCTACTTGATTACTTATTTAATTCAATAAATCCTATTAGAATAGTTTCTAGAGAAAAACATAGGTTAAAACATTACGGAAGCAAACAAAGTCACATTTATAGAATAGACATAGACACAAAATATTTTACATAAGAATTAATAGGAACCACATTATTAAGTATAGTAGAGTTAGAAGAGATACATATCTGATAAACTCCATAAATTATAGTTAAACCAACGGTCATTAAAGTATTCACGATATTTAAAAGTATAGGTGTAAAAATTCCTGTATCCCTTTCAGATTCCTTTTCATCCAGTTCATTTACTTCTTCCCAATCAATTTCAGGTTGAGTGGTAGTGGAAATCGTAGTTGTTGTTATTTCTGTTGTCTTAGATAAACTTTGCTTGTTCCGTCGTGTCTTAGATAAACTTTGCATGTTCCGTAAACTTTGCTTGTTTCCGTCATTGCTTGTTCCGTCATAGTAGTTGTGGTAGTATAGTTTGTGTAGTGGTTAACTCCTCCGTAGTGGTGGTAGGATCAACAATCCTAAACTTAGGAGAGCTGATAATTTTTCCATTACGAAACTGATGTTCATAGATGACATCTTGATGTAATTCAGTAATTGTGTCCAGGGTTGATAGGGAATGTTGAATAATTTTTATAACATAGTAACGTTCCAGATCACTTCTTAATACATGAACTTGGCGTTTTATAATTGATCTTATCGATGCTTGGTTCCGTTCGGCAGTACTAACTTTATTTGCTCAATACCGTCATTGTTTGAAATAGACGTGTGCGATCATTTTCGTCAGTAACTGATTCCGGTTAGTACATCAAACGTAAGAGTAGCGAATCAAAATGTCGTACTTGCATTTGATAATAATTATAATTCTTAACCATTTCCATAGTGAAGTTATTCTGCTGGTCAAACTGTAATAACATCTGCTGGGTTTGATTTTCCAAGTAAGAGAAATTAAACTGTCTCGACGCATGAATAGGATTTCCATTTGCTGAATGCATGGAATGCAGAGAAAACCATTTAATGTTAAAAATTTCCGATTTGGCTTGACTGAATAAGTTGCTGATAGTATCGAGATATATCATATCTAGGCTCTAACCCTTGATGATATACTTTGCAAAAAGGCTCATATTGCAGCTGATCTTCCCAATTCGTGATGTTCGTAGATAATTGTAACAGCACTTTTTCTAATCTAACCAAAGTGGGTGTTCAATAAGTGTGATTTTCATTATCGGAACATTGTGATGGGCTAGCATGATATGACCAACGTTGAGTTGAAGTTCTTGGTTCTAAAGTGATGGTACTTTCCAAATCACATCCGTGGGATGCTCTCAAAGTCAATTGATTGTTTTCACAGTGTGTGTGTGAGCGCCAATAAGAAAATATAGAATTTTTTGTCGTAGGGACGGTGGCATAATGTAATATTTACTATAAGTTATGATAGTCTTTTCTCGGTCAAGTATCCACCAAACAGTAGTTTCTCGTTGTCTTAACTGCCCATATCTCATATGTATCACTATCCAATTATGTGGTCAGTCTGATATACTCCAATACCATTGGAAATATAAACGATCATGATAGTGATTTTCCTTCAATATAGCTGGTCTGATATCATAAATTGGTCCAGCTGGAATTCGAATTTGGACTTCTGAATCTTATATGGTAATAATTTGTATTTTCTTTCGAAAGTTAGATTCTTCTAGAGTAGATGCATTTACATCACTACCAATATTATGATTTACTTCTACTGATCGAATAGTGGGCATGTCTTTTAGTAATATATAACAGGGCTCAGTCTCTTGTCTAGGATAGGATCTATTGTCAAAGAATAGTTTCCATGAAACCCATTGGTATTTCTCAAAAAAGAAGGTTAAAATGTATGGGAATAGCATGAGTATGTTTGTCGAATGGTATGAATGTATATCATAAAAATCTTGCCACGATGGATTTATATGTGGAATGTGGAATATTGGAATACGTGGCCAAAATAAATATATCAATTCATATCCTTGAATTTTTTGTTGTTGTTTTTGTTCCACTAATGTCGACCAATTATCAGGACGCCATTCCTGGCTTTTCACAAAATTAGACCCACATGCTGGATCGATATGGAAGGGTGTTACTTGTAAATGTTTTGCAGATACTCTTCCATGCTGGTGGTTTTGCTCATCTAAATTTTTCTATATTGGTGTAGATCACATGGTTCTATATCAAAGTGAGGGGTTTCATGTTCCAAAACTATCTGATCTTCCTCTGGTATCAACACAGTTTTCTTTCCCTGATCAGAAACAAGGTTAAGTAAAGGTTCCAATTCATTACTATAATTTCTTGTTTGCTGTAAACTGTCAGATTTTGCAAAATGTAGGTGCAGGCTGAAAAATATACATAACAATTTGAACATAATTCTAAATGTTTATCTAAATGTCACTGAAAATACAATATAAAAACGTTAGTGTATTTTTTATTTGTCTGTAAATTTATTGGCTGTAAATGTTCCTGTAACACAAAGATGTTGTTAAAGATTTTCATTACTAAAATAATAATCAAAGAAATTTATGAAGAATTATTGTAGGAAATTTGTTATAGATAAAGTTTGCATTTGCTTCCTGTTTGCCTAGTTGTTTTTCAGGCTAATAGCAATTTGTCAGAATTCTAGAATTCAAAAGTCTGAAATAGGATGCTCTCTTTTTGTACTTTAAGTCTTGATCAAAGCTTTCCGTTAATGGGAGGTGATGCAATATTGCATCATCCGGGAAATTCCACCCGTTTTGACTAATAGGCGGTGTTTTCTGGACTAGTCATCATTCGAAGTCAAAGACGTCTAATCATCTACAATGATGCAACTGGCACCGAATTTAAATGTTGAAGAGGTCTTCCAGAATGATACGGTGCTGGCCCTCAGCCGTTATCGACGGGGTCACCGTCTGGATCTTGTCTCGACTCTACATCAAGCCGAGGATATTTTCAACTATTGTGAAGTGATTCTACCGCCTGACAACATGGCTTTCCGGCTTGTTTGGTTCGTTGGAGAGAACGATTGGTACTACAACCAAGTGAACATACGCTTCGAGCATCCAACTTCGGACGCAATTCGTAGCTTCACCACCTGGGACCGGTCATTATTAGTGGAAGACTTGCAAACTTCAGAGGGTAGATTCATCGAGACCGAACCTACCATCGTAAAATTGTGGACTCATTAATTTTAATTTCTTTTTCGCCATGTGGTTTCATTTTCCTTTCCTACTTTTTGCATTATTCAATTCAGATTATCATACGCTTCCTATTTAATAAAATTCGTGCTCTTCAAAATATCAGTTTGTTTTTCAACTTCTAGCATTAGTGGTTTAAATATCAATTTTCCAGCTAGGTATTTGTTGAGAAAGATATATTTACAAGGTGATATATTTTAAACTTCAAGTCTTCCTGGAAAGGGCTTTAATAAAATAACGTTGGAAATCTCAGTGTACGTTTCTATCATGCTGCTGCTATTCAGCCTTCGGCTGGCCGTCTAAGCAGACACAATCAAAACTACAAGGTTTCATGTTTGGTTTGTACACGAGTATAATTTTCATGTACTTTATTTTGCAAGAAATGCACTTATAAAGTATAAGAATGAACAGAAAGAAAACTCACAGTACTCGTCAACATGCCAAATCACTGCTGAAAACGAAAAGCGTCTATTCAGTTATCTTACTAAGGCTTCTAGAGCAGTTAGTGTCGATAACGAGAGAACCTCAAAACCTAGCAATGATTTTAAGGAATCTTTAACCTCAAGGCAATTGCCTTGAGCATCGTCTAACACAGTGGTTCCCAACCGGGGAGGAATTCCTCCCTGGGGAGGATTTTCATGAGTTCAGGGGAGGAATTTCCACTTTATAGTGAAGTTACCAAATCATTGTGTTTTAATTAAATTTACATTGGCTCTTTCAATGAGTTCCATCACT
>JGI24159J19872_10011669_pt1 | contig 11499 bp, 6 predicted proteins | sample Ectturendosymbi4_FD_19872 | JGI IMG/M metagenome (IMG submission 19872) | reverse complement strand
TCGTGAAAGATTTGCATTTTCAGCCATTTCTTGTTTCATTAGTTTTTCATTCTTTCCTGAATGTGGCGGTCTGGACCAAAATGCAACAAAAACAGATGTCTTACTTTCAATAGCAATAAACAAGAAAAAGAGATGTCGCACTTTCAAAATAAGATGATTTCATGATCAATTCCTATTCTGACAAAAGTTTAAATCAAATCTTTAGCAAACTGTATGAGACAATCCAAACTGAGACTTCTCGAGGCATTTACAAAACGTCTTCCAACTGTTGTTGCCAAATATGTGTTGACAAGTGCCAGTGACCTCGTCCTTGATTGTATCCAAAGAATCAAGGCAGCATTACTTGAAAACAGTAATGTTCTCTGAAAATGTTCACGCTATGTTATGACTGATATTTCTTGGTGTTGTACATGTTGCTTTGGTATTGCATGCATTGCTATTTACCACCTGGACCAAGTGTCACTTGTGATGCTTGTCTTTCACGAAGGCCAAGAGACGATAGGATCCAGAAATCTCACAAAGACGAAGAGAGAGGTGCTCGGAGGGCATCATCAGCCAGTCAGCCACGTGTACCACAAAGCATCGTAACAAGATAGACAACCTTAAGATAAACACTGTTGCGCCAAGCAAGCAGCTTACGCCCACGTTTGTACGGCAAATGCACTTTAGTGGAACTTTCCGGTACAGACTAGTGCTGGCCGCTGTTAACGGCTAAACCCGCTAATGTAACCAGAATTCATGAAAGCCTGTGAACAGCAGTTGAAATCGTGCGATGACGCTTGCGGACGGACGCTTCGCTGGGATGCTTTTCGCATCCGAAACCATCTGTCAATTCATTTTGTTTGTACCAAAGTTTTTTCGTCAAAACAGACACTAAATTTAAGTCCAGCAGTGAGCAGCTCTGACATCAACTGCTCGCGTGCCAAGTGAATGGCCTTTTCGGTTTTGCTTTTTCTTCAAGCAATTTTCAAGATCTGCCTCTGCACCAATTTCTTTCGAAAAAAGTCCAAGAACCTCCTCTTTCAAAAATCTGTTTTTGCTCTCAAACACGTGAGCTTTGGCAGCATGTCGACGACCAAACAATCAAAAAGAAGTTGCGCAGGTTGGAACAACTAAAAACCGGCAAAGGGATGTATCAGTTTGAAGAACACCAGCGATTTGAGCGGAAAATCATCAACACAAATAACTAATCCCATGTCGACTGTTGCTGGACCAGTTCTTTCTTTCTCTGCTGATGGATAGCGGTTCTAGATGCAGCATTACCAAAAATCACCAGATAAAACTCTATTGCGGATTCCACAGTTCTGGAACATACGTGGCATGCGCAAACTGCCAGGACAGAGACATGAAACGTCACAGAAAATTCGCCCAATGAGTGGTATTTAAATTGCACCACTAGTAATACCTTACAATGAATCATTGAACAGCTAAGAAGTTTGTGAAACCCTGACCACATGCTGCATAATGGTAAAACATTTGTTGTGGTTGAAAATATACTGCAAATGCTGGAATCTAAGAACATATTGACATTATTGAGTTATTTGTTGAACTTCTGCTTGAAAATACTGCAACACTTATGCAAAGCAAGATATATTCTTTCAAAACAGTAAACTGTTGGCTTTCTATAAATTGATTAGCGACGTATTGAAAAGAACCCTTTGCCGACATCCGGCAGACTTTCTCTAACTTGGTGTGTTTTGTAAACAGCCACATCAACAAATCTGAAAATGTTCAAAACATAAAAGCAGAATGTTTGTGACCATTATATTGAATGATCGCAAGCCACTCTCGTTTCAGTCTGATGGCGAATGGTTGATACTTTTTTGACGGTGGCTAGTAAACAATGCGTTGATCTAGAAATCAACACAAATCGTTCTGACTAGTGATAGATCCAGACAGTATTCGAGAAAGGTGAAAACCAGGCCTGTAGCCACGGGGCTTATTCGAAGGCAGTTCTCCCCAATTTTTCGTCCCCCCCAATTGTTTTGTGCCCCCCAAATTTTGTTGTGCCCAGAAAAATTTGTTTTGAACATAATAAAAGCAACAGTGTTTCTCCCCTAAACTTTAAAACCTTGCTACGGGCCTGGGGCCAATTGATAATATTTCATGCCCCTTAAATGGATTTCTTCTATTTCTTTTTTCAGCAAATAAACCTTTTGTGATTTCAATGTTTTATAATAAAATTTACTTTACTGTAAACTTTGTAGCCTTCAGCGCGAACTTTCCACGGCAGCGTATAAACACAAACCCTGGATCTGCCGCTATTGCATCGTTACTGATGTGCAGCTTCGTCTCTTCCAGTGATTGTTTTTTATTTCAATCACACCAACCTTTGAAACTTCTTCTGGGTACCACATGACGTATTCGAATTTTCCTGAGTTGCATTTCTTGCACTGCTGTCCGTACAGCTTGAATTGTACGTAGCCGTTGTTTGTGGCATAATCGAGATGAAACCAAAATGTGACTCTGCCTTTCATGGACGTCCACCCGTTGCCACAGTCCTGCCAAATGTTTATATCATAGGCATTTGATGGGGGATTTGTTGCAGGCGAATAATTATAAATCAGGGCAGTTTTCGCAAGAGATACTATATTTAGTATCCAGATGAAAAGAATTTAGAAACCATACACAAATTTTGAATCAAGTACTGGTACTATCACATTTTTATTTTGCACAAATCACTGCGAAACATGTACAAAAAAATATTAAGTATTGTGTTTAGTGCCCAAGCGAAGAGTTCTACAAATAATTTTATCAAAGTTATAGAAAGCACATGGATTTGTATATTGACCCCAGCCCAACTTGAAATCTTAGAAGCTGACAGAGGCTTTGGAAAAATTTCCCGTTACATTATATGGAATGGTTTGGCACAAAGCTGTTATGATGGAGTGATTGACAATCATTTGCGGAATCCTTTTACATATATTCATTAGAAACATAGGTGATGGTATTTCTTGAGTTAATATAATTTCACGAAACAGCACTATTTTCAAGTACCTAAAACCTTGAGAATACAATCAGGCAAATAGAATATTGTTTTGGGAGATACCACGGTTGCACAGAACACGTCTCTTTGCAGCAGCCTTGCTGTAGGTTTACTTAATGCACGAACATATGCTCCAATAATGGGAAAACCTCTTTCCACCATATGATGTGGCTGATTTTCTGTGTTTCGGGATAGGCTTCCGTCACTTACATTATTAATGCAAAGTAATCCGTAATGCTGTATATCACGATTTCGTTCATTTTTCTGAAAAGTCAATTAACACACGCCCATACTTCCGAAGTTGTCTGCTTGAGATTCATGCAGATAGTACTACCATAACATCTGGTATTCGTGAACGCCTTTCACTCAAATGTTTGAAACTAATTCAACGTACCTGGCAGCAGAAACGAACTTTTGCACTGTCGCGATGAAATTTCCACTTCAGTGGTGGTGCAGTGTTAGTGATCGTCAGATACCAGACGTGTGGTGGGTAGAAAGAGCTGAAGAGCCTGCTGAACTCTCCATGCCAAACAACCTCCATGCCACTGCGAAAAAGTCCACACTTGAGCAACAAGTGGTCCTCGAAAAAAAGACAAANCACTTATCGAAGCAAAAACTCAATTTCCTAAATCGTTGAGCCTATAGNCCCACAAATTTTGCAATGTACTGAATTTAGGGTATTTTCAAGAAATAAACGGCTTTTAAACTTATTCGCTGAATGTTTTTGAAGATGAAAGCACTGGTGTACAAAAATTCCAGCAAGGTTATTTTTCATCGGTAGTTTCTGCGTTGCTGTGTTGAAAATTAGATTTTCCCAAAGTTTCGTTCTGTTTTTGAGTTTTTACTTTTTTTTATGATTNTCCCAAAGTTTCGCTCATTCAGAAACAACCACCGCTATCGGTTTTGTTAACGAAGCCCCATTCAAGGGCAAACGGTTAAATTTANTGTAATTTTTTATTTCATGCAACAACAAAAACACTTAAAAAAAACGGATGCTTCTTCCTAGCAACAGCTGAAAACGTGACCGGCTGTCAAAAATCTTTAGCTCTACTCTGCTAGACGAATACTGTTCGACAATTGTGCGATGACTTGAATAATTTTCTAATAATATACGTTCAGTTGTCACGAAACGTACGAAATGCCAGGATGAGCGAATTGCAGCATTCTTGTAACATGCAAAGTTTGCTTCGGGGTTAATGAATTAGCAAATATTGTAAGAATCGCAACGGTGTGTTAATATTTTATTGTCTGTAGCATATGAAAAATTTGAACAGAACATTGCCACGTGAAAGATGATGATGATTTTTTCTTTCATTTTGACGTTTCAGGCATTCAATTTCAACTTTCATCGACTTTAAAATGTACACTATCACTGCAAGGTATTTGCAGCTGAGCTTAGTCTTGCACGTGCGCTTTGCAAAAAATTTGAATAAATCGGCTTGAAAATTTGGCGTAGATTGTAGAATGACTTTTTCTTTATTCGTTTAGACATTTTTGTAAAGCAAGTAAAAAGCGTTTTCCTAACTGGTGCAATAACTTCAAATGCGTGATTGGACAAAAGCACATAAAATTGTGGAAAACGTTTTTGGTTTTCTTTATACAGTGAATGGATCTCCTACGTCTATTCATTTTCTGCAAAATAGACCTTGTTTCAACCACAAATTTGAAACAAAACTTGAACGAAATATTTTTGTTGCAAGAATATTTTTGGTTTCAGTGTTAAAGTCAAACGTTTCGCTTGGGTACTGGACATCGTTATAGGTTTACGGATATCACATATATGTTGATCACCTTCAGCAAATTGTGTGTAAAATTTGATAAACGGGCGACGCCGGGAAACAATTACATAAGTACCCCAAATGCGTTTCGTAAATCACTTTTCATGATGAAAAAGATGCAAAAATGTCCCACTTGCTAGAAAAGGTGAGCTGCCCTTCTAGGGTCCTTTCCACAGCAGACGATCCGGCAGGTTAAGACTCACGGTAGTACGGAGGTTTGCGCACGCAGCAGGGCCGCAAATCAGAAGCACATGGCGGGCCGGTCTGACAACGCCTATAACACGCCAGCTCGGAAGCTTGAACACAGGAAGCAAACGCTTTCTCGTTTCCCCGGCGGCTCATCGCTCAGCCGCGCTTTTCTGTATCCATATGACAGTTAGCATAAGGCGACTATAGGCAAAGCTGATAAGTTGCTTGTCATGACAATCCACACGTACAAAGTTAGTCGTCAGCCGTTAAGTTATACCCCCCCTTCCCCTTCGAACGCCGAAAGACTTGCGTTTACGTCGCTTTTCCACCGCAGACGCAACGACCTATCTTACAATCACGCTGCTGGGAATGCGCAGCAGATCTCTATAACACAGGCTTGCCGGTAAATCACAAGTAAATACAATAATCAAGAAGGCTTTACTGTAGTGTTTACGCAAAGAAAGAACAACTGCAAATGACGCCGTACCCTTTGTTTTGAAGTAGGCCCTAACCTACTTTTCCACAAGAAACTATTGTAACCGACCTTCAAATGTACAGAAACCTTGTGCTATTATTACAAAGTAGGCTGCGCAAAAGACAATCATTGGCAAGATACAAGTGTAGGGATAGGGGTGTATGAAAAAAGCAAATAAACTCCAATTTGCTATCCAAAACTACATCACAACTTCGTGGCCGTGACTTGTAAAGTACCAATTGTCATTGGCACTGTGTTCACATCAACAAAGCTAAATATTGCGATGCAGATGCCGTGCGTTTAGTACGTTAGTCCGTTACTTGCATTATCCACAAACAACCCACAACCCTATTTTAGGTCCTGGCATATGTATGAAGGCAGACGTACGAAAATATCTTCAAAAAATACGTTTTTGATATTTTGAGAAAGTATATCCTGGAAATGTTTCCAAAGCATAATTGTACCCACCGAAAGGAGTCTATATTTTACAACAAAATATTAAAGAATATTGATCATTTAGATTGTGCATTTCGGCAACTGACAACACATCACCAATCCTCTTATCCGATTGAATACTCGTATTCAATAGATTAGAATCACATCGAGTTTGTAAATAAAAACTAGATGCACAAGTTTATTAGGAAAGTATTTCCCACCTCTGAATTCAGCGCACAGGGGACTCATTTTCTTGTTTTGCCCACACGTTGACATCTTTGCCGCCGAGCGTACAATGAGGGCAAAAACTACTTTTAAATGGTGATAACCAGGGAGAAATGAAATTGCAAATAACTAACAACACGAGACAGAAGTCCGTTATTGTTTTTTGTTTCCAGGAATGCAGCCGCCAAATCATAGCACGGTGTGGCTCATATTGTAACTACCGAAAGCACGATCGGAAAAACGTCTGGAGACAAAATGCTTTATCGCTGTTAATGATAGCAATATTTGGTTTGCGACGTGGTAAAGACAACTTTTGTGCAACTGGGATTTTCTTGGAAAAGCTATTTTTCAATGGTGTTTTAGTTTTAGAGATTTGATAACCAACAATAAGAAAAAACAAACAAACTTTTGAACATTATGCTTTCAAATCTGGTCACCACAGAGGTAAGCCTTTTATCTAGCATATCTGCCACTAACAAATGTCATGCCAGGGTTATTGAAGCAACCAAAACCAAAACATGCAAGATCTTAAGACGCCGCACATGCATTTCAAGCAATGATGATCGCCAGAGCATGCAAAGCAAAACTGAATGTAAATGAACCCAGCCCTAAAAGGAAATCTTCATCTCGTCAGTGGTTTACACGAATCCTGAATACTGCAGTCTGGAAATCAACACCATTTCTCTTTCAGAATTTTCCGGAGTCCGGATGGAGAGAACAGAGGTTGCCTTATCTATCAGCTTGTGAGAGACCGTTCAAGATAGTGTTTTGCACGGGCATGTCGGTTGTGTGTGCAAACATATATATCAAAACCGGACAGTTGCTACATCCTGCAATGTGCTGTGCATATAAAGGGTCAAGATATTTTGATATTTTTTAATTTTCTATTATTTGGCATCGGCGACTGCCTCGTCAACATAACGCCTAAACAAATTGAAGTAAGGCACTGGTCATTTCCCAGGAAGTAAAGCACTGGTCATTTCACAAGTGCAGTTTTACTTGAGCTGCCCACCAAGTTATATATATGCGATGGGCCTAATACAGTTGTTCTGGCTTATACAACAGTTACAAGCTGTAGCCGCTCGCCATCTTAGTTGCTTTACTATTGTCAATGTTCAGTGGAGAAGGTACGGAACCGCAGCAGAGATGCAGCACCTTGCCAGTGAAATAATTTATTTAGATATCATTGCGGTAAAGGCTAGTGCAGAAGAGCTAGTTTCGATGTTTTAGAGACTACTGCATCACGAATTAAGCTTTCAACGAATCTTAAGTTTAATTACTGCGTCCTTCTACTGTACTTGAGCGAAAAAGCTTTTTTAAGTTTTCAACGAATTTAAAATTTTACCCGGTCCCGGTAAAACAAAACCTGCGGTGGCGAAGCGAATGAACTGAATGCAAGTCAACACATTCACGTATCGGGTTTAACGGGAGGTCACATTATTTTAAAGCTGCAATGCATTTGCTGTCCTTTCTAAATAGTTGTTTTTTCTATACTGTAACGTTGCCACGTGAATGGAGACATTTTTTCTTTTAAGACCCACAACCTGCGTCTAAAATTAAAATATTTTATGGTCTGTTCTTCAAAACATAGGTGATCTCATATTTTTGCAAGCAGGAGCAAAAGTTGTCTGAAAACACCACATATTGCCGAAAGCTTTTGAACTCCACTCAAGTTTATTGCATAGTTTTCGTTTACATATTGGCAGACACGGCCTTACCTACATTACATCGTAAAACAAAGTCACAACAACTTTTCCAAATTTTAGTGATAAGCTTTACGCCAGGTTCAAGTAAAAATTATACGAAATCTCTCACATTTACCCCATGCTAAGATTTTTCAGTGAATTGGCAAATGATTCTGGATGGTTTAAGGAGCTTTTTTGTGCAAAGTTCAAATTTATGGGCAAAACCAACCGTTTTCAAACATTGCAAGATCGTTAGTGTGACGTGATTCAGTATTGTATCAAAAAAACTTCAGATCTTGCTTTTTCTTTAGACGTTAATGTTGACTTGAACATAGCAAACTTCGAAACACATTCCTTTGCAGAACCTTCACTTTTTGTGCTTGACTCTCAAGCTTCAAAACAAAATTTAAATTTTACATGGTTATGCCGATCCAGCAATATTGAATCACACCATTTAAATTCCGGAATTATACCTGGCCCAGATACAAACATATTTTTTATGACCCCACAGCACATTGAGATGCCAGTCTGACTTTTTTCAATAGAGGAAGTTATTTTCTTAGCGTTACGATGTAGATTAGCGAAACTTTGTGCCCCGGTCTATACGGAAAATATTGACATCCAAACTCAGTCGCGAAATATTAGATTACCCGTATTTTCGGTTATTCTGAAGTTTGATTCTTAAGATCTACAGGTTTGACCAATCTGTGATGGGTGAAAACATTGCGTATCTAAGAGAGCACATAGATCTATTACAAACGTTAGAGCACATTGCATCAAAGAAACATTTACTTAAAAAACGGCGAATTCTACACTCATTAGCCGAAGTTTTTAAAGTGTAAAATTCAAACATAACGACTGTGGTTTCGTTTTTTCTTTGCCAAACCATTTTCAACAAGGTTGTAACAGAAATCTGTTTCATCCATTTTTTACTCACAATTATTTGTGAATTATTAATACCAATGCACAGATATTGTTTTATCGCAGTAGACGCAGATTGATTTGCTTTCTATTCCTGTCCGTCTCTCAGAGTTTACGACTGCCCGCTTACGCCCTTTTTTGACAGTTCTCGCATTCCATGTAATCTGAGCTTGGATATTACGGTTCAAATTGTTCCCGGCAACAACAAAAACACTTCCTTTCAAACAGTATCGCATCCTTTGAGATTTCGATTTCAACAGCAAATATTGTAATAATAGGCGTGATTTGTAAAGCGTGATGTTACTTCAGTTACATGTTTTAAGTTCCTTGATTTAAACAAAATTAATTGTTCTTCCAAATCGGTGCTGAAATTAAACCAAGTCAGTGAAGCTCCGTTTTTGATTCAAATGTATTTGTTTTCTTTATCGCCTAGTTGGGTTACATGCGAGTCCAGAATATTAATTAAAATTTGTAACCACTGACTCCTGAAGTGAACTGCTCATAAAGCAAATTATATTGTTTCATTTCACAGTGTCCTTTCACAAAAAGCCGGAGTATAACATTACGACATACCTAGAGTTGTAACGTCCAGGTGTGAATACATATTTTTGAATGAATTGTACCGCATGATAAAAATTTCAAACACAAATTTCTTTGAATTTACTTGTAAAAATTAAGATACTGCTGACTTTAATATTTCAGTGATTATAGATCAAATGGTGATATGAGAATCTCCCCGTTGCCAGCCTGTAATTGTCACCTACATACAACATAAAATTCCCAATAAACCAGGATGTTATTAGCTGTAAGAATAACTGCATAGTTGCGTGGGATAAAAATACAGCGCATGTGGCAGTGACCATAATTTTAAAGGTAGGTGAAAGTTTGTTTATGTTTGAACATGTGTGACATTAAAATTGTTGGAAAGAAAATGACGAATAACGCCCACAAATCACTTCGCTTTGTCAGTTTTTGTCTTTTCTAAAAGTTAAATCCAGTAAACGTTCAGTTTATAGGACATGCAACGAACAACCCTTTCCATAATGATTGCTCAGACTAACATTTGAAGGCCAATGCCTTGACAGAACTGCAAACACATACAAACAGACCGAGATTTCTCTGGGCTCAGAATAAGTTAGGTAAAAAATTCCTATTCCTACTTACTCATTGTAGCATCCACCACCAACTGGCACAACAGGCAGTTGCACTGTGGGAATAGCATGGTGTGGAACGGTAGTTGGAACGGTGGCGGTAGGTAGAGCCGTGCCGGTGTAGTTGGTCGTGATTGGAATGGCTGGAGGCAAGGAACCAGGCACGGGCCCTGGCATCGTCCCGGGGATGGTTCCAGGAATGTTGAAGAGATGTGGAATTGCTACCGTGGACGCCATACGCTTTTACAAACTTACTTTTCTTGATCAGCAATCCTAAAAAACCAACAGTCAAACTTCTGCAACTTTTTCCACCGTCTTGACTGCACGAGGCGTTTCCAGTCCAAGGTAACAGACGCTCAAATCCTCGCCTTCTGCTTCAAGCTCCTCGGCGAAAACAAACAATACAATGTGCACAGGTAACGATTACATCAACGACTCTCGAGCACAGTTACTCTCTGCTCCTCACAGGCAACCGAAATGCAGTCAGCTGTCTGAGTAAATGCACTATCGTGCGTCGGGATCCATTCTGCCTTCGACTGTCACACAGCCTGCTGGTGAAACGGAAACGCGTCTAAAAAAGGCAGCAGCGGGCTTGCCGGTGTTAGAGCAGGTTATACGCAATGCAAGCTGTTTTCCACTGTTGCTGTTTCGCGCTGCATCCTAAAGCTGCGGGAGTTTAGAGCCGGCCTTCGNAACTTTGCAAACCACCCCACTACACCAGGNCCGTAGCGATGGGAGTGCACCAGAAGAACTNACACCCCCTGTGCAGTCTACAGTTTGTAGTGTGAGCGTGTCACTCAGAAAAATGTTTTGTATTTTCGCGATACTTATACAAAGTTGTGAATAGTCAATCTTTTTGTAGCAAATATTGTTTCAACTGTAGAGCATGTGGTCACGAACTTCAGGCCTCATAGGTTGTCATTCGCAATATTCATCAAAAATGCCATGTGCTTCACGCGTCTGCTTCTTTGAGCATGAGAGAAGCGTTTAAAATTGATTTGCAAACATTCACCTAGTCTGCAGAACACCAGAAAGTATTGTGCTCTGAGATTTGTAAAAGTGAAGGAATGAAGCACGGGATCCAATCTTCACCCAGTAAAGCTCATATTAAAGAAAGCGCAGGCTCCGCTTTCACAGCCAACATAGAAACATACTGCTCTTAGACAAGTGAAGCAGTACCTTTAAGTTGTTTCATTCGTTTCTTTTATACATCAAACATTTGGCTCTTTAATATTATATGTGTGAAGAGCAGTTGTGTTTATGCGTATAGCTTTGTTTAAAAATTCGGACTACGTTGTTGAAGGTTTCAGAAACCTTGAAAAGCACCAGTCAAATAAAAACATTTTAGTTCAAAAAGAATTTCAAAAGCTACAAGTTTTGGTTTTATATCATTCAAGCAAGAATGAGCTCGGCTGCAGATCACGTGATGGTAGGATGAGAGTTTCTAGGCATTAATAATATGTAATTGTAAGCACAAGCCAGAAAAGAAAAATACATGTTATTGAGCACAAGTGGAGAGCACGTGGCCAATGGAAAAACTAATTTTAGTGTCCCTATTCATCAATTTTTTACTTTCTATATCATGCAAATATGTTTCGATACGCTATGCATATTCTTTTGATCGCTGCAAGGCAACACAGGTGAACATTCTCAT